>TARA_R100000329_G_scaffold114918_1_pt1 | contig 17876 bp, 31 predicted proteins | sample TARA_R100000329 | Tara Oceans TARA_R100000329 (sample SAMEA2620783) | marine metagenome | biome: marine biome (ENVO:00000447); feature: surface water layer (ENVO:00002042); material: "saline water (ENVO:00002010), including plankton (ENVO:xxxxxxxx)" | depth 5 m | reverse complement strand
ATAAAATTTTTAACCTTTTCAAAATTTGCAGCTAAAAAACCTACAGCAACAACTAAAGCACCTATACCTGTAGCAAGTAAAGCTTTTTGAAATGCCGACATCGCCACTGATGCATTTCTAATTCCTTTACCTACACTAAGAAACAATTTACCGAATGCTTGTATTTGATAAGATAAACCACCTGTAATTTTACTTAATCCTGTTGAGATATCTCTATTTTTAAGTAATGTTTCATTAAATTCAATAGCTTTTACTCTACCAACTGTTCTTGCTTTTGTATTTTGGTTTAAAATATTTTTATAGTGTTTTTGTTGTACAACTAACTCTTTAAGTGTTGCTATTTCTATTGTTTGTTGTGATTTTGCGTTGGCAATACCCGCTTCTCTTGCTTGTCTTTGTGTAAAACTCAGGTCTTTTAAACTTGCCTCTGCTTCTTTTATTTGGCGGTTATTACGAGCCAAAAATTCTTCTTGTAATTGTATTTTCTCAGTTAAATCGTTAAACTCTTTTTGAGCTTTTTGCGTATTAACATCTACATTTATGAATGATGTTGCCATTTAATTTCTTTTTTTAATAATTTATACCCATCTCTTAAATTCTCAGGTAACTTGTATTTACCTTGTGCAATTTTAATATTCTCAGTTTCACCATTTGCGTACTCCAATAAATCTAAAATATTTACTATCATAATTTGTTCAATAATTCTAAACTACTCTCCCCTGTCTGTAAGTTTGTAGTTATTTTGTTTATTATAAATGCTTCATTACTTATAATAAGTGTATCACTTAATTTGTATTGTAATAAAAAGCTCTGTGGTAATATGGCCTTAACTTTTACTAATCTTCTGTTATAACTAAATATATCGCTAATGTATTCTCTATAATAAGATTTAAATAAAGTATTGTCATCTATCTGACCTGTAACAAAAGGATTTATTTCTTTACTAAAGTTTAGAGTTTGACTTGCTGTTACTGTTGTATATGTTATTGTAATGTGATCTATATCATCAAAATTACTTGTAATTACAACACTATTTGTAACCACATTATTAATGGTTATATTAGCTCCATCTCCTACATCCACATTTTGACTCGCATTGTTAGAATCAAGATAACTAAACAACACATTAGTAGATGAATCAGAAGAAACAGCTATATATACATTTGATAAGCCCTCTTGAAAATTAGTACCTCTATTTATAGTGCTAATACTTGCAGGTGTTCCTACACCACCACCATTAAACATTTGTATAGGTGTACTACTGACACTTGTGTTTTTTTTAACAAATAATAATGGTTTACCGATTGTAGGGCTTTGGTTGTCATCTACAAAGTACCCAAAACCAATATTAGTATCTGCACTTCCATTTACATTTTTAAGCCTTTCAAATAACATCTTTTCGTATGGTGTTTTTATAATATAGTCTTGGCCTCTATTTAATCTTGGGTCTCTACCACTATTACTTGCATCACTCGCTTTTACTGATCCGTATTCTCTTGAGTTTAGTTTGTTGTAATAAAAAGCTGAAAATGATTTAGGCTCTTCAAAACTAAAACCTATATCGTTAAAAGGAACACTAAAATTAGATTCTCCCTCCTCAATGTTTACAAATTCAGTTATATCTCTTGTTGTACCACTTGCATAAAAACTATCGAGTGTTTGCACTTTGATTTGACTAAATGTACTACTCGATACATCATTATCTACAAATGCAGTTAAGTTAAATGTTTTAAATAAGCCTGTCAAGAAGTTTAATATTTTCATATCAGGTATTTGGTCTGATATATATATAGTATCAACAACAGAATCAGGACTTATTGTACCTGCTTGTATAGCTAAGTTTTGTGTGCTTGTACCTACTTGCTCTAATATTTTAGTACAAGTAAGGCCATAAGTTAAATTTAAAGATGTTTCTGTAGTCTCTATAACAAACTCTACATTATGATTTTCTACAGTCGTTGCAAGACTTGTATCAAACTCAAATTCAACAATAGTGTTTGTTGTTCCTGATATATGAGCAACCTCAGCAATAACCTCGTTAGTACCTGCTTTCCTTAGCCTTGCTGTAAACTTTTTAGTATTAATTGTGGGTGTTACTGTCCATAGAATTTTCATTGATTCCTTATCGTCAAAGCTTGTTTGACTTGTAAGGCCTGTAGCAAATCTAAATACACCCCCATCAAACACAGGTGCAATACCTGTAAAACTATGTGGTGGGTCTTGAGTTGTATCACTATCAAAAAACTCTATGACATCCCCTGTAAAACTTTGTATTTTATCTACGACAATTAGATTTGTATTTGTTTCATTTGTAGGTGTTACTCCTATCTCTCCTTTGTTTCTGTGTAGCCACATATAGAGATTTGAAAAGAATCCTGTAGTTTTAAAAAAGTCATCTGTAAACTTTATATCTATCTCATTGTCTTGTTCTATGACTTTTATTATATCAATAATTCTTAACGCAGGTTTCAGGTCTGTAAATTGAAAGCCTTTTGTCGTTCCTAATCTTTCTGTATTACCTGATCCTGAATCAGCTTGGCTACCACTTGCATATAAGTTTCTTGTTGTATCACTTCTTGCTTGTGTTGTCAATACCCCTCCTGCACTACTATCATATATAAATCTTTGTGTGTGTGATATTAAAGGATATATGACGTGAGCTGTTGAGACTGTTTGACCATTTAGTACACTAACATAACTTTCTAAGCCTTGCTTTACTCTTGTAACATTATAATCGTGATTGAATTGTGAAAAGTCTAAGCTACTAAGTTTTCTATCTTGTACCCTGTCTTTAAGCTGTATTGTTTGACCATAGAAAGTGATATTATAACTTTCAGGTACATTGTTTTTTAGTTTAACACCATTCATAACTATATATCCTGCTTTAAAAGGCTTATAGTTTAATTCTAATATCGCATCTAATTTTGAGTTTGCATCAAATATACCATCAGGTATTGCATCTGATACTAAATCTCGCCTATAGTAATGTTTAAATAATTTATTATTTACACTTGTCGAGGGTAAATTAAATGTTCTGGTAAAGTCTGTAAATACTTTTTCTATGTCTCTTATGTCTTGAATTGTTTGCGTTAGTGTAATCTGCTCATCCTCAAATAAATCTAAATGCTGGAAATTTATATCAGTAATAAGATTAATCTCGTTCCATTTTCTAAATGTATTCTCCCACAAAGTATCTGTAGTGTTCCACAAATCTGGATTTGGATCAGGACTATCTAAAATAATACTTGGTATTGCAAGGCCTACTTGATTCATTATCTTATAGTATTTATTTTATCATATGCAAACTTAAATTCAAGAGTATAATTAGATAATTTATCGTTTAAGCTTGTTTTAAATGTTACCTGTTTATTTTGTGGTATTACTGGTAGTTGCTGATTGTCTTTGAATAACCAACATCTTGGAGACATCAGTAATTGCTCTATCACTTGGTTATAACTATCATTTACATATCCTGTGTTTAATATAATCTTTTCTCTACCCATTATGTTTCTTGTCTTGTATTGATGATTGTTTACAGAATATGTCGCACCTGTTGTAAGTGTATTAGCCTTATACTCCTCCCTTTCTATGTCAATACTTTCTATTGACTTTAAGAAAAAGTTTACTCTTTGTAAAGCTCCAAATCTATTTACAAATGTAATAGGCATATTTGTAAACTTCTCACAATTCTGCTCCTTTACTTTTATTGTTTCTGTACTTCCACCTGTAACTATATCTACACTTGTTAGGGTAGCTGTTGTACTTGTTGCATATTCTATTGCTGTGTTTGTAGTATCTATGCCTGTACCAACTGTTACACTTGTTACTGTCGAACTACCATTTTTAAAGTTTACAGTAGTTGCACCAGTCAAAGTATCTGATCCTGAATTTACACTTAGGTTTGCTAATACAGGAATCTTTAATATCTCTTGACTTTCTCTAAATATAGTATCATTTGACATTAGCTTTGTAGTACTACCTTTGAAAGCACTTAGAGATAATGTTGTTGCACTATTTGTTTGTGTTTCTGTAGTAAACCCATCCTCGAAATAACCAACACCATCAAAAGCTAACATATTTGTAGTGATAGCATCAAGAGCTGTTCCTGATGAGTTTCTTGGTGTTGCAACTGTCTTTACCCAAACATTCAGGCCATTGTTTCCAAATGTTCCACTAAAGCTGTATTCAATATAGTCTTTTATAAGCTCACCTATTTCAAATATCACAAAGTTATTGTTTGACACTTCGTTCTTTCTAAGCTGATAAGTAAGGCTTGGACTTGTATCGTATGTACCACTAAATATTGATATATCTAAATTACAATCTGCTAAATTTGCATTTGCTACTTTTATATATACTGGTGAGTTTATGTTTACTTTGAATATTGCCATTTATTTACTTTTATCAAATATTAATTGTATTTCAGCATCATAATCATCACCTATTGCTTTTGCAACCTCCATAGGTAAATTGGTATAATACTTATAAAAAGGTTTTGTAAAAAATAATGTTGGTTTTATACCTTTCGCATATATAGACCTTGCTATTAGAAAAGTTAAAGATTTTTTAAAACCAACTGAATCTACACTCCTTTTTACAAATCTTCCTTTTGTATCTCTTATCGTTTTGTTAAACTTGCCACCTTTTCTAATTACCCATTGGTCAAATGCTGATGGTGGCGGCATTTTATTTGTGTATTTAAATTCTGGAAAATTATTACCATAATATTTTTTTCCTAAACTTTCACCTCTTTTTTTACCTTTTACACCAAGGTCTTGGTATTGTCCGTACCTTTCCATAAAGAAAGTTATTAAACTTTGTCTCTCTGTAATGTTATCTTTAAAGCTAATACTATTTAATAATTTACCACTTAATGCATTTTTTTGTGCGTTAAATTTAGCCTCATAAACAACTTTAGCTGCGAATGTTCTTAATACTTTTGTTAATTCATTTAAAACCATTAGCAAATATTTATATCATTGTCTATTATTATATCCATAGTAGCTACCCAACCAGCTACTTCATTTTCAAATCTATCATAAAACGGCTCACAACTAACAGCACCATCGAGCTGATATTTATCTGTGTAAAGTGTTCCGCTTCTTAATAATTCTATAAGCTTATTCGCAACCGCTAATTGAGTGTTTAATACATCGTGTTCATTATTGTTGCCAGAAAATACATCTGTTGTTTCATCTTTACTCTGATTAACAACATCCATACATATAACACTTATGTTAAATCTTAGTATTTGTTCCTCTTGGGATACTGTATTTATAATAATATGGCTTAACGGATAAATTGTTTGTTTTGATAAATCTACTTTCGTAATATCTCCTGTTGTAACAGTATTCACATTTTCGTCATTTAACAAGTTATCTCGTATTGTTGTTGTTATTAAATAAAAAGCTCTTACACCAATGTTGCTCATTTTATTGTTTTATTAATTTGTTTTTGTTCAAGATCGTTTTTTTCTTTTATAAATTCTAAAGCATATAAACATTCGTGCATATTTAGTTTAGTGATATCTTTGTACTTTGTAATATCTCCTTTAGAGAGTGCATAAATTGACTGATACCATCCCCACCGAGTTCCGAAGTTTGCAATTGTTGAAAGGTCTCCATCTCCTGTGGACTCAAATAATCCAGTATATTCTTGCTCAAGTCGTTTCCTAAATTGTAAAAAAAAACAATGCTACTAAATACAACATCAAGTGGCATCTTTTTTATATTTAAAAATTCACCACCTTTATATTTATCTATAATATATCTATCGCTATGTTTTTGCAATACAGGTCTGTATAAAACACCCATTGCTTTATGCATTGTTTCCCAGTCATTAAAGTATGTATCTAAATCAACATATTCACCAAAAGTCATTTCATCTAAGTTTGGTATAAAACCATAATTAACATTATCTAATTTAAAATGTCTTATTAAGTGTTTTGTATCTTGCTCAAATATATTTGTTAAAGTTTTAGATATTTTATTTATATGAGACATTCTAAATTCTATTATGTTTGCATAAGGTATATCGCAAAAAATTTCAATCATTTTTGATCCTATAACAAATTGGTCTTCTTCCTCTTCTTGAACTTTTAAAAACTTTTGATATTGTTCTAAAGTAATATCATTTAAAGAATCAGGAACGTTAATTTTTAATCTCATATTTTTTAGTTATAGGTTTTGTCGCCATGCGACATAAACCTTAATTCATATATATATATCGAAATCTAAAGTGGATTTTTGACAAAAAAAAAGGAGGCCCTTTTGAGACCTCCTATCATTGAGTTTGTAAAAAACTAAATTAAATCAATTTAAATTAAATTAAACAACTAACTAATTAACTCAATGTGTTCTATAAGTACATTAATTGTAACCATACTCCTAACCAAAAGAAAGTGGATAATATTAATGCTTTGATAAAGAATTTAATGTCTTCCATTTATAATCTGTTAATATCTACTAAATTTACTTTGTGCATATCGACAGCAGATAATTCGTTATACCATTCTGAATTAACCTCATCGTGCTTAAGAGATATTGGATTATTCATATCTGCCTTATTGTTATTAAGAGCAGGATATATAATCCCCTTTTTTATATCTAAGAAACTGCCTACAGATTTTAAATATTCTAATTCTGTTATTTCTACTTTAGGATTGTTTAAGTCCTCTAAATTTAAAAATATGTCTATTTTACTCATTGTTTTGTTTTTTAATTAAAGGGGGGTTTTACACCCCCTGTCTTTGTTTTTGAAAAGCCTTAACTCGTCAGCTAAGAACTTAACTTCATAGTCTATTATTATAATGCTAATATACAACTTTTTTTAATATAATTAACATTTTTTAATAAAAGTTTTATCTACCTCTGTTATCTTATTGCATATTTACCCTTGTTTGGGTTTTGTAAGGCCATCATTAATGAGTATCGAGCTGCGTCAATACAGTCAGGATGGAGACCTGTAGGTTTTTGTATATTGTTTCCCTCTTTGTCTTTATCCCATACATACCCTTGCAATTCTCTTATCATATTCTTTGATCTTGATGTTACATAGACCTCATTCTGATTTATAAGGTTAATTCCATATACTATTGAATCTCTGCCTTTTGTTACAGGGAATATTCTGTGGCCATAGTTTCTAAGCTCTTGTATTGACTTAGGCTCTGCACTATCTGCGTATATATGTTCTAAAACTCTATTGTCTGTTAAGAAATTACTTATGTCTCTATTAAGCATTCCTTTTCTATAAAGAAGCTCATCAAATATATAAGCATTGTTCCATTTATATAATCTTATGTAAGTTGTAGGATCAACAGAATAACCAAAGTCAAGACCTGCACATAGAAGCCTCGCATCATCAGGTATCTTATCAATAGACTTCCAATCAGGAATACAAGCACCCTCTAAGCTGCCTATCTCTCCAAGTCCATATACTTTCCACCAATTAGCCCAATATGTAGATGTCTTAGCTTTTACTTTAGCTTTCTCTATTTCTTTTACTATGGATGTAGGTAAGCTGTTATTGTCTTTGTATGTAAGTGTTAGGAAGTCTGTATCCTCTTGGCCTATTAATTCTTTATCTACCCAAAACAAATTAGTAGGATTATAGTCAAGCCATATATTACCTGATGTTCTAACTGCTAATTGTTGGTATGCTTCAAAGCTAATGTTGTTACACTCATTAATAAATAAGTCTGTTCTCCTTGCACCTCTTAGTTTATCAGGCTGGTCTGTACTAAAGAACTCTATATAACTATAGTTGCTGAATTCGTATTTTAAGATACTTCTATTGAACTTTCTCTCATCGTACCTATTCAGGGCCTTAAGAATGTTTAGAAAGTCTTTTAAAGCACCTCTACGCAAGTGTGGTACGGATTCTGCTACTACACTTATTTCTTTATGTGAGTTTCTACAAGCATAGTCTATAAGTATTAATAAGACTGCTATTGTTTTACCAGCAGAACTCCCCCCTCTAATTATTCTTGTTCTTTGATTTAACGATCTAAGTTTTGTAAGAGCTGTAGTCTTAGTAAACATTAATCTATAAATATTGGTTGGTCATCGTTGATATGAATGTCTTTTGTTTCCTTAGGCCTACCAACATAGTAATTATAATAAAGCTGTACATACTTATAGTCTTTTTTTTCTAATCCCTCTTTCAAAGCTCTATAAGCTAAAGGCTCTAATGGTTTTAGTTTTTCTATGAGTTGTATCTCCTCTGACTTTGGTTTTCTACCAGCTCTGCCTTTTGTTGAGTGTCCCCCATTGTTTTTTCTGCCATCCATAGAATTAATATAATTTAATTAATTAATCTTTTGTATATCTATATATCGAATAATTTAATTAATTTTTGATTCTTCATAATGTTTTGGGTATGGTTGTTCTTTTAATAAGCATTTTTTCTTTTCTCTTTTGTCTAAAAACTTAATATATCTAAATTGTCTTAATGTTTTTTTTGTTGCTTTTTCTTTAAATCCTCTTCTTTCTAATTCAGCTTTTTTATTTCTATTATTATTAGATATAATACTATTATGAAATGTTTCGCCCTCAAATTCCCAAAAAGTAGAAATATGAGAACCATAAAAAGAAAAAGAACAGGCTTGATAAACAATACCATAACCGCCACATCTTTCATCTGCAAATGTTTGAATCCATTTGACAGTAGGATATTTTTTTTTTATGTATTTAATTGAATAACTTATTGCTCTACTTTCAGCATATTTAATACAATTATCATCTATCCACATTCTGTTTAATTCTTTGTATTGATTAATATTAGATTTTGAAACGATAGATGAATAACTTCTTGGATTCATAGCATAACCAAACTGTAAAGCACCTTTTAATTTTTCTTTATAAAAAACCCCTAAATGTATATGAGTCGTTGCATCATTACAAACCTTTTTACTATAGTGGTTTTCAATTATTATTTTTTTACTTATTTCTTTTGGAATCTCTTGTACATAAAAATCTGTTGTTCCAAAACCTATACATTCACTTTCTCCCCAAAGACTATTTTGTGTTGAATATATATATGTTTTTTTACCTTTCATTATGATTTACTAATTCTTTTTTTTCAAGGTCATCTATGATGTTTACTATTTTGTTTATGTTTTCATTATTAAGGTGATTTGCTTTAAACTTTACAAACTCTCTTTTAGAATCATAGTTAAGGTCTTTGCTTGTCTTTGTTAAGTATGTAAGCCACTCTCCTATCTTTCTATTGTATTGTACATTTGTTTCAAAAGTATTTACTGCGTGTAGTACAGATGAATGACTTGATGTCTTTCCTTGTGATTGAAAGAACTCTGCTATTTGTTGTAGTTTCATCTTTTCATACTTGTAAAGGATAAAGGCTAATAAAGATCGTACCTCTACTATCTCTATCTTTCTTGTGTTTTCAAATACATCTAACTTTGTTATCTTTTTTATTCTGTTTGCTATCTTAATTGCTTTATTCATATAAATAATCTTTTTTGTTGTTTATGTATATTAATTCGTTTCTGTGCAGCCTCATAATACTCTTTGTCTATTTCATATGCTGTTAAGTGATACTTTAAATTATTAGCAGCTATTGCTATACTGCCACTGCCAAGATGTGTATCAAGTATTGTATCGCCCTCTTTGGCATAATTCATTAAAAGCCATTCGTATAGTTTTACAGGCTTTTGTGTTGGATGTATTCTTTTCTCTAAACCCTTACCATAATCGTTTATCATTTTTGTATTCATTGTTCCTGCTTGTACATTCCCACTCCATTGAAAATCAAACATAGTAATTCTATTTTGCAAATTAGTTGCAGCTATGTCTGCGTGTGAATATGTGCTTTTCAAAAATGGTGTAACTAATTTATTGTGAATTATTCTACCCTGTCCAAACAATGATTGTGCTTCGCCATAATAATTACAACCCCATATTATGTGTTTTTTTGATACCCTTAATAATTCTTTAAAGTATTCTATTGTCGGTGGGGTCTTGTTCCATTGTTTCTGTTTGTGCCCTTTGACAATATAATCTTTCTGCTCTCCATTTCTTAACTTGCCTTTTGTTTTAAATCTTTTTGTTTTACTAAAACTCAAGCCTATGCCGTATGGAGGATCTACGATAGCCAAGTCAAATTGATTATCAGACATTTCTTGCATAGCCTCCATACAGTCTTGATTGTGTATGTTTATCATAATATTCTTAATTGGTTTTGATGTTGTTTAATTCGTTTGTTTGCTGCTTCAAAGTATTCTTTGTCAATTTCATAACCAGTTAAATCAAAAGATAAATTATGACAAGCTATAGCTATTGAGCCACTTCCAAGATGTGTATCTAATATTTTATAACCTTCCTTAGCATAAGTCATTAAAATCCACTCATATAATTGAATTGGTTTTTGAGTAGGATGTATTCTGTTTTGACCTGCAGTTGGAAAGGTAAATATTTTAGAAATTGTTGTAATATTTTCACTCAAAGAGGCTATTTCTGCTGCTGATAATTTTAGGGTCATTTTATCTTTTGGGTAAACTTGTTTGTCCCAAACAATAAAACCTTTGAAATCTAAGTTAAAATTGTTTGCGCCCCAAATTATTTGTTTTCTGCTTACTCTATGCAATTCTTTAAAATATTCTTGATTCGGTTTTGCACCTAATTTTTGTTTCTTTACAAATCTATTTGTTCGCATTTCAAGAGTAGGTGCATTTTCGTTTGTATTTCTATATGGAGGGTCAACAATAGCTAAGTCAAATTGGTTGTCAGCCATTTCTCGCATAGCCTCCATACAGTCTTTGTTATAAATCTTTATCAAAGTATTCCCTCTATTATATAATTATCTAAATCGTGGCCTTGTATAAAAAAGTTTTCAAATATTGTTAAGGCCTGTTCTGTTTTTCTTTTACCCTCTAAGTAAAACTCCTCACTACATTTCCATACACCAATATCTAAACTACCTTTGTCGATAACGAGAAATGTAAAATCCTCATAAGACTTGTTATACAACTGACAGTATAAATAACATTGTACATCGTAGGAGTATTTCTTTGCTGAATATGGAAAACCTTTTATGTCTGTTGTTGTCTTTATATCTACAATACCTTTACTACTTAGTACATCTGCTTTGCCTCTAAATGGAAATCCTTGTATCGTATCTATTGCTGGTACTTCAAACTCGCAGTCTGTTATATATCTAAGAGCTTGTTCATTCTTTAGAAAAGCATCAGCAATTTTCTCGGCATTTTCTTTCTCTGATCTTGTATATACTAATCCGTACTTTTCCTTTGCCTCTCTATATGCCTTTGAGTTTTTACTTGCAACATTTACAAATATTTGTTCCTGGAATTTATCAGGCTCAAGTATTGACAAATGTATTAGCCTACCATCTCTTAGTGGTTGTGTTTCTTTACTGCCATACTTTGTAACATACTTGTATGTCTTTGGACTTGATAGTAGTAATTTTAAAGACGAACTGCTTAGTACTAACTGTGATAACTCTCCATAGTAGAAGTCATCATCTACCATTTTTTTTAACAAGTCTTGCTTGTTGTACTCGTTTCCGTCTAAAAGTTGTATCGTTTTCATAATCTTGTTTTATTAGTTTTGTTTCTATATTATTTGTGTATTCATACATTTCATTAAGACATTTTATATAATTACCTATCTCTTTCTTTCTTGTATCACTTGCTTTTTCAAAAGCAGATGTCATAGCCTGACCTAAGTAATTAAAAGATGCCTCGTACTTTTGTTTTGCTTTTATGTCCATTGTCTTAACATCAAGAGTAAACACAGACATATAAGGAACACAATTAATGCAAACTTTAAGGTCTGATAAGTAACCTCGTCTTTCTTTGGGTTTCTACCTTGATTACTTCGATATTGTCTTTGTTTTTTCATTTTTATATATTTTATATTACTTTCTTTTTTTACATAGCCTATTTCATAAAAATAGTTTTCATTCAGATATGCGAGATAATTCTTTTTTTTTGATTTCATATCCGAGTTCTGTTAGTATTGGTTTATTTTCTTCTATGTACTTAAGTACCTCTTGTTCTTTTTTTATTTTTTGCCTACAATAGTCCATTACTTGATTCTCTATAGGATTGTGATTGTTTTTTGCCATAGTTTTATTTTTATAGTTATCGGTTTTGTCGCTCATGCGACATAAACCTAATCTTTTAATTTTAGTCTTGCAATATACAAATAATAATTAACAATATGCAATAACTATACCTTAAGTACAATACTTGCCATATTCTCTGTGAGTAGATAGACCTTTTTAAGTAGCTTTTTTTTAGTCCATAGTGTAGTGTCAGGACAGTATAATTCTTTAACAGCTGGCATTTCTAAGTAGTTAATCCAATATAGATACGTTCCTTTAGGGTCAGATACAAAATAAAGCTTGACGATCTCACTATCCATATCCATCAGCTTATCGTACTTATACTTTTCAAGTAGTTTGTCTTTATAGTATTTGTTTCTAAACTTCATCTCCATAACACACTCGTGGCCTTTTGGTGTCAGACCTGATGCATCATAGTGTTCAAACTTACCCTCACTCCATTTAAGATTCCAACCCTCAAACTCGTTTAGAAAATTTACTACAATTCTTTCAAATTTATTTATAGTCTCTATACCCATTATCGTAGATAGTATTAAGATCGCTTATCCAATTATTCCAATGTCTTGGGGTACAAGAGCAGGGTATATAATATGAGTGCATAAAATACTTGCTGTGTAAAGATGCTATAAGCTCTTGTTCCTTTTTATTGATACTACTACTTTTTACAGATTTAAATTCTGTCCAAGAATCGTATTCTTTTTTATTTAGTTTTTTCCATTTCTTGTCTGCCATTTCTTGATATGTTGTTTAAATATTTCTTTCTGCCATCACATCCGCAGTCCTCGTAGCCTAACTTATTTGCTATCCAGGTTGCTATGGCTTTGCCTTTACCAAATGTAATGATGTTTATTATATATTCTAATTTGTCTCCTAATTTCATATTAGTTCTTTTAGTTTTGATTTTACTTTACAATATGTGTTGTATAAGCTGTAGTATGATATGTCTGTCTTTCTTGATAGTTCACTTATACTTATTCCTTGTTCCTCTATTATTTCATATACTTTTCTATCATACCAAAATATTTGTTTGAGAGCTTCTTGTATTTTTTCATAAGCCTCAACATAGTTTACCTCATCAGTATCAGATATTTGTAAACCTTCTAAGTCTGTAAAAGTATATCTGAGTTTCTTTCTCATCAAATCTACATACAAGCCTCTTAGTATTCTAAAACAATAATAGTAATTTATATCATCACCATAGCTAAAATCTACACCTTTTTGTGTATTGCGAATCAACAGAACATACATTTCTTGAACTATATCTTGTACCTCAGTTTCTCTAAGACCTCCGAAAGACCTTGTGATTTCTAACCACTTTGTATGTCTATCGTATGCCTTTTCTACTTGAGTTTTCAAAATAATCTTTTTTGTGCTTTGTGCTTATTTATTCTTTCTATTGCTAAATTATAATAATCTTTATCAATTTCACAAGCTGTGAGGTCAAAACCAAGATTATGACAAGCTATTGCTATTGATCCACTACCTAAATGCGTGTCAAGTATTGTATATCCCTCTTTGGCATAGTTATCTAAAAGCCATTGATACAATCTAATAGGTTTTTCTGTAGGATGTATAGTATTTTGTTTAAGTAAATCCACTCTATTAATATTTACAACTCTTGTAGGTTTTTGAAAACTACTGTAAGCTAATTCACAATCACTCATAGTTAAACCTATTTGTCCTTTAAACCATACAATCCAACCTTTTGTTCCTTTACTCAAATGTTTTACAAAATAATTAGCTCCCCATATAATCTGATTCTTACTAACTCTTTGCAGTTCTTTAAAGTATTTTTTATCAGGTATTTTGTTATCCCAATTTTTTTCTTTGTGATATTTTCTATCACTTTTTTTACCTTGTTTTTTTTCTTTCTGTCCACTTATACCAATACCATAAGGAGGATCAACAATAGCTAAGTCAAAATAATTATCTTCATATCTTGCCATCAGGTCCATATTATCTTCACAAGTTATTTTCAAAATGGAAAATTAAGTTGTTCTATTACTGATTTGTTAATTGTTGTTTGTTCTCCGATCTTGTAACCTACATTGTTTGGTATGCTTTGTAGTAATAATGGAGAATCAAAAGGTGTAGGTTTTGTTCCTGTATCGTGGTCTTTAATTTTCTTACAATGCAGCTCTGTGTATATCCACCTGCTATCGTGCTGTGTTAGTCTATGTATAGTATAAAAATCATCTGTTCTGTTTCCAAAAACATTACCTCCTTCTACATCACTCATAGCAAGAGGCAAAGGATGTCCTGCAAACTCGTGATTAGCTGAGTATCTTTTTCTAAAGGCCTCAGTAACCGAGTGCATAATTAACCACAGACCTACATCATATTTCTTGACAAATATTCTAAAGTCAGTCATACACTCGTAGAGATATTCATAAGAATTACTATATTTCATCATACCTTTATTCTTTTTTAAGCTGTTGATTGGATCAATAATCAAGCAGTCAAATTTGTATTGTGGGTACACAACCTCACATAAAGATAGTAAATCTAAGTAATCATAGTTCTTTTCGCAGTCAATAAATTTAAAATGCTCGAACACAAACTGTGAATGTTTGTCTAATTCCTCTTCTGATATTTTGTTTATTGGCTTTGCAGATTTAAACTCTATGAGCTTTCTTATAAGAGAGTATGGCTCATTCTCAGAACTAAAAACCAAGAACTTTACTTTATGCTTCATAGCAAAGAGTAGCATAAAATAAATAATGATTGAGGTCTTACCTACGTTTGCGTGTCCAGCAAAACAAGTAACATTTCTTTTGAATCGGATAACATTGTCTATCTCATCTATCCCTAACTTTGGAGCTTCTTTGAGTATTCCTTTTCGTATCTTATCAACCTTATCAAGTTCGTCTCCAAAGTTTATTAACATTATCCTTTTTGTAGTTTTTCTAATTCAAATTTTAAATGATGTATTGCTTTTTCTAAACATCTATTAGGTGTTTTGTGTTTTCTATATGCTCTTAGTATATAGGTACAAGCAGTCCCTAAATTGTAATTAAGGTCAAAGTTTTCTACAACCTCTCTTGCTGTATAACCATTATGACCATTATAATATTCAGGAGTTTTTATTTTTGATACAGGTTTATAAGTACCAAACTGTTCATCGTATCCTTTAGAAGGGTAGGTCATTCGCTAATTGTTTATCATCTTTAGGTACAGGATAACTTTCTCTATCTTGATTCTGATCTTGTAAAGTAACCTCATTGTTGTATTGTATTTTCCAACCTTGTATAGAGTTAAAGTATTTAACTTCATTATCTTTATTTTTCCACTCTCTACCTCTTAGATTTATAAAGACCTTAATATCATCTCCTGTGTTAAAAGTATCAAGTAAACTACATTTATCTTTAACAAACTCCACTAATATATTTTGTGGGTATTGGTCTTTTGTTATTACTACAAGCTCTCTTTTTGTAAAGCCTTTTGCGCCAAATTCTTGGGTTTGTCCTATTTTTTTTATTGTTCCTGTTATTTCCATATTATTTATCTATTATTTTAAAGTACATATTTGTTAATTGTTCTACCTCATCTACACTTATGTTTCCAGCTATATATGCTTGTGATGCTTCCTTAAAAGCAACCTGAAGTAATATACTTCTGCCTGTGTCTAATCTTGCTTGATATTTATTGACATCCTTTTTCTCAAAATTATCATACATAGGTTTTTTCTTATCTTGCTTAGAAAGTACGATTTTATAATCGCCATTCTTTTGAGCTACATAATCGTACTCTATGTAATCTCCTTTTGTAACATTTAATTTACTTGTGTAAAGTAAACCTGTGTGTTTTGTAGTAGTAATTTGATAGGTGTATATATCTTTGTTATCTCCAAAAGGTCTCCTATCAGTTTTAAATATTTCTTTTATTTCAGCTTTGTAATTCATTGTTTTATTTTAAATGTTCTTGTAATTGTCTATCGTTAGTGATTTTGTTTTTATTCATAACTAATCTGACTTTTATTTCTAAGTCTTTATTTTCTCTTTTAAGATCGTTGTACAACTTTATTAAAGTATTTACTTTCTTACCTAAAAGTTCTATTCTATTGTTTAGTTCGTCTATATTAGGAGATACTTGCATACTTTTTATTATTTAATTTTATGATAGTATCTACTTCTTTTGTATCAATAATACATTCTATGTGTTGTATCATTGTCTGTTTGCTTATGCTACCTTGTGAAAAAAGTTCCAAACAAGTATTTAATAATTTTAATTCTGATTTATTCATAATGTTTTGTTTTTAATAATCTTTGCAAAATACTATTGGGTCGTAATAAAACTCCCTTAACAAGTCTTTAAGTGTTGCTTCGTGTCTTATTGACCCATTTTCTGGATATTTAAAAAAATAACCTCGTTTAAGATATAGCCAATAAGTTTTGTGATATTCTTTACCATTATTACCAATCCAGCCTGTTGTTTCGTAACTTGAAGTATCTTCTATTTCGACTGTATCAACGGCAGGATGATTTCTTAATTCTTTTAATGTTTTAACTTTTTTGTGTTTTATTATATTCATAATGTTTTGTTTTGCTGTACAAGTTAATTATAAATTGTTAATAATACAAAAAAAAGGGGAGTAAATTAATACCCCCCTTATAAAAACAAAACACTTACCGAAGTTGGTAAGAACTCACAAATGTAATCTTTTATTCTCTTTTACTAAAAGGTTTTTGTATTTTTCTACAAGCTCTTCAAGATCGCTCATAGAATACTTTACTGTTTTCTTAGATAGATTGTAGAGATGTTTAGGGAGGTCTGCTTTCTTTTTTTCTAATGCTAAGCTGTATTCATATTGTTTTCCGTACCTATATCTATTATCGTATCTACTTTGTGGCCATACATTGTCCTCGTTCCACCTTGTACTCATTTGTTTGCGAGATATAAAATGACCTGCATCAACCTCGCTATAGTGATATTTTTTTTTAGATGTTATGCAAGTAACAAATCCTTTTTTGTCTGCATTTTTTTTTCGTATGTATTCTGAGAATATTCTGTCTAATTTATTTATGAGACCTTTACGAGATATTTTTTTTGGCATATACAAATATATTCAAAACCAAAAGAAAAGAAAGAAAAAGAGTAAAAAGAAAGAAAAGAAAAAGCCTCCTAAGAAAAACAAAACATCTAAGTACCTGATCCAACTGCCGTCCATCTTTATTAGGTTGCAGAAGTTTTGCTATAAGCAAAGACAAATATATAAAAATATATGGTTATGTTCGCCATGCGAACAAACCAATTATGTTTTATCTACCTTGACCTCTATATCTTTTTTTATAGTTCTTACTTTGTTTTACTTTACTCATTTTAGTTTTTGAGTGTACACCTTTTCGCTTTCTGCTTTTAGATTTATATATATTGACTTTTACTTTACGAGCCATCTTTTGTTATATAATATAAAAAACTACCAGCTATATATGATAGTACAAAAAACAAAATTATATGATATAAGTTTATGTGAGACTCACCACAAATGCCTAATAAATGTTCTAAAGTTTCCATAGTTATTTTTTTATCTTTTCAAAGCTACGCCCACCAAAATATGCACCTAAAGAAATTGATAAACTCGTTGTAAGCAATGCTTGGTTGCTTTGACTTATTTCAAAATCTATCCATCCTGCATCTATAAAAACCATAAGGACACTTGATACTACTAAAAATATTAAAACCATAGGTCTTACATTACGGCTTAACCAACTGTCGCTTTTTGAATCTGCAACCCATCTTGTACTTATTTCTTGCATCTCTTTACTTTGTTGTTC
>TARA_R100000329_G_scaffold68484_1_pt1 | contig 18018 bp, 31 predicted proteins | sample TARA_R100000329 | Tara Oceans TARA_R100000329 (sample SAMEA2620783) | marine metagenome | biome: marine biome (ENVO:00000447); feature: surface water layer (ENVO:00002042); material: "saline water (ENVO:00002010), including plankton (ENVO:xxxxxxxx)" | depth 5 m | reverse complement strand
CCACCAGCCTGTGTGCCTGTGATAGTCTCTGTGACTTGTGCATAGTTGCTATCAAGTCCTAAAAATTCAACATCAACGCCAGAGTCAGCAGCACCAGTAGTTACAGTAAGAACACCAGCGGAAGACGGGTATGTATAGTTACTGTCACCATCCCATACAGTAGTAGATGTAGTAGTTGCACCACCAAAACCAAACTTATTGATGTGAGAAACACCTTTGGTCTGACCACTAGCAATGCGAACTGCTTCTGCTAATTGCGAGTTGTCAAAGTATCTGTTAGCCATCAGTTATCCCATGAGATTAAGTTATTTTAGATATATTTATAAGAATTCAACTTCCATAACTTTGTACGCTAAAGTTATTCTCATTTTATTTTTTGTCGTTGGAGCTAATCCTCTATGGGCCCAATGAGAAGGGAATAAAACAAGTCTCCCCGGTTTAAACTCTACAGTTTCAATATATCCTTTATTAGATGGATCAATATACTGAAAGTCACCAATTTTTTCAGTGTTTCCACTATTCACCATGTACAACAGTGTATGTCTATCTTCTAATTCATCATGATCTGTGTGCCAAGTTCCGTCTAACCCATATGTTTGACCATTCAAATATGCATCAGGTGGTCTACTTACTAATTTTACATTTGCTTCTAAGAAAAAATCTGTGATGATTTGCTTTGTTAAAAAACATTCATCATGATCTAGTTCAGATATAAAAAATGTTACACCATCTTCTTCACCAGAGTTAGATGAATGACTATAAGTCCACCGGGCATGAGACTGTATAATTCTCTCATTTTTTTTAATATCTTCTTGATCATAAACATTATCAACAATGATAACTTTATTAGACATAAGTAAAATCACACATCATACGAGTTGGGTATCCATCACCACCTTGAGTATCACGGATATTTATCTTGAACTTATAGGTAGGAGATGCAAACTCCATATCAATACGTTTACCTGTACCAGTTTTACCACCATAGTATGTTGTCAAAGTGCCAACATTAGCAGCACGTTTCATAGCTTGCTGATCCATATTTTTACTGACAACTCTACCTGCTAACTTGTGAATAATATGATATCCATATCCAATGCCACTTTCTAAAAGTGCTTTCATCATAACAGGATTATATTGAACATTTTGTTGAGAGTATCCTTGACCTAAAGTCCCATTAAATACTTTACAGAAATCTGTTGGACTGATACCAAACAACTCAAGAAGTTTTAATCCATCCTGATTAGTTATCATACCTTTCTGGATTTCATCTTTTGATAGGATAGTTTTTACACCAACGTTGAAAAAAGTTGTAGTTGTTCCAAGTTTTAAACTAAGATAGACCGGACCATTATCTAGTTCAAGAGTAATATCAGTTACAGACTTGCCTACATCATTGCCCTGTCCTTTTGGGTTATCAAGAACAATCCTAGAACCAAACTTTAATGGACGCCTTGTGTTTTCTGCACCTTCCTCTTTTACAACAAACTTTTTAGATTTTTTAATACCGTGAGTTTTGTCTAAATGCTCAATTGCAGCAAGCACTTTTGCATCACCAACTGGTTTTCCCTCATACCATTCAATCAATGCATTAGCAAACTGTGGTTCAAAAAGATTTCCCCTATTTGCAATACCACGGTTACCAGAAGAACCATTACCAAACTTCATATTAATTTTTTTAACTTTAGCCTGAGTCTTTAGTCTAGGGATAGTTATATCGCCTTGCAAAGCTCTACTGACATTTACCATACTAGGTTTTTTTAGATCAATGTTGATCGGTGTTTCTAAACCTTTAAATCCTTCTTTTAGAGTAGTAAATACACTTACAATATCAGACACATTCTCTGCCGGGAATATGTCGCCAACTTTTTCTACAATTTCAGATTCAGTTTTTGGGAAAAAATCGTAAGCCATAAGTCTCTCTTTTAGTTGATATAATATTTATACCATACTATGAAAAAGGGGGCAAGCGCCCCCTCAAAGACCAAGAACCTTTTCAGTTTCACGTTTGTCTTTAGGAAGACCGCCACCATCACGCAGATGGTCTACAACCTGTTCAAAGTAAAATGCAGCATCATCATACCCTGCATCATTCAATGCTTCTACAGCAGACTTGAAGAACAGGAGTGTTCCCATTCCACTGTTGTCATTAGATGCTGCACGATAGGTGCGACCGGAACGTTGGTTGCTCATAGTTCTACCTCACTATCAAAGTAATGATCCCAGAACAAACGAGTCGCCGCAACAAACAGTTTGTCATCAAGGGCGACGTTCTCTACACTAACGCCAAAGTGTTTTGCACCAAACTCACCAATGCGGTTTGTCAAGTCATCTTCCATAAACTTAAAATCATTCATAGATTTGCTCCTACAATAATGAAACCAAGTGCTACTGTCATACAGAACAGAAACATAGTCTTAGGCACCCAAGGATGCTTGTCTTTTTGTTCTTCCACTATTCTACTCCTTTAGAGGTATGTCCAAGGATTACTTTCCCGACCCAAATCTTCGTGGGTCAGAAAAGGTCCGTCCATCTGTTCTTCAATGGTGTAGAAAACATCTTCTCCAAGACGTTTGATGTTCATGGCAACTTCTGCCATATCTACACACATGATACGCATACCAACCTGCTCTTCAGTCATGGGAGGAAGGTTAACTGCGAATTGAAACTTTTTCTCGGTCATAGCAAACTCTCTTTCATCAACTTACATACTTAATATAGTAAAAGGGGCCTACAATTGCAAGCCCCTTTCTACACTTTTTTTCAACTATCGTATACAATTTTATCTATGCTGCATAGGCTACATCTTGAACATTGTCCCAATTAGGACCGTGGTTTACCCATTTCAGATAGTCTAGAACCATTTCAGCAGACGTGTTTCCATACGGGTCAAAGTCATCACCTTTGTTATTGATACCCGGTTCTTCAAACCACTTTTCTACTGTGCCATTATCAATCACAGCTGCGTAACGCCATGAACGATTACCAAAACCAAGATGGTCTTTACAGACAAGCATACCCATACGTTGAGTAAATTCACCATTACCATCTGGAATAAACTCAAGATTTTGAATGTTGTGGTGGATCATCCACTGCCGCATAACAAAGGTGTCATTTACAGAGATGACATAAACCTCATCAACACCTTCATCACGAATTTCTTGGTAAAGGTTTTCAAAATCGGGGAGTTGATATGTAGAACATGTTGGAGTAAAGGCACCGGGAAGTGAAAACAGAACTACTCGTTTATCTTCAAAGAGTTCTTTAGATACTACATCTTTCCACTCAAAAGGATTTTCATCACCATTGTCATAATTAATATAAGTGATAGGGTTGCCATCGGTACGAACCCGATACTTGAACACTACATTATTTGGAACTTTCATTCCTTCAGTCATTTTCTTTTCTCCTATACTAAAAGTGCAATTTCTTCTGCACGATTTTCTGCGGCTTCCAATCGGTAGATGTTGTCAGCCTTCAAAAACATATTCTCTTCATCATCATATGCTTCAACCACATACTTTGATCCATCTTTATAAACATACACCATACCGCCTCCATCTTGAATCCAGTACTGTGAAATAATTTGTCTATACGCACTCATTTAAACCATCCAATCTTTAATCCATCTTTTTTTCTGCGGTTATATTCCCATTCATCACTAGGGTATCGGGTTGCCCAGAAAACTACAGCAGCCATACAAACACCAATGCCAAATGTGAGAATCCAATTGCCTGTGATCCATAGGGTCACACCAAGACTGACCAGCATAGTAACTACCATACCAATCTTAGCTGACAATGGGAAAATCATTTTATCATACCAGTTATTCACAACTTTACCAAACCTTGGATGTTCCATAATCCATTTTCTAAAACGTGGTGAACTTTGAGCAAAAAACCATGCTGCAATGATCATAAAAATAGTAGTAGGTAGACCGGGGACATACACCCCGATAAACCCAATACCAACGAATAAAAATCCTAAAAGTAAATAAAAATATCTAGTCATGTGGTAGTTCCTTAAACCAAGGTTTCAAAAACGGCAGATGATTTACCAAAATCTCTGCACACTTATAAGCTACCTCCCTATGTTCTTTCTGCGTACCATTGCCACAACGCAGTTCACAATAGTGAATCCAAGAACGAACACTGCCTTTCATGTACATGCGGGATTGCATGTTACCTTCAGGAAGAACAGCACGAGCCTGTTCTTTGGCAATACCTTTTTGAATTGCTTCTTTGTAAATACGGTCTGCATGCGTAACCATAAATTTTTGTTGCGCATCCCACCATGCTTGGAGTTGAACATCATCAGTTTCAATAGAGTTTTGACGGTTCTTCTTATCTTGCAGACGTGCTTCACGCATGTATACTGCAAGGTCTTTAGTTGGGTCTGCATACCGTTGCGAAAACTCTTGAAATGAAAATGAACGGTGTCGCAAAATCTGCCGTGCAATGTCACGGGTTGTATTGATTTCCAGAACCATATCAACCATCTCAAATGGTGACCAGTGCTTATGATCAATCAGATACTTCAGCAGTTTATCATTAGTTTCTGTATTACCTTGATTGGATGGATTAGATACTCTTGCACAATAAGCAATGATATCTTCAGCAGACATTTTTTTGCCTGTACCATCTTGGTATGCATTGATCATGGAAGAGGTAATAGCAACAGGAAGCACGGTTTGGTTCATATCTTAAAATCCTTAAATTTATCGCCAGCTGGAGTTTTATCAAAGACGGGGATACCGTCATCTACAAGAGTTTGATCTACAGGGTCTACATCATAGAGACGCATCTTAGACCTATCTATACCTACAACAAACCGCTTGTATTTGTTGGGGTCATTGTAACGGTTCTTTAGTTGCTTCACCATAATCTGACCAGACTGTTCTAGTTCTTCATTTGACACCAGAGCAAACATTAAGTCTGCGGTAGCAGGAAGACCAAATGATTCTGAGGTATCTTCTAGACCGGGATCAGAGTTAGTGTAACCAGAACGGGTTGTCTGAGTAGCACTGACAATAGGTACTTCAAACTCTACAGCAAGACCACGCAGTTCTTCAGCGATGGCTTTGATGTAGGTATAGGAGTTGATAGCACCACCCATAGACTTCATCCTAGAAGATGCACAGATGTTGAGGTAATCAATAAACACAATATCAGGAACAAAAGAACGTTTGAGTTTCAGTTCTTTCATTAATGCTCTAAAGTGTCCAACATGAGCAGCACCTGTAGGATATTCTTTTACAATCAGTTTACCTACAGTTTTCTTTGCCAGAGTATTTACCTTCTCAGTAAACATAGTCTTTGGCAGTTTATCCAACTGATCAATAGGAATGTCCAGTAGGTTAGCATCAATGCGTTCTGCAATACGTTCTTCAGCCATCTCCATAGTAATATAAAGAACGTTCTTGCCTTGCAGTAATGCATTAGCACCAACATGACACATGAACAGAGACTTACCTACACCTGTCCCTGCCAGTGCAATGTTCAGTGTCTTATCAGGTAGTCCACCTTTGGTGATCTTATTGAAGTTTTCAATATCAAAAGGAAGTTTTTCTTCTACACGATTGTAGAAGTCATAACGGTCTTCAGCATTGTCAATATAATCGTGACCAATATTGTTATCAAAACCAACACCAAGAGCCTCAGAAAGAATTTCTGGAATGGCATTCTTGGTCATGGTTTCACTTTTACCATCAAGGATATTGATAGATTCCATGATAGCAATATGCAAGGCACGTTCTTGACACCAGTTCTCAGTTTTCTCTAGTAGAAAGTCTTGGTCAATATCTACAGGAGAAAAAATCTCTGGAAGCAAAGCAGAGACTTCTGTGAACATATCATCTGAGATTTTCTCATTCTGTTCAAGGTCAATACGAAATGCTTCCAGAGTAGGTAAGGTGTTATGCTTATCTACAAATGCCGCAACCTGTTTGAAGATTACCTTCAGAGAACCTTCAAAGTAGTTTGGTTTTAGAAATGGTACAACTTTCCTAAGATACTCTTCATTAGTCAAGAGTGATCGTAGGATGGTCTTGTTCAGGTTCTCTGACATCTAGGACTGCGTTCCCTTCATCTAGTGCGGTCTTGAGTGTTGAGGCAACAATATCGCCAACCATGTTTTCAAAATCTACATCTTCCCCAAGAGGGATATCATGCGGGTTATGAAAAATATCATAGTCAAATGATAACACACCTTGCTCATCACTGTCAACCTCTTCAATTGACAACTCACCTATGACAACTACAGTATCCTTGTACTGACCAGTGAGTACATGAATACCCCAATCAGAAACTTTACCATTGACGTTTGTTGGTTCTACACCGACAACCTTCCAGTCATCCCATTCTTTCAAAGTCTCAAAGCTCATCAGCACTTACCACTTCAACGTTAGAGTTGCCACCGATTTTAAAGTTATCTTCTACAAACTCTTTAAATTCATCAGATGCAATGATATCAGACCAGAAGTCTTCTGTCAACTCTTTTGCCCGGTACTTTTTGTCTCCGATTTCTCCCGTTTCGGGATCAACTTTTGAATACCAGCCTTGAGACGGCTTAGTGACAAACTTTCCTGCAAGAGCCACATCAAGTAGGCCAGAACCCACATCGACGCCACCTTCCCAAGTAACCGAGATAGGAATGATGGATTTTTCACGGACATATCTAGATTTCTCCACGTTAATTACAAAGTCATAACCGACGATAGAGGTTCCTTCTTTATTCTGCCGCCGACCCAAAATCCAGATATCATCAGCAGAGTAGTAAAGACCTGTACCACCTGATACAACTTTCTTTGAAAACATTTCTTGTGTATCATATGTATGCGCAATACCAATGAACGGAATATCTTTCATACTCAGGTGTGGTGTAGCAATACGGAAGACAGACTTCAGTTGTTTTGCACGGGTCATGTCTGCAACTGCCTTTTCGTTTAGTGCATCTTCTACTTCTTTCTTAGAAGCAAGGTTGCCTAACGAATCTACAACGATAATAACTTTATCATTCTTTTCAATGTTTTCCAGTTGGTTTGTCAAGTCAAACTTCAACTCTTCAATGTTGGTGATTGGGCAGTGAAGTACACGTTCCATATCAATATCAAACATTTCAAAGTAAGACTGTGGTGAACCAAACTCAGAATCATAGAACAGCATCACAGCATCAGAATATTTCTGCATGTAGGCAGATGCAATCTTGAGAGCAAAGCTAGTCTTGAAGTGCTTAGAAGGTCCAGCAAGAATAGTCACACCGGGAGACAGTCCACCATCTACAGAACCAGACAGTGCTACGTTAAGCATAGGAACATCGGTAGGGGACTGATCTTTTTTACCATAGTACTTGGACTTGGTAATGATTTCAGAATCCAGTTTAGAATTCTTTTTCAGTTTATCCATAATAGAGGGCATTGACTATTTTCCTTGTTTGTTGTATGCTTTCCACTGGCGACGTTTAGACTTATTCTTAGGTTTAGAGTTGGGGGATTTGCCAATAGAAGTGCGGCTGTGCGGACTAGAGTGTCCCTGTTTTACACCTTTGACGGCCATAGTATTCTCCTTGTACAAAGTTAGAAGGGTATTATATATCAACCAATCTTGCTTGTCAACCTTTTTTGTATAAATAAAAGACAATTCATAATCCAAGGCAAACACCATGATTAAAAAAATGTTTGCTGCTTTTGTAATGTTGTTTTTGGCTACAGCAGCATATGCGCAAGATGAAACAACTACAACTACAACTTCTGATGTTGATCCGATTGTAACAGAAAATACAACCACTAGCACAGTAACTTCTACTAGTGATTCAACTACAACGGTAATATCTCCACCACCATCTGCAATTTCTCCAAGCATCAATAATTCAACATCCGACTTATGCACAGTTGGTGTATCAGGTGCAGTGCAAACGCAAATTCTTGGTATCTCCGCTGGTTCTACAGTAAGAGACATGAATTGCGAAAAACTCAAGAATGCAAGTCTACTATACGATATGGGCATGAAAGTAGCCGCAGTATCAGTTATGTGTCAAGACCCAAGAGTCTTCCAAGCTATGATGGATGCAGGGACACCTTGCCCCATTGATGGTACAATTGGTGAAGAAGCTAAGTCTGCATGGGAAGACCCTGAAAACGAATATAAGCGTCCAGACTCTCCACAAAGTAGTAGAGGAATGAACATTGATCCAGAAACTCGCACTACCATCATTGGCGGTGCTGTTGTCCTTGGTCTGCTCGCCATTCTCTTGGGCGGATAGTGTTTACGGCGTAACTAACAACGCTGCCGCAAATGCTCTAGCATGGACAATGGGTGATGTTTTACCCGACCACTCTGCACCACATGTATCGTTGCAGATCAATGGGTTAACATATTATTATGTCATGTCTAAAGACCCTGCTGAAGATGTTCAGGTTTATGTGCGTAATGAAGATGCGACAAATGGTGGCTATATTTTTGAGGAAGTAGATGATTGGTCCGGTTTACCCGGAAACTCTATCAAAAAATATTTCAGATTCACAGAAAGTGATGCAGTCAATTGGGGCGATGGTAGTATTACCATTGAAGGTAATGGAACAGTAAGTGACGCTTCTGTTATTTACTTGTATAAAATGGATATTGGTGAAGAACAGATTATATGTACTACACCATTATCGGACCCAACATGCCCCGGATATTTGGATGCTTTGTATAAATACTTAGCTTCTCTTGAAGATGTTTCAGTAGATGATCCATATTATGATGAATGGGTACAGTTTCAACTTGAGCAACAAACTGAAGTTGAAGAAGAACAGGCTGAAAATGAAAATGAAGAATTTGAAGAAGAAGAAAATTTAGAAAAAAGTTTTATGGTTGATCCAAACGTTGGTGGTTTAATTGATGTTGCTCTACAAGACAGCATTCTAATCCAACTGGCAAGTCAACCTACGATTGAACCATACTATGAAGTAGAATATCAAGACGTTTTAGAACTGACAGATACTCTACAATTAGAAGACACAACATTACCTGATAATAACAGGGCGTTGAGACAACTAGCATCAGATGCTACACATTATTCTATGGTACGCTCTCAATATGATAGAGACCAATAACGGAGAATTAAATGTTAAGAGTTATCTCAGCCGCTGTTGCCTTTGCTGTAGCAGCACCTGCTTTTGCAGAAAACATTCCCATTACTGGTAACGTTTCCTCTAAGTGTACTATCTACACAGACGTTGCTGGTGTATATGGAAACCCAGCCCCTGATGAATTAGATACCGACCCAATCAAGGGTGGTGTTGATCCGGTGGTAAGATATGATGTTACAGTTGCAGACTACTATACTGCTAAAATTAGTTGGCCAAATGAATTTGCTACATCTCCATCCTTAAGTGATGCTTTGAATTGGGACGGAGAAGTATCTGTATCTTCTACATCAGATGCTGGTATGTCTGGTTATGAAGCTGCAAAAGTAGAATACGACAATGTTACTGAATTTGATCTTACGGTTGCAGGTTCTACTTGGTTCAAGGTAGAATCCAGTGTGACCTATGGTTATGACAAATCTTTCCCCGGCGGTGACTACACTGCTAATATTACAGCAGAGTGCATCGCCAATTAATGAAATATTTTATCTCTGCGGTGGTGGCGGCCTTTATGGTCACTACCGCACATGCTCATGAATGGACACCAACCTATCCCAAGTTTGAACCATCTTTTATGGATGGAATTGTGGTGACCAAAATGAAACTCTTTAATAAGAGAAAAGAGGTAGAATACTATGCAATTGATGTTTATGATGAAGAATGGAATCCTGTACCATTTGCTGCTTCAGAACAATTAATTGAAGTGGGGTATTTGGAACAGAAACAAATTGACATTTATATTAGAGAAGTTGATTGTGACAGAATTGAATATATCTGTACCACGTCAAGACTATTAGTTGATAATGAATTATCATCTGGTATTAACAGTAGGATATGCTCAAAAGTATGATACATTATAATTTCATAAGAATGTTTTTGTTATCATTATTTTTTATTTTGATTGCAAGTACAGTTGCATTTGGACAGTCCAGTTCATTAAACTTGTCTTTACCTTCCGCTCCCGGTAATTATCAATCAGACAAGTTCAGAGCTGGTGATCTAGATTGCTCAAATGCAATTGGTTCTGCTACAAACCTAGAGTTTGGAGTGACCGGAATTGTCGGCCGGGGATACACTGATCCTCTAGCCGGATATGTTGAACAAAGAGTGGGTGATGTAGGCATTTTTGCTCGCATAACAATTCCACTAGGTCAAAAACCAAAAGCAAGAATTGATTGCAATAGATTATATGAATTAGAATTAAGAAAGAAACAATTAGAAGTAATGAGATTAGAACAAGAAATACAGCAACTCAGACAGTTGCAGTTCTATCCTCAATAGGAGTAAAAAAATGTACGAGTATAAAGCAAACTTGATCAAAGTAGTTGACGGAGACACAGTTGATGTTGACATTGATCTAGGGTTTGGTGTTTGGCTCAAAAATGAACGTGTTCGTATCATGGGCATTGATACACCAGAATCTAGAACCCGTGATCCGGTTGAAAAGTTATTCGGTCTTGCAGCAAAAGAAAGGGTCAAAGAATTATTACAATCAAATGTAATTCTGAAAACATTTGCAGCAAAAGACGGTGAAGATATGAAAGGTAAGTTTGGTAGAATTCTTGGTGACTTCTATGTAAGTCCAGACAAGAAACTACTGACTGAAGTTATGATTGAAGAAGGCCATGCAGTTGCATATCATGGTCAAAATAAAGATGATATTCAAGCAATGCACCTTTCCAATAGAGAAAGACTGGTTAACAAGGGTGTTGTTATTTTAGAAGATATTTTAGATGAAGGAATAAAATAATGGCTGAAGAGCAAAAACCAAATCAGGAACCACAAGTTCCAATTGATATGCCAGAAGGTAAGATGGAATTATCTCTGCGCATTTTGAGTAATGAACTTATTGGTATTAAAATGAGTGTAGATGATATGAAGATGAAGTGGGTAGTTATCGGTGTAGGTGCTATTGCACTTATGCTGTGGGCTGCATCTTCTTTTGCACCACAATTAACATCAGCAATGCAAGGCTTAGGAGGTTCCATTGGCTAAGACGTTACAAAAAGATTCCATCTACAATCAATTTGATGAAGACGGCGACGGTATTGTAACAGATGAAGAAATGGCTAAAGCGGAGCGAATGCTCCAAATTGAAAACGACGATAAAAAACAGGATGCTCAAAGAGGCATGGCGTGGTTTGCTCTTGCTGGTATGCTGCTCTATCCTTTTGCTATTATTGTATCCTCTCTCATAGGTCAGGAGACTGCTTCTGGTCTGCTAAAAGATATTGCCCCAACTTACTTTGTATCGGTTGCTGCTATTGTAGCGGCATTCTATGCGAAGGAAGGTATTGAAGGAATGAAGAAGTAAAATGGCAGAAATAGAATTTGCTGGGATCAAGTTCAAGGGTGGTAGAATGGTAGCTGTTGCTATGGGTCTATCAACCCTTGTGGGTGGTTTGTATGGTGGCTTTGAAGTTTACAAAGACTACATGGACATGAAAGAAATGATCCAATCATATGTAGCACCTGATCTCAGCGGATTCCAAGAACAACTATCTGTCATAGAGCAGAAGATGGTTAGCACAGAAGACTCTGTTATCCAAGCAACTGACTATGCCAGACAGATTAAAAATGATTTGAAAGATGATGTTACTCGTATTGAAACATTAGTTGATAGACTAGAAGATGATATGCGAGAAACTGAAACTGAAGTCAGAGATATGATAGATGCAGCGGATGAACGATTTGATAGAAAACGTGATGCGTTGTATGGTGAGACAGACAGAAAGATCAAAGAGGTTGATGATAGGTTGTCTGCTCAAATCCAAGAAGCATTGGATAATCCGTTAGCAAATTGAATCGAGTAGGGGGCATATTGCCCCCCTTCTGTTTCTAGGTTCCCCGATACGAACCCAACTCAGATTACGCTGCGAGAGCGTAACGAGAAGGAGCTACATAATTGTTTGCTCTTACTTTAATTTGATACTTACGGTATCAATCGGTTTGTCTCCACTCACATCCCGCACCAGTCGATCCTAGTTCTGGCCCATCACAAAGATACCTTGATACCCTTATGGTGGACCAGCGGGGTACTGCCCCCCGGTCCTGCATACGTTCCGCTCGCTTCATCAACGAACAAGATTATTTATATTAGTTGAGAGTCACCTCCATCTTACGAATCTCATATTTGTCAAGAATGAAGTTTTCGTACCAACCTTCTTCCTCAACCATAGTTTTACCAGTTTCATCATCGGTAGTGCCTTCAATCAAACCATCAAACTGCTCTAGAATGTACTCCCGAGCTTCTTCAATGGTGTCAAACACATCACACCGAACATCTTCAAACTGTTCGTTGATGTTGGTAAAACGATAGATTACTTCAAACATATTTTTACCCCACTTGGCCGTCAATCAGTTCTACAAGTTGATCAGCGTAAACGCCTTCAATCTTCTTGTCAACTTTGTATTCATACTTCCGAATCCGACCGAATTCAACGTTGTAAAGGTCAAGGGCAGCATCATAGATGACTTGAACAATACCTTTCCACTTAACCATACCACTAGTCTTGAACTGAAGACCATCTTCTTTAGCGACAAGTTGTTTAGCACCCCATGCGCCCATAGCCCAAGGGTCAGCGATTTTGATTTGTGCAAGGATGGTTTTAGCGATAGTCATAGTTTCTCCGTTACTTGAGAAGAAGTTGAATAGTAATGATAGCAACTGCGGCTACCATAGAAGCAGGCGCAGAAATGACGACAAACGCCATGAGCGTAGTTTCGTCAACTTGGTTTAGTTTTTTGAGAAGGTTTTTCATTTACTCCTTTTTCCTTTCTCTCTCTTACACTATTAATATAGTGATTAATGGAGTAAATGTCAAGACCTAAAATGAACTTTTTTCAAAAAAAAATTAATATTGCCGTCCTGCTGCTGTCAGTTCTTTTACACGTTCACTGATAGCATGTTCTGCATCATTCAACTGACGAATCCATGCATGGTCAATCTTACGTTCTTTACACTCTTCTTCCATAACCCATTGCCGAACATAACGCCATGCCTCATGCAGTTCATCTACAGAACCTTCAATAACACAAGTGTTATCACGGATGATACGATTTACAAGATGTTCCATCATTGCTATACTCCCTTTTCAATTTTCTCAGGGAGCATTTCATATCCGAACATATCAACTACGAACCCCCAACCGTTTTCATCTACAACTACGTCACCTACAGAGACGGAAGAGAAGGTGCCATGCACCTGAACTTTGTCAAGGTCACGCTCATGCATAAAGTTGCCAATGGCATATACATCTTCAAGGCGGTTAGCATCAACAGTCATTACATGATCGTAATAACCCAACTCCAAGGCCTTAGAGGCATTTGGAACAACTTTCTTACCAAACATGTGAGTCTTGAGTACATGCTTGCGAACCTGCACGCCTTCATTGACCATATCAACTTCAGCATCGGTGAGCTGGATTTGAAGAACTTTATATTTCATAACTATTACCCTTTAGTTGGAGGGAGTGTACTCATCTACTGCCGCTTCTAGTGCAGCATACATTTCATAAGTGTACTTGGACAGACTGTGCTTTACAGAACGTGGGAGGTCCATCTTGACAAGCAGCTCATCTACAAGATCAAGGTGGGCATCAATCTTCTGCAAAGACTTAACGTTGAGGGGGATACGATTAAGCATAACGTTTCTTTCTCTCTGTTACATACTTAATATAATCACTTTGGAGAAAGATTGCAAGCCTTTTTTTCAACTATCGTATAGAATTTTATTTAAAATCTTCCACGATAACAAACGCTTCATGATTATGATCAATCAATTTGTCTGTGCCGTTTGTCAGATAAAATTTGATACTAAACACAAAATCTTCAGATGGAGTTGCTAGTTCAATGATCTTATCTGAAATCACAAGGGTATTAGGTTCTAGAGTAATTTCTTCCTGTTCAATTTTTACAGTAACAGGAACTTCCTCAGTATTCAACCAACCAAAATTATATGCTTCCCAAGGTTGCTCATGTTCATCAGATAAATCTACATTGTATGATTCAAAACTGATATTATCTTTTTGGTGACAAAATGATATTTCAAAACTTCTAGGAGTACTTTCTCCTTTACATTCCCACATTATTTCAACAAAGGGGTTGAAGGTAAGAAGTAGGTCTTTAGTGTTTTTGTAATAGAAGTGTCCTGTCTCGCCCTCTGGTCTAAAAATACTATGTCTATGACTATTCTCATCAGTTCTAGAATCATAAAACTTGTCTTGATTATTGCGACTTGAAAATGCACAAGATTTCATTAAAAGTGGTGTAAGGTCTTTACAGAAGTGCAAAGAAAGATACGTTGGAGAATCGGTAGATTCATCAAAAAATTTTTCTCTGTCTTTCGGATTCATATGCCAGAATTTACCAAAGCTTTTCCATTCCTGAAGTCTTTGTAGTTGATCAAATGCGGTCACAAAATCAAGTAATCCATTAAAATCAGTTTGATCCATTGCATTTTTAATAATTTTAATCATATGCTTTTATCTTCTGTTAAAAATAAATTTAAAGTAATCCTGATATTTTTCCCATTAGAAGAAAAGGCATGCCAAGTCCTACCTCTTTCTCCTGAAAAAATAAAGCATCTGTTTTGCAACCACTCAACCTTTTTTTCTGGATTAGAATATTCATCTTCTTCGGAAGTGTACATTGTCGTGCCGTTATTTTCATCTTTTGAAATATAAGTTACTGTACTTAAAAGTTTATATGGACTTTCATCATGAATTTTATATTGAAATTTTTCATTGCAAATCATTAATTCCATTAACACAGATGTATGCTTTGGAGATTTTTCTTTGAATTGTTTATATATTTTTTTCAATTTTGGTTCATACTTTTTTGGTAAATGTTCTACCTCACTAACATACGCACCACGAAAATTAATATCTTCATTCAAATCTACTTTTGATTTAACTGTATTACTTGCACAATCCCAATGACACAGTAATCGGTGACGCACTGTTGGCTTTTCACCAAGTTCTAAAATATTTTCTGCTTCTTTTAAAAGTGAATCAATGTCTTCTTTTTCTAAAAAATCATCCACAATCATATGTGGCCATGGACTATCATATTTCATTAAAAAACTTTAACCCCATATTCTTTTTCAAAGTCTCTGGCATGATTTTCATCATTTACCATTGGTTGTCCTTTGATATTTAGGGAAGTGTTTAAAAGCATTGGGACACCAGTGCGTTCATAATATTCTTCTAAAATAGGTCTAATCACAGACTTTGAGTTAGAAGTAACAGTTTGCACTCTGGAAGTTCCATCTATATGAATAACAGATTTGTGTTCATGTTTTGGTTTGCACACATACTGCATATACCCATTAGTATGTCCTTCAAACCATTTGTCAAATTCTTCTTCCAAGATTACCGGACCAAAAGGTCTATAATATTGTCTTCTTTTAATTTTGTTAACGGTATCTTTAATATCATATCTAACATCACCAATAAGAGAACGATTACCTAATGCCCTTGGTCCCCATTCAGCTTTACCATTAGCTATACCACAAACTTTGTGTTTTAAAATATAATCTACTACTTGCTTAGGATTAACATTTTGCTTGATATCATAACCAAGGTATGCATTATCCAAATTAATTCTATTTTTTCCTGTGCACTTACTCCACTCATGCAGACCCGCACCTAGAGGCAATCCGCCGTCTGTAGGGTCAGAAGGCATATGCATATCGTCAAATATATTACGAATTAAACTATTACCCATAATATTTTGAGCAACACCGCCAGCAAAGCAAAGTTTAGAACCATGTTTTCTTGCAAGAGTGGCATATTCTACCATATGATCCATAATAATTTTTTGCATAGTGTGAGCAAGATTTGCTTGCCAATTGGGATCAGTCTTTGAAAGTATTAAATCTAAATTATGTTTCGCTCTCAGTGCTTTTTTAGGAAAATATTTTTCAATTGTTTTCAAACCTGTTTTATCAAAAACAAATCTTTTATCAGAATTTCTAAGAACATCGTTTCTTTTAGCGATATGATGTTGTCTGAGATGTTCATACATCTCAGCATATAATTCATTATATTCTCCAAGAGCATGCAACGCCATAGCAGTACCCTCTTGATTATGTCCAAGTCCAAGCCAAGTGCCAGATATTAGTTTATATACCCCGCCATGTGCAGAAAAATCTTCATGAATTTTTATAAACTTTTCACCATCATATTTCCAAATACTATTTGAAATTAATCTACTATAACCTTGATTAACGCTCGGACCATCTTGACCATCAATCACCATTATTACAGTATCTTCATAGGATTCCCAAGGTCTAGTGTAAAAAGCACTAGCAACATGCGCTTCATGGTGGTCCATCCAATGTGAAATCTCGTTAAGTATTTCATTGGGGCAATACTTAAGTGCAAACATTTTACTCTGATTTGAAACCATAATATCATAGTCTCTATTGAGAATTGCAGTTGTACACTGTTTGGGCCAATGTTTAGACTTTTTTTCTCTGTTATATCTTTCAGTAGCAGAAGCAAATTCTATAGGGTCTTTTAGGTCAGTATCAAAAAATGCATAACTAGCATCATGACCACTAGACCCAACACTAACTATTTTCATGCTTAACCTTTCAGTGCATAAGACAAGGCGTGTTCCGCCTCTGCTTCCATGTTTCGTGACTTATATATGCTACCACAATCGTTGTCTAGTTCTCTACACAACTCTACAATCTCAAAAGACGTGATAGGATATTCTGCCTTGATAGCACTAGCAGCAATAGACACCATAATGCGATAGAGACGGAAAAAGTTACCACCATTCTCTACACCAGCATTAGCAATATACTCTTTACCCATATCTTGTGGGAAGAACTTACAGTCCCGATAAGATTTCCATGTAACAATATTGTCTAACTGATTCTTGCGATAGTTAATAACTTCTACCTGTAAAGGCTTGGGAAGAGTATCAATGAACTTCTTTTTGCGGTTGCCAACATGAGAAGGGAACTGCTTCATCAGTTCAAAGGGATTGATATGTTCACCTTCATTCTTGAAGATAAAGTTATGGGCATTTGGATACTGAGCAGGGACATAGTACATACGGCACAAGTCTTTGGTCTGTGCATCTACAACATCCAAGGCAAGATTATTGATAGAGTGCCAAAACTCTTTGATACGAGATGCTGGAACCATATCAGTCAAAGGAAAGACTACACGAAACTTTGGTTTGTCTTCTGTAGATGATGCTGTAGAGTAACAGACATAGTAGTATTGTTTGAGTGGTTCTAGAACGGTATCAATGCTACCATCAAAATCATCAACATCAATACAACACCAGTTGCCCCAACCCAAAACGTTATCGTTAGAGCGAGTCGTAGAGGATTTGAAGATAGCAGGGCTAAGCAAAGGAGAAGAATCACTTCCACCCTTTTGTCCTTTCTTTTTAGATAACTCAAACAGTAAGTCTTCTAGACCTTGCCAAGTGTCAAAGTCCATACGTCTATGCGTCTTGTTATCATATACATTTTTAAATATGGTCAGAGAATATTTCACCACTCATCCATACTTTTCATATATTCAGAGTTTAAAAGTTCAATTAGTTTTTTATCAGAACACATCCAGTCATCATTTCCAATAGATTGACCGCCTTGCTGATGATAGAAATACAGTCCCTTATCTATGATTTCACGAAAAGACTGCTTAGACATCCACTTCATATAAGACTTTTTATTTTTATTCACACCAACAAAAACCAACCGATCCCAATCTTTGTTTTGAGAAACATGATTCATCATAAAGTGATCATCATTTATATGTCTCTTGTTTCTATATGTTTTGGCGAGAGAAATTTTAATCTCAACTTTGTGATCATCAACCCGGCGATCATGACCAACATTAACGGGAGGTTCTACTTTAGAACCATTT
>TARA_R100000329_G_scaffold11984_6_pt1 | contig 18041 bp, 26 predicted proteins | sample TARA_R100000329 | Tara Oceans TARA_R100000329 (sample SAMEA2620783) | marine metagenome | biome: marine biome (ENVO:00000447); feature: surface water layer (ENVO:00002042); material: "saline water (ENVO:00002010), including plankton (ENVO:xxxxxxxx)" | depth 5 m | reverse complement strand
CAAATAAAAAAAATAAAAAAAAAGGGCGACCCCCGAAGGGGCCACCCTAATTTGCCTGCAAAACCCCCGTGAGTCTCACTCTTCGTCATCCACCTCGGGAGTATTCAGAGCGAGTTGTAGTGCCTTGTACGGCGGTAGAAGAACACCAATGGCAGTTAATACTGTACCGATGATGACGAGATTCAGGGATACGAGTTCCCCTGTTGTTCCCTCTGCAAACACATCAACAGCGAAGAACGATGCATTGAATTGCAGGAAGATGCCTGTGACAATCCAAATGAGTGCGGCCGGGAAACGGTCAACGACTTGGCTCCAATCTTTTCTGTTCATCATATCATCTCAATTTGCTTTTTCAGACCAAATGCCGAAACATTCTCGACATTCCCATAATTTTGTTCTCTTTGGAGAACCCACATAGATGCCAATCATGCGAACCGGAATGGTTTCGCTAAGACAATATATGCAAGTCTCTCTAAGGGCCATTCTTATCACTTCTCATAAGTCGTGCCATATATTCTTCGATACTCTCTTGAGACCTTTCATTAGTCCCAAAAGTAGCGAAGAAAAGAAGACCCATGAGAAGGATGAATACGATTAAACCTAGCCATTCCCAAGTTGTCACCATTCCACCTCCAAATCTTTTACTTCTTCTTGCTCAATAGATAAGCCCTTAACAATACCGTTTTCTTGGCCATGCTTCCAAAGGTCGTAAACCAATACTGTATCTTTCATGCAATACTTAGCCACTTCATCATACTCCCCTTGTTTCCACAAACGAGGAGCATCTAGAGAATCATACATCTTCTCATCTCCTAGTGTGTGGTGAACCAAATTGTTGAGTCGGAACCTTTCGCCAAATTGTTTTGTCAAATAATGGCTCGTATCAATATACTGCTTCTCTTTCATGTATTTGTTAATACAATAGATGTCCATTGAATCCCTAAGAATAGGTAAATCAAAAGCCGCAATATTGTGCCCTAGAAGTTTGCCACCCTTTTCAAAATGGTCATCCAAATCGTACTTTAGTTGACTTAGTGGTTTAACTTCATGACCAGACTTAGCAAAATTGTCCACTGGTTCATCAATATAGACAGTGCCTTTGTCGCCATCCCAAGTTGCTACAGTTGACACCAGAAACATGTGAGTGTTACCGAATCCCCCGATGTCGGAGGAAAGGTTCTTCGTTTCTAAGTCAAGAGCCATTACGGTCATGCTTTACCGCCATTACCCCAAAGTTTGGCAAGTTTCTCAGCATTCTCGTCAACTGGCTCAGGCTCTCCAAGAGGTCCACGCTTGAGGAAGGCTACAATTTTTTCACCAGCAACGGTGATTAAGGAGGCTAACTCCCATCCATCTTCCCCAAAGGTGTTTAAGGAATCAACGATTACCTTTGGCCCTTTGTTAACATCAAACACTACATACTTGTTTTCATACGTCATTCTTCATCACCTTTTGGTTTTACGAATACTACCTTTCCTTCTTTTCTAGATAGCCAATTCGACTTAATTTTGCTCCAATCCGTATAGAACTTTGCTTGGCTGTTACCGTTGCTTACATAGATTTCTCGAATGGTATTCTTTTTAACAAATCCATCCAATTCTTTCTCTGCTTGAGTATATGCCTTTTCAAACTCTGTTAGCGTCTTCTCTTTCTGAAGAACCGACTTCGGCATTCGGATGCTCGACTCTAGCCACGTCAGCAATCCGTTATAGCATTCTCGGAGGAGAAGAAACGCCTGATTGACGTGTTTAGATGTTGCGACCCATCTTTTGTCCGTAATCTCATCATCAGCCGACTCAAGAATACAGCAGATAGTTGCCATCTTTTGTAAACTAACTCTTAAACGTGTAGAAAAGTTCAACCCAAGGTCACGAATCTTCTTTGGTGAAGTTTCGACAAGGGCTACCATCGCATTGTATTTCAATTGAATAGCCTGAGAAAATGAATCGTCATACTGAATAGTATTGATGGGATTCTCACCACGTTGCTTATATCGCTTCTTCAATTTCTTATACACTTCTACGATTTCTTGACTAATATCATCAACAACGATTTGCGAGTCAGACGCTTTACCAATCATCGAGATTTGCTTTGCATTCATCTTCTTCTGTTCCTCTACTGGAACGTCACGGATGTAAATGACCATTCTCTGAAGAACACCCTTCGTCACGATAATCTTGGTCAAGTTCTCTGGGATATACGTCGTAGCATACGTGGACCTTTGGCACTCACACGAAATCAAATCTCCACTTGCCAACTTCTTTGTCATGATGTAGGTCTGGCCCCACATATCGTTCATGTACGTATTCAGATAGTTGATGATACCCTCCTTATGCCCACTTTCCTTGAACACACCAGAGTTTTCGAACTCGTCCCAAGATGCTAATCCACTACCGAATAGTTCTCCTTTGACTTCCATCGAGGTCGGAGCATCTTCGTCATCATCGTACATTGCTTGTTCAGCACTCGTAAGTGGACGACTACTACCAATCAGAGCGGCGGCAGTGTATTCCTTTGTGTCGAAGATACTGTATTCATCTAGAGAACGTTCTTCGTGACTTTCGATTGCGTTAATGGTATTGAATACTGATTCTGATACCGGACGAACGAAGTTCCACATCTGCGATTTACCCGTTCCTGACGTTTGAATCCAGATGAAATGGACTCGTAGGTCAACCTTTGATGGGCCAACAGGAATCGCTACGTAATTCTTGAACGCCTGTCCAAGAAGTACGAATGCATTGATTCCGGCAGGAATCGGGTTGTAGTTCGAGATTTCCAATGCTCGTCGCATGTATTTACTGACGAGTTTAGGAACCTTGAGTCTCTCAACCTCTTCGGGTTCTAGCATTTCTTCAAACATTTCTTCTTCATATTCTTCATTCATATTCTCACCTTGTCTTCATTGCTAAGTGCGTCGAGGATTCTTTTTGCTACGGTCTCCCCAATACCGTTGACTCTGGAGAGATTGTAAGCCTTGTGCTCCCCAATTTCCATGATTGAACCAAAACTCTCCAACAGTGCTTCCGCTTTTGCGTGGGATACGCCCTTGATGGTGGCAAGCATATCTGCTCGAACATCATCGGATGAAATCCTCTTAGCAAGAGTGGGCTTGATAGTTGGCCTATCTAGTGGTCTCATCTTACAAATGGCGGTGATAATCAATGCCGCCTCACGATGAGAAGGGACCCAGAAAGCCTTGGCGTCTGTGTCCAACGTAATTCGCCCAATAGCACCTAGAAATTTGTTCCTAAGTGTGATACTACGGGCAGGTTCTGGCATCTTAGATACCACATGGTCCTTAACCATCTGAATACCTTCATCCAAATCGCCATGAATAATTACTACATTTGTTTGGTAGTACCTATCCATATTATCGATTTGAGTCCATAACCTCTTTGACATTACTGAGCCTAAAAAGTCTACAACTGATTTTGCTTCAAAGCATACGTCAGAAAACACGTAGTCTCCGACTTCGATAAACTCTTTCTTTGTAGCAATATTCAAAGCCTTAGCCTTCTTTTCTACCTCAATGGATAGAGCAGAATTCTCTCGGCTATCAATTGTCAACATCTAGACCAAACTCAATAAGTGTCATTTGTCGATTTACTTTCAATCCAAATTCAATTAACGTTGTCTGTCTCATTTTCTTTTCCTCCATTTTGTTTTCCTCCTACGAAGTCCGGGTATCTCCAACACTTTCCGATACAATATCCTTTTGGTATCAGTTGTGTGAGACAACCGGGAGTTTTCATGTTTTTATATACCGAGAAAGAAGAATGTTGTTTCGTTTTTTCACGGTTCCAATCGAGCCAAATCTCATCTGTATTCGTCACGATATGTTCAATTTCATCAACAATAGCGTCTAGAATCTTTTCTTGTTCGCTACGAGATAGAATATTTGTTCGCCCAGTTAGTAAATCACGGAACCACTGGACCAGATAGTATCTGGCTTCGTGGGCTGGATTCTCTACCATGATGGCATTGTGCAAGCAGGGCAACATGGGCAGGTTTCCCACTGCTTTTGGGACTGATACCTCGCCTTCCACTTCCATCAAATCGGGGGCATGCGGCCAAGAGACCTTCGTTTTCCCGGCCAACTCCCTCGGAATATGGCGTGGTTTTCGGGCCATCTCTAGAATCTCTTCTAGTGAGGAGTCGAGGTCACTATCCAGCAAAGGGATACAGTAGAGGAAGTTCTCTGTTTTCATGTTAACAGTGTTGGGAACTCTCCTCAATCGAGTAGGCTGACAAACCCTCTCGTCAAGAGTTGACTTCCTAGAAATGTTACTCTCTAGAAATTCAACGACTTCTTTCTGGAAATACTGAATGTCACGAATATCATCAGTTACCTCACCAAAGAGAAACATATGAAACCCATTCCCAGAGAAGAACATTGTTCTTTCATAATCATTTTCGATAGCCCATCCTAGAACTGTTTTGAAATCATCGAATGAGTTTTGCATCGGTTCATTGTGACTATCAAAGTCTAGAAAAATTCTATCTAAAACTACAGAAGAATCAATCTTTGACTTTTCATTAAATTCAGTATAATCATAAACATTCGTATATACGTTCGTCTTATTATTCTGGTTTTTGATGAAAGAGACGTAAGAGGTCTTACTTCTTACTATTCTTCTTTTCATCTGTCCCTTTGTCGTCAGATGACTCCCGGCCCAGACTTCCCTCGGAAATTTCATTTTCACCACCAAAATTAATTGTTGCACCATTTAACATTTCTTTGAAAACTTCTCCAACTTTCAGTTGTAATACAGTCGTTACCATTTCTTTGAGTGCTTCATCAAAATGAGTACCGACTAAGTTTTCATTAATTCTAACTTCACGAACGAGTTCAAATCTTTCGGTCAGTTTCAATTCCATATAGATTTCTTGAGATAGTAGTTTTACAGTATTTACTAAATTCGAAATATCTGAAAAAGACCAAGACCTCGACAGAACTTTTTGCTTTACTAATTTGTCAATCATACCCAAGTTTCCTCCTGAACAGCAGAGCAGATTCCGAAGAACGAACAGTACCCACAGGTCCTAGTATTATACTTAGGTGGCCACATATTCCACTCATAGTGGAAAATCATCTTGGCAATGTTCTTCTTAACTGCTGTAATTGTGGACTTCTTCATCTCTTCAACGTAGACGTAATTCGATACAGGGTAGTACCATCCCCAATGAGTCACATCACCGGGAGGACATCCAATCTCTTCCTTGATTTCGTCAGAGGTGTTGTTAATCATAATCTGATAGAACGCCATCTCCTTGCGCATCATGCTCATCTTGTAATCCTTCCAAGGACCTGTCTTGAACTCAAAGGGAATGAGTCCTCCGTTCTCCATGAACACTCGGTCAATAATTCCCTGAAGGTGAACATCATAATCTCTCTTTAGGGGAAACTTGCTATTCTGGTCCTTCTTGATGGTAATCACGCAATCGAACTTCTTCTCGTTGATGACTGGGAGAAACTCGTGTACCTTCCCTTCCTGTCGAGCCTCGATAAAACGTTCAGCCTCAAACGATGCCATATTGATGTAGATATCAGCAAAGTCATCGATAGGGTGTAATCCCAAGATATACTGCTCTACTTCTGAAGGGGTCATGCTTTCTGCCTTCTTCACATCGAATGTGTTGAAGAAATCCTCTCGGGTGTTGTGGATTACCGTTCCCTTATACATTGCAGGCGTTTGGTCAATTGGCATCCTGAGAGGATACTGATTCTTGTATTTCTCAGGACACCAATCGAATGACCCAAGTGAAGACTTTGAAATCTTCAAGATGGGTTCACCCGGCTTGTCATAATTTTCAGGCTTCCAATCATATGTGTATTCTCTATCCATTAGAACCACTCATCCAGTGTAGTTTGCTTTCTATCCCGAGTTACTGCCGACATGTCCCAACCCATTGCTCGGTAAATGGGTTCAGCCTTCTTTACGAGAGACTGGGCATAGAAGAACCAATTTGGTTCGTAGTTTTCCAAGACTTCCTTGGTAGGGGCAGAAACGAATTCTACCGTTCTCTTCTCTCTCATGAGAGGGTGCGTGAATCGATTTTTTGGGTCAGGATTCACCTTGATGTAAAGGTACGAATCATCGAAGTCGAAGTTCTGCTCCCATCCATAAACGACTCCGGCAATACCAGAACCAATAGATGGCATCTTACCTTCCAGAGTCCTGAAGAATCGTGGTCGTAGTAGACATGGTTCTCCCACGTTATCTTCCCCTTGGCACTTATCGAAGTCGATTTCGAAGAGATGGTACTTGCTTCCACAGTTCGGGCATCGGACCTTGAATCGGTCTTCACGCATTCTAGAACGTTTTACGATAAGGTCGAACTCCTTCTTTCCTTCCAGAGTATCGGAATACTCCTTAGCACAGAATTCGTCCATCTCGGATTTGGTGTATCCTTGTGCCCATTTTCTAAGAACGGACATCTGGAACTGAGATGCCAACTTCGTTTCTGAAATCCTCTTCGCAGTGAATCCCGTCATCGTGAATTTGGGTTCATCCAACCAAACGCCGTCTTCCCAAGCGATGAGACCAGCGTTACGATTTTTTGTCGTGCCCACACCAAGGGAGAGAAAATACTTCTCAAATTCAAGAACCACAGGATGTGATTCAAGTCCAAGAACATTCGGGAATATTTTTCTGACGTGTTCATTTAGTTCACCCAATACCTCTTGCGCCTTTTCTACTGAATCAATTTGAACGTAAATTGAATCTGTGTGTCCATAAACTACTTTCATTTTAATTCACCAAAATCATTATCATAATTGTGATGATGGTCGCAATGTTTACTGCGTTAACCATCATCAAAATTTTATTGCTACGTTTAACATTCTTGAGTAATTCTTGCATTACTCTATTTCCCTCTTCTTGGGCTTCAATTAGTCCTGATAGGTCTATCAAGTTTATACCTCCTTCTTTGTTTATCTGCGACTACCATAGTACCACAATATGTTCTTTCTCCATTCTTTCTGGCTTTCTCGTGAGAATTTCTTGAGGTTACTTCTTCAAACCCACAGTTGTTGCATCTTCTCAAAGTCTTCCTACGGATGTTTCCAGCCTCCTCGAACCAAATATGAATCTTGAGCATGTTCGATACAACCTAAGCACCACACTCCGTGCCTTCCTTCATGCATCGAGGGCCTTACAGCGTGACAGATTCTACATTCTTTCATGTCATCGACCTCACTTTGAATGCCGCTTCACGAATCGCTTCACGGGCTGAAGCAGTGATACTTGCGGCCAAATCAACATCAGCCCAACCGAATCCCTGCTTTGCCACAACACCATAGAATGATGCCATTAGTCGCTTTACAGCCATTTGATTATTGTTCCACTTGACGTATTCCATCTTATCACCAGAGTCCCTTGCCGCTCGCATCTTGCGCTTATATTCGTTACGTAGTTCTTTGAGTTCTAGAACAGCCCGTGGCAGAAGACCCATCTTATCCGTTTTGTAATACATCATCTCCTTCGCAACTCCTTCAGAGAAGTCTCTGGGAGTGTAGATGTTCACAGCGAATTCAGTTGGTTCTAATGACTTCGTTTCCCAAGAAATATTTCTAGCAATCATCATCGAAGGGTACAGTCCTGCGAAATCAAATGCGGCTACGTTTTCATAACGACCATTCGTTCCTTCTGTCAAAGGGTCATAGATTAGAGCACCATCATAACTGACCCTATCCTCTTTGGCAATTTTAGTTCCAGTGTGAGTTTTCCAATCGGCGTTACGGCAGAAGTAAATCTGCCCCATATGAGATACGAAGAAACATGCATCAAACGGAGCAATGATGAGTCGTTGAATCGCCAAGATTGCTTCGCTAGTGAAGTTCGTTTCATCAATTCGCCGGAGCAACTCTACATCTTGAACTGCGTATTCCATGTAGTTCTGAGTATCTTCGAGCCATCCTCGTCGGAAGAATTCACTTCGGTCTTGAAATTTAGATTCCTTCTTCTTACCCTCTCCGAAGAGAGTTTGACCGATATACTCCAATGACATCGAAGGCAACGTACCCCTCTGAGAATCGTTCCATTGACGCTCAAAAGCAAGGTCAAGATTGAGGGTTATGCGGCCCCCTATGGGCTGTTCGATGTCACGGAATCCTTCTTCACCAATAGAGCACTGAAAGCCACCAGACGTTCCGTGAAAGCCCCTAACGGAGCGAATCGGAGATAGACTTCGGGCATCAACTCCATTGGCGGCGCACCTTCGCAGGAGGACCGGAAGGTCGAACTTCAACCCAAACCAAGCAATGAGCATATCAGGGTCTAGATTCGAAACCTCTTCCACAAAATGTGTCAGCATTTCCTTTTCATTTTCAAAACTATAAGTGATAACATTGTCTTCATCATTCTCATATTCAATCTCCTCCGGAGTCCACCACCATTGGTAAAACACTTCGTCGTAATTATCGTAGGCAACAATCGTAGTGATTGCTTCATTGTACGCTCCACCTTGTTGCCATTCCATATCCCAATACCACTTTCGCAATTTGTATTCAGGAATAGAATCCATCTCATCGATACAGTATCGATAATGATATGGAACATCGGCTTCATACGTCTTCTCAAATTTCTCCTTGGCATAGCGAATGTCAATTGACTTCTCTACGATGACCTTCTTCAGTTTCTTACCCTGAAGGTTGTAGTATTCACCCTCTTCATATCGAAAGGAACCATAGAGACCACGAGGTAACTTGTACCTTGACGGTTCTCTAGAATCATCTTCGATGAAGAAGTATGGAGCGAATTCCATATCGACACGAGTTTGCCTATTCCCATCTTCATCTCTCCATGCGAGATAGATAGTGCGATGGTCAGGCATTCTTGTAACAATCATCTAATCAAGCCTCGGTGCTTTGAGCATGAACCGATTTGGCATCCTTACCATAACCGGTCGGTCATCTGTCATGTAGAAGTTGCACATTACATCGTTCTCAAGGAATCGATGAAATGCGCCCGTGATAGCGGCACCCGCAGGTTCACCGACTTTCTGAATGACATTCATTTCTTGCTCGTAGGATTTGACTCCATCACGAGAAGAGAAGTTGACACTCTCTCCATCAAAGGAAATATTGTAGACACCACTACCCACAACTTCGCAACATTCGATAGCAGTTTGAACTTCACTAGAATGTAGTTGGAAGGCCGCTTCGTTCTTGCTCTTTTCTGACATATCGAAGATACTGTTCATTGCTACTTCGTATGGTACGTTGTCAATAATTGACCGACCCATGTTGATAGAGTTCATGTGTTGATGACTTACAACGATTCCAGCAGTTGCTCGCTTTGTGCCCTGAGATAGTTTGAGGTGGTCAGTTGCTTCAAACGTGATATCTCCCTTGAACTTCTTCAGATAAGCAATCACTGTATCAGCATCAACAACACACTCTCCTTCGTCAGATTCGTCCACTTCAACAGAGTGCTGAATGCATACAACGAATGTTTGGTCAGCGTTCCAAAGTGTTAGGACATTATCGTACACAGAGATATGGACATCTGTACCGAGAGAGGATGATTTGAATCCTGTCGCAGTTAGATGCTTACCTTTGATTTGGATGTCAGTCAGTAGTGTTTGTAATTCTTTATTGTCAATTGTAAATTTCATTGTCATTCCTCAGATGTTTCCTTCTCTAAGTTCGGGAATACCTGTCCACTCGACTCCACCATTTTCTACAACGAGAGTAGTCCATGATGTTCCTACGAGTGGTGTATTCGTCTTACTGCTATGCAATGTTGCACGATAGGTAATCGTGCCTTTCTTCTCTACACGCTTTGTCTCAATGACTTGGTGTAGGAAATCTCCCCAGTTGTGCCAGTTAGCCTTCTGACCAACGACTTCTCCGGTAGAACCGTAATCTGCCTTAGCATGAGTGATGTAGATTTGGTCACACTCCAACTTTCGGCACATCTTCAGAAGTGCGTAGAATGGGGCATTTCTCTTGCCCCACTCGAACTTCATCTTCTGTGGCTTACCAATCTTGGATGAACCTGTAACGTGAAGGGTGCAGGTTTCTAGCCACTTATCGATACCATCGAACACAAAGAGTGCGTCTTCTCCGGCCTCGATTTGTTGCTGAACATATAGCACGAAATCTTCGGAGTTTCGCTCAGATTCAGTAATGTCGGGTTCTCCCTTATCGTTCATGACTTGGGGATTCCAAAGAACGATTCTTTCTGTTGAATCGTGATTCTGTCTCCAAGTAGGTTCGCAACCGTCGTCCCAATCGAGGACGTAGATTTTCTTATCTGGGAAATCAAGTGCTAGTCCAGATTTAACCGTCTTCGGTTCTCCCCACACTCCACAAACCAAACGACTACTTCGCCCAAGTCGGGCGTCCATTTGTCGCTTTAGTTTCTCTCGGAATAGAGAGACTCGTGCGTTATCTTGCGTCTTTTCTCCTGCGGCATTCGTATTCGTCTTAGTTGTCAAACCCATCATTTTCACCCAAATCATCAATTGTCAATTTAACATCGTGGAGATTCTTTGTCTGTGCCCAGAGGTTTACGATATGTGTGACTTCACTCATCGTTTCGCAAACATACCTCACCTCCTTTGTCCCAATGTGGCACTTCAACCAGAACTTACCGTCGTCCCGGTTCTTTCGCCAAGTGATGAAGTCAACATCATCGAGAGAGATGATGTAACTTCCACCCTTAACGAGTAGTCTTCCGTAAAATACTGTCATAGTCTCGCCTCAGAACCAATCGTAGTTTTCTTCGACAACTTCTGTGGATTCTTCTGCGGAACCGTATGCTTCGGTAACGAGAAGACCAGCAACGTTGATTGTTGCAGGTTGTAGTTCACCATCCACATCTCTCTGAGATGTTCGACCAGCAACGATAACTTGGCTACCGATTCCGAAATCGATTTGCATAGAAGAGGGAATCCAACAGGTAGTTGGTTGTGCTTCTGTGTCGAATTCATCTTCAAGAGAAGAAAGCGAAAGGATACGGTTACCGTTCTTCAGAGGAGTCATGTTCATGTTCACAACGAGTCCATCCGTCACAACGAATCGGTCACCGTAGTTTCGGTCCATGATGTTACCATGGAAGTCATCGAGTTCTGTGAGAGAAACGATGTTACTGTCCAAGTGTTCCTGAATAGCCGAAGTGATGTCTCCTTCCTTCTTCCAAAGTGGTCCTTCTGGGTCAAGATTCTTGTTGATTTGCAGAGAATCAAGAGTCATTGAAGTTCCACCGTAGATATTGTCTGGTCGGTTATCGTTCTGAATAACAGCAAGATGAATCCACTCAAAGGTAGGTGGCCTGAAATCTTCTGCGGCCTTTCCTTTGTAGGAGAAGTAATACTTCTGCATATCCTCTTCTCCAACACTTCCAACGAATACTCCTTCAATCTTCATCAGATTTGGGTCAAGGGGCTTACCGTAGTTTCGGTTAACTCCACTTGGATAGGCGGCAACTTCGTCAAGAGGAATGATGAATGTACCATTTACCTCTACAGCCGCTGATGGAAGACTACCGAAAACCTTCGACTTCTCATCTCCCTTATCCATACGGGATACCTTCCAACCATTCGATACTTGCTCACAGAGAGCAACTCGTCCAGTATCATAGGCATCATCTTCATCTCGCTCAAAAGCCGCAATGTGCTGACCAATCTTCCAAGTGTTCACTCCACGAGGGTCACCCAAGGTAGCGAAGAATCCGAAAGCAGGCTTGAACAATGAACCGGAGTCATTGCTGTTCCCTTTTCGGTTAGCAGTTTGCTGATAGAACCATCCACGGAAGAGACCGAGACAAACGTTGAGATTATCATCATTCTTGAAATCAACGTTGTTTTCTGTCATAATAGACTCAAACTTTTGTGTAACCTCATCCACGGGCATGTTCAACTTCTGGGCCGCTTTTTCAATTTCTGTTGTCAATTTGTTGTTCATATTTTTCACCTCAAATCATTTGTCCTGCCATCCAAGATGCTAAAACTCTTGGAGTCATATTCATGGACCGCCATTCTCCTTCTCCGATGATTCGGAGCAATTTGTATTTCTTCATGTGGTCAAACTCTCCTGCCATTACCACATCATGCAAGCCATTACAAATGTCTTTCATACTACGACCTGCATAAATTAATTCGTGTAAAAGCGTCAGTGCGCTATCTAATTCTTGATTGGTAAGGTGTGAGATAATGTTCTCATATTCACGTAATCCCAAAGCCGTTTGTTCTTTGAGTGGTTTATTGGAAGCGATAGCGGCTTGCAGTTCCGTAATGCTCCGTCTAACATCACCATTGAAAGAGGCTATAAAGGGTCCGATTCCTTCGACCTTTTTCTCATCAATACCTTCACTCTGAAGAATATTACTGATAATAGTAGCAATCTTCTCGTTAGAAAGTGGAGAAAACAAATAGTTCGCACACCTACTTTGAATAGGATAAATGATTCGATTACGTTCATTACATGTGATAATGAATCGCACATTATGACTATAACGTTCCATCAAACGCTTGAGTGCGTTCTGTGCGTCATTCGTCATTCCGTCCATCTCATCGAGTAAGATGATACGGAAAGGTGCTTCTCCGATTTTACCCGTAGATGCGACTTCCTTAATCTTAGTTCGAACCGTCTCAAGTCGTCGGTCATCGGATGCATTTACTTCGATGAAGTTGCTGTTGAAATCATCCTTGAGCACTGTACGAGCAAGTGCATAAGCACCCGCTGTTTTCCCAAGTCCGGCATTACCAAACAACAGTACGTTTGGCATATCTCCGACTTCGACCCATGATTCAGCATCCATAACGAATGCATCTTGGCCAATTACATCTCTGATATATTTCGGTCTATACTTCTCTGTCCATAGCATTTTTATCACCAATAATCTAGTAGGCGTGAATCTCTCACAATCCTGTCAGTCTTTTTCTTTCTTCTCTTCTCTCCGATTTTTAGGAGTCGGCACTCCGAATTGTCGAGTTTAGTTTTCGCCCAATCCTTGAACTCAGGGTCCTTGAGCAACTGTCGAAGGGTTCGTTCTTCATCACCCTTCAAACCTAAGCGACGACAAATGCTGGGAATCTTAGAGTAAGAACCCCGCTTAGGCATATTTGGTCGCCCATACATCTTACCTTCATGTGCATAGGCGAGCATCTCGTAGAGATACTTCTGAGGCCAACGCCTCTTTACTACACCATCAACGAACAGAAGTTTGTTGGGATGTAGATTTTCACTGAGCCAAGTAATGATTTGAACATCAGGTGGCTTATTCCACAATAGCATCTTAGCGACTTCATCTCTATCGCTGTTCTTGAGATACATCATGGTCATTGGGAAGACATCTTGATTTGGGTCAAGAGGGTCAATCGACCTCGGTGCCTTCTTCTTGATAGATTGTTGAAGCAACTTCTTGGAACCTGCTCTCTTAATTTGGCAGGTGCTCTTGATTGGGGCAGGTACATCCTTCTGATTCTTTGAAGTGATGACGACTTGGCCCTTGTATTTTCGAATGATGTGTAAGATAGCATCCTTCTTCGGTTTGTAGGTCACGTCCTCGATGATGATTCCACGGCTACGTTCGATTGAAGAAACGTCAATCTTGTCACATTCACTCGCATAAATGATGACAGGGTTATCCGAAACGAGTGTCTTCGCTTTCGTAGACTTACCCGTTCCGGGTTTACCTGTCAGTAATATTGGCCTAATTCTTGTTGCCTTGTTTGTTAGTCCCATTGTCAATCCCCTTTATTGCCATTATCAATTCTAATCCTTCAAGAGTACGGTGTCGACCTTCACCAAAGATATCGACACACATTTTGAATCCGTTCCATTCTCCCTTGGCATCAGGATAGTTGCCGGGTAGGAGCATGGTTGTCTTATACAGATTCTTGATTCCACTAATTCGTAGGATAGGGTGTGGACGCCCTTTGTGTTCTTTCTCTTTCACTAGACAATCGATTCCCTGTTGTGCTAGCGCATGTTCTACAGCACGTAGAAATTCGATTTGTCCTCTGACATTTACACGAAGCCTTACTGCATACCCAATCTCTGCTCGATTATTTCTTGAGATGTGAATCTCAGGTTTCGCAAGAGAGAGCAGTACGCCAATCAAAATGTCTTTGCTGAACATCAGAAACAGCCCCAATATTTGTATTCAAGGCGAAGATAGTCTAGACCTTCTTCTACGATTTTTCGTAGTTCAATCTCACGACTCTTTTCGTTGCCCGGAAACGTAATCTGCAATTTGTGCCCTCTCTTCACTCCAAATTGTCTAGCCATCTTCTCATCAATGGTGTCTTCTAGAAACATGAAAGGTACATCCAAGTTACTAGAAAGAAATTTGACACCAGCGTAAATGGTGTTCAAATCATCTTCATTGATGCTACTATAGACGATGTAAGTGTAAGAAGTCACGCTTCCAAAATCTTCAATCCACTTTTGGATATCGATGTCGAGATTTGCGCTCATTGATATACACCTTCAGATTGACTTAGAACGTATTCGTTTTGCGAAGGCCAGTATCCTTTTCCTAATAGGTCGTGTCTTGGGTCCATTTCATACCAATAAATATGAGCGGCAGTAATTCTTGAGTCACCTCTTTCTTCGGCATTATTGTCTGCCCATGTCATCATATTAACCATAAAAGTCTCAATCCACTCTTTCATGAACGCAACCGCTTCACGGCTCACCTGTCGTTCGGTCAAATCTCTCATAAGGGTTCCTATATTAATAGTCCCAGAAACCCTAAGATTCTTCTTTTTTACCTTAGTAGGCTCTACAACCTTACCGTCAACGATATACGGGCACTTTGACTTATGAATCTTCTTTGGTCTCCCTTGCTCATGAATGACATTTTTAAGGTGGGCATATCCATCAGAATCAACCTTTATGCACCTGAATGCTTGTCCATCAATAATTGTCATTTCACCTTTCTTAATCATTCAATCAACTCCCTAATGTCATCTTCATTGTTAATGTCACTGACGGGTTTATCTTCCCTAATTCTTTTACAGCGTGGAAACCTCAAACCAATGTTTCCATTATCATCGGTTGTTACTGCATCTGCTGTAATCTCAAGAACAACCCTCGGAAGGAAATGGTATGTCAACTCACTTCCTTTTCTGGTGGAGCCATCTAGGATTTTCCTCAGGCGATTCGTCAGTGTTCTGAACTGTAAATCTGTAAAGCCTGTCCCAATGCTACCTACGTCCAGAAAGCCATCTTCTGACTTCACTGCAATGTCAAAGGAAGCGTAGACATTACTTCGCTTACCGTCACCATATCGTCCACCAATGATAACCACATCTAGGTCAATTTGTGGAGGCTTATGCTTAATCCACTTCCTCTTTCCGGGGTGATATGTATCGTTTAGGTCCTTCACCATGATTCCTTCGAATCCATCATTGATTGCCAACTGATATGCTTGAAGTGGTGAAACCTCATCCATAATGTAGGAAATGGCAGTATGTTCTCCGAAGTTATCCTGCAACAATTGTAGTCGTTCTCGTAGTGGACGGTCAATGATATATAAACCACCTAGCGACAGAATATCGAAGATTGCCAATTTAACAGGAACCTTCTCTATTGCTTCTTCTACATTCTTTGAATGAATACGAGTTCCAAGTCTCTGATGTGGAGCGGGCCTCCCATTTTCTACCGGGTAAATTTCAGTATCTAGAACCGCATCAACAGGGAATCGCAACACCGTTTGTTCAACGTCGGGAAACTTCTCGGTGACAACTTTGCCACGTCGATTGAAAATCAAAACGTTGGAACCTGTTTTGTGGATTTGGTATCGGTTACCATCATACTTGACATCCACATGAACTTCACTTGGCCATTTCTTCGGCTCAACCACCTTAGCCAACATGGGCTTCACGAATTGACCGTGCATCAGTGTCATTCTGACTTCCATACCAGAACTGTAGTGTTGGTATAGGGAAGTGTTAGAGTTAGAATTGAAGTGTTGCTCATTGTAGTTATCAGGATACATCTTCTTCAGCAACTTCTGGACATTTGATGCTCCCAAGGAGTTCCTTGGTTTCCTAATCCAATATCGAATGAACCACTTTCGCTCAAGACTTGACATCTTTCGAATGGCCGAACTGAAGCGTCGAAAGGAATCTGAATCCATTGCACGGCAATCCATTTCCAAGAGTGAGATGGTTTCTCTGAGCGTAGGAGATTCGCCATCACCTTCGTAATCTTCATCGAAGAAGAAAATGGCATCACCTAGTTCTCCATGGTAATCGTACTCGTCTACAATCTCATCATGAAATAGGCCGAACGCAGATGAAATCCACTTCGTGGCTCGTGCAAGTGATACGTTATTTGGTTCAAGTTCCAGAGAGAGAATCTGAATCAACTCACTACAATGTTCACCTCTAGCGATGACATTGATGCTCCGAGTAGGAGTGCTGTATTCTGTTGCTTCCATTAACCGAGAGAAGTCAATCAGTCTCATCTGCGACATTCGAATCATCCTCATAGATACTGTCAAGAATTTGGTGAGCAAAGACGGCAAAGGCCATGTCAACGTGTCGTGGCTGAATCCTTGGGCCACGGGAAGTGTTGTCCAAGTTCTGCATGTGATTTACCAAGTCAGCAAAGTGCTTGATGATATCACGGCTATACTTGGAGAAACGTGCTGATGCACCCTCTCCCAACTGCTTGTTGTGTCTCGCTTTCAGCAAACCCTTGATTTTTTGTTCACTGATAAATTTCGTAACGTCTCCGTCATTTATTTCATATTTCATATTCATTCCTCCTCATTTTGTGCCAGACTACGAATTGCCTTGTCTAGCATATGACGAACCTTTCTCGCTTCTTGTAGGTTCATCCTAATTCCTTTTCTCGTTGCGGTATCTTTCTTGTACCACCGAATATCCACTACAGGAATATTCCAATATACACCAGAAGTGATTTTGATTTCCTCTTCAGCGTTCCTAGGAACTCTACCATTTAATTTTAGATTATTCAAAATCGGGCCTCCTGAATGCGTTGAACTCCTTGTACGAAAAGAAATACTTCGGAGTTTCTAGTTCATCAACACGGAACGCAATCCAACACGCTCCACCGATGCTCGATACCTGAATGACTTCGTAGGTCCCTGATTCTTTGACCACGACTTCTGAGGTTTCGACCTGAGGTGTGAGTCCGTAAAGTCGAGTCAATTCAGATGCGACTTCTTTCATGTTGTCAGCGATATACTTGATGATATGCGCCCTTTGGACAGGAACCTTAGCATCTACCTTCACTTTGACTTTGCCAGAAAACTCGCACACCTTGCACTTATTTCCTTCACAGATTGGACACTTTACTTCCGTGCCTACCGGTGCAGGTAGCCTTACAGTTACTGTAGGTTTCTTCATACGGAATCCTCGTAATCACAGGTTTTGCACTGAATGAGTACCCTTTGTGGTGCTTGTCTGGCATATGTTGGTTTCTTCAGAGTCACTACTTTCGTCAGAACGACACTACCACAAAATGGACACTTCATTCTTCCACGCTCTCTTCCAAGAAGGGGTGTAGTGGATGATATGCCCAACCACTCTCGACTTCTGTCTGATATCCTCGCTCCCACATACGACAGTATGGCTTACCGAGAACAATTGCTGTCTTCATATTGGGTTTCCATGTGTTGATTGTTCGCCAATCTGTTCCGCTGAAATATGCGGCACCGAATGGATGAGTGTGAATCCAACACTCAATTGGTAGTCGCATACCTACAGGTTCTGTTTGAAAGTCTACGAATGATGGCGTACCCTTGGAGATGTAGATATCGTTCTTTGCGTCAATGACCACTTGAACTTCAAGTCCACCAAGAATACTTTCTGAAGTATCCCAGATTGCCATCAAGAAATCGTTGTCAATTTCACCTTCCCACGATTGACGAATCAGAGCATCCCAAGGAGTATCATCCCAATCGATAATTGGGCCGGTTACGAATAGGTCATCATCCATCTAATTCACCCCTCACATAGTCGAGAAGTAGGTAGTCCTTGACCCTACCAAGGGTCTCCAACAGGCTTACTGTTAACTCATGGCGTACCATTAGGTTCTCATAATTCTGAGCCTC
>TARA_R100000329_G_scaffold40423_1_pt1 | contig 18107 bp, 21 predicted proteins | sample TARA_R100000329 | Tara Oceans TARA_R100000329 (sample SAMEA2620783) | marine metagenome | biome: marine biome (ENVO:00000447); feature: surface water layer (ENVO:00002042); material: "saline water (ENVO:00002010), including plankton (ENVO:xxxxxxxx)" | depth 5 m | reverse complement strand
CGGGGTTAACTGCCAAAGCTTCTTCACTAATATCTATTGCCTGAGCTAATTCTTTTGCATAGTCATTCCTGATTTTTTCTATCGCTTTAAGGTCTTCAAATTCTCTCATTCTTAAAGCTTCTGCATCTTCGCTATAAATTAATGCAGCTACATTTTCCTGAGAAAGCCTATTCTGTAATGCTACAGCTGCTTGAGCATCTCTCTGTGCTTGTGCTATTTGAAGTTGAGTTTGGTTAGAATCTTCAGATATTAATTGAGCTGATAAATTATTTTTAGTAGCAACATTAACAGCACTTTGCATTTGTATTCGAGCAACATCTGTTTGCGCATCAGATTGTATATTTGCTACTTGTGCTTTGGTTAAGTTTGTAGCAGCAGCTATTCTTTCTTGGATATCACCCTTAATTCTTTCTACTTCTCTTTGGTTTAATCCAGTAATTTCAGCTACTTCTTTAGCACTTCTAGTGTTTATCAAAGCTACTTGCTGTTGAGATAGTCCATTAATTTGAGCAACATCTCTGGATGCGTTAGCACTAACTTCTGCTATACGTTCATTAGACTGATTGCTTGCTTGCGCAATCATTTCAGAGCTTCTTAACTGAGCATTGTTAATTCTTTCGTTAGATTGCATTTGCATTTGGTCACTAGCAAATCCTAGTTGAGCTCTGTAGTCATCACTTCGAGCTTGCATTCCAGCTATATCTAAAGCGTTGTTTACTGCTGCTGTATCAAGGTCTAATCTTGCTTGTTCCAAACTTTCTTGCCTTCGTTGTGTTGCTTGTTCAAACGGCATACTTCTAGCTTGAGCATCGCCAAACTGTCTTACTAATTGTGCAGCAGGCGAGTTGCCTGTAGTGTCACTTATACCTAACCTAACTATGCTGTCTGGTAAACTTGCTGTTCCTCCCTCTTGAACTGTTCTTATTGCTTGCATTGCAGCATTAAAATCTTCTGGAGTTATTTGAGCACCCATAGTTAATTGAGTTTCAGCTGTTTCTTCTTGATCAGGTTGAGTTGCAGGAGCAGCAGTAAATGTTCTTTCTCGTGTATCTGCTTCTCTTAATGCTCTTTCAGCATCAGTTTCTCCAAAGATAGAAGGGGCAGGAGCAAACTCTCTTTGTGTAAATATACCTGCGTTTTGCAGTTTATTCATTACGTTATTTAATACATTAGGATCAAAAGAATTAAATTCAGCAGGAGTTACGCCTGCATTAAGAATTGCATTATTTTTCCTTACGTCTTCCATGTACATCATAAGAGATTGAGGTCCGCCTGGACCTTGACTCATCATTGCCTGTTCAAATGTACTAGGCTCTTGCATAAACTCTCTAAGTTGGAAATCTGTTCTTAAACCTAAATCTTGTCTTATATTTTGCCCTGCCTGTTGCCCGCTTTGAATTTGGCTAGAAGTTAATTGTCCTCCTGGGCTTTGAGTATATGCTGGCGCAAAGAAATCTTGTCCTGGGAAGTTCATTCCAAAATTACCCATTGGTCCTGGGACAGAATATCCACCTCCACCGCCTCGGCTTACACCTGGTTCAAATGGAACAGTTTGATCTGTGCCAGAAAATGGCATACTAGGCGGAGTTTGCACATCATAAGTTGTAGGTAACTGTGGTGATTCCATTCGGTTAAAGTCATAAGTTGGTGCAGGTGCAAAATTCTGCATATCTGAGAAAATCATTCCAGGGCTAGAATACTGACTCATTTGTTGAGTAAAAGGAGTTATAGTTTGCCTAGCTCTATTAACATCAATGTTTTGTGTGTTAGGTAAAGTAGCAACTGCATACGGGTTTGCCATACCATAGTATCTTCCAGTATCTTGAGAAAAATATGGAGTATTTGGACTTGAAGTATTTGTCCTCATCATTTCTTGGAAACTAGGATCAATCCCTACAACTTCAGTTCTTATTCTTCCAGGAGTAGTAGGAAAGTTTTTATTATATTCTTCCAAAGCTTTTTGTTCATCTTCTCCGTAAGAAGTTGTGTACTGAATCCTGCTACCTATAGCTCTTGTAGGGTCATCAGCATCAAACTGCTGATCTTCAATTAATATTTGATATGGTTTTAGTTCTGCCATTAGAATCTCCTAAAAGGTGTGTCATCCCTACCTGCATAGTAAGGCCTATTTGGTTCCCTTCTTACTCTAGTTGTTTTGTTTCTATTAGGATCAGGAACATTTAATCCGCCCATGCTGTCATTTATATTTTTAAAAGCATTTTCAATCATTTCAAAGTATTTAACAAAACCTGCTTCTATTGGTTTTAAACCTTTTATTGATTTTTTTGTTTCATCTCGGTATGCCATTATGCTCCTATATTACCAAGTCCTGGTGGGACTGGGCCTCCTGTAGTTGGTTGCGGACCTCTTCTTGGGCTAGCAAGTTGCTGTCCAATTTGATTTTGTTCTTCTATGCTACCAGGTATTACTGGTCTAACTGGACCAGTTCCTACACCTGATTGATTGCCCATTGCAAAGTTTCCTGCATTAGGTAACTGCATAGATCCTTGTGTATTCATTATATTCTGTGCCATTTGTGTTGGATCAAATCCTCCAGTTGCACCTTGTTGTGCAGCCTGAACTGCTTGCTGTAGAATCGGTAAACTTTGTGCAGCCAACATGCTAAACGCTTCTTGTATCTGCGGAAGGTTAAAGAAATCTTCAGCTATTCTATTACCCACAACTTCTAGTGGGTTAGATACACCAGCTTTACGAAGAGCTGTAGTCCAGTCCACAAACCCTGTTCTCCATGTATCTCTCCATAATGACAATTTTCGTTCTTGTTCTTCAGGACTTGTAGATGTTAAACGAACTGTGGAAACATAATGACCTCTAATATCGTTTGGTTTGATCTTGGCGTCTATTGCACCAGCCTCTGTGTTTCCAAATACGGTAACTGTGTCGCCAATAACATTCTCCACAATTCTAAGCACAATCTCGTTTGCTTCTTGCAAACCACGTTCAGTTGCATCAACTACAGCACCAAAGTTTAAACTGGCTATACCTGCTAAAACAGCAGTGTGATATCCAGATGCCGCACCTGTAGGCCTTTCACCTCTGGCTACAGCAGGAACTGTATTTGCTTCAATTGCTCTTTCAAGTGTACCCATCGCAGCAAGAATACTCTGTGGAGCTTCACTTACTGCTTGTGGTTCTACATCAACGTTAGGTGGTACGTAGTTACGTGCACCTGGTTCCTGTGAAAATTCTTGCATCACTTCTTCTGTCATACCACGTGGGCCTTTAAAGTTTAGAGATGACCATGCGTTCCTAGATACAATGTCTAAGTATTGCGAAGCTAATCTTGATTCTGCTCTAATCATTCCGAAGTTACCTGAGCCAATACCTCTGTACATGTGTTCAGGTTTGTGACCGATAGTTTTAATTCCTGTTTGCGGATGGAATACAATCCATGGGATTCTTCCGTATGCGTGCCTTCTAGGCTCCATAGCCCATCTGCCACCTGCCATATAACCTACGTGTGTAGATGTCCAAACTTCTTGGAAATCACATTTACCATCTTTCATTTCACCTTCAAAATCTGGGAAATGTGCCATTACCCATTCAGAATCTATTTCGGTGTTACGTATAATCCATCGTGGATGCGTGCTTGCTAAATCCCAAACACATTCCTGTGGATTTACAACTTCAGATATAATTGGAAACTTAAACTTTCGGGCTTCAGTAATTTCTTTTACGAGTCTTTCGTATTCTGCCATATCGCCACCTTCTTCTGGTGGTTCTGGCATTTCACCCCATTGGTGTCCTGCAAATTCAAACTTAACAAGAGATACACCATATAATCCTTGGTGTTTAACAATTTCACGTTTGACAGGAGTATTTTGTTCCAACATGTGATGTGCGCCATTCAAAAACTTTTCAATAAGCTCTGCTCTTGCAGTAGCTCTTGGGCCTGGTGGCGGAACATCAATGTCCATAAATCTTGGGGAAGCATGAGCAACGAGAGTATCAATGATGGAGTGAAAGGTACCTAAGTTTACTTTTGTACCCCCCAAGGGAACCGAGAAGTCAAACTCCCCCAAATAAAATTCATCTGCTTCTGCGCAGTTATCGTAAAATGTTGCAAAAAAATCAGCAGCTCCACCTCTTGAAAGCTGAGTTTTTACCCATGCTTCACTTAATGTAGGTTCATTTAAAGGTGGGGCAGATAACAAATCAACAGTTTCTTCATATGCCGATTCCATTTCGCCTGTATTTGCTCTATAGCTATTTACCATTAATCTAATGCGTCCATTAATATGGATTCTTGTTGCGTGCTAATCTCTACCACTTCTCGTAGTTCTTTTAGCTGTTTTGCCTTTCTTTGCCTTTTCATGCGGGCAATACGTCCTTCTGTATAAGATACACCATTATTGGTCAATGGTGCAACAGTTTTTATTGTAAATACTGGTTCGTAGTCTTCTTCCAGAGCTTCTGGAGGGTCGCATGCCATCAATGCAAGTACCTCGGCGTCCACCCAATCATCATGTGGACTATTAGGATGCCTAAAGCTGTAAGTCAAACCTTGCTGCTTTATTTCTATTGCATCTAATTCATTTTGCAGTTTTGTCCACTCAGGAGGAAAAGTAGTCGTTCCGTTTTGCAAAGCCACTGCATAATTGAGAAACAGTTGGTATTTAGTTTGGGGAGTAAACTTTTTACCTACAACTGGGACGCCTTGGTTTAAAAGTTCATCAAACAAAACGTCACCACCCATACCTGTAGAGTCCATCATTACTGCTTCAACATTCCACATTGCAAGTTCAGATATAAGAGTTTCTTTCTGCAACACCCAATCAGTTTTTAACATTTCAACGTAATGCACAGATTCACGTGTAATTCTGTTTTTAATAATTAAAACAGTGGGGTCAACCTGTTTTCCAAGGTCAAGGCCTGCCACATACTTGTGTCCTTCAATTGGTTTTGACAACTCTTTGCCAACTGCTGCATCTTCAATCTTTTTAAAGAATCCACCACCTACGTCTGGTTGCTTTGCCATTACCATACGTTCCCATATCCACTCTGCTGTAGTTTCTTTTTGTTTGCGTATGTTTTCTTTTTGCTGTTCTGTTAAATACATATTGTCAAAGCTAGTTGCCCTGACTGCGTAATTCTGTAGTGATGGGTTGTTTTCTGCATATTTAAACTGCCTAGAAAACCAATGTGATCTTGAGATAGGGGGTATACCTTCTGCAAAGATTCTACCCATACGACCTGGTGATTCAGTTACCCATTCTACCTTGTCCCAAGCTATTTGCTTGACGTCTTGAGATTCTGCTATGTGTAGAAAATCAAGACCCACAGTCTGTAATGTTTCAGGGTTGTCTGCGGATCGCAACTCCCAAAGCACACTCTTGCGGACAGTATCGGGTGCAAACACCCCGTTGGGCGTCCTTACTTCCAATTCTACATAATATTCATCTTCGTGCCAACAAGATCCACGACCACCTGCACGTGAATAATCTTTCCACATATACCTGGGTATGTATGCTTTCATCTCATTCCACACCTGACGCATCTGGGCTTTGGTCGGCGCAACAGTCCATATGTGTATGTCAGGTACAAGTGTGTCTGTTACATCGTTGCCGTTAACTATAAATTTAGTCTTGCTTGCTTCTAGGATAGTGGAGATAGCTTCCTGAATGGCTGCTCTACCTTTACCTGCCCTTCGTCCTGCCCATATCCATTTACGTTTTGCTTGATTACGGTGCATGTCCTCCTGCCAAGGAGAAGGGGTATACTTAGGCGTTTTCCTCAGTAACTCCTGCTTCGGCCTCAGACTTGTCTTCGTTCTCTTTCTTGGCATTTTCCTCTGGATTTATATCTCTAACAAATGGTTTTAATCCTTCTTCAACATCTTCCACCACAGATTCAGAATCTATTTTTTGTTCGTATTTGTCAAGTGCATGCTGTTTTTGACGCCTATATCTTTCGGTATCATACTCAATATTTGCAAACCATCCAGCAGAATCGACAATCTTGTGGTTTATTGGTGCTTGTCCGGCATTTGTTTCTAAGTTAATTATAGCAGACACACTCATCTCATTGGCATATTGCTCTACCAGGTTAGGGTGTTTTAGGTATTCTCCCGTAGTTGCACACTTCGGGTAGTGTCCGTTTTTGCGGATGAACTCCACAACCTTCGCAAAGCTAGGCCTCTTGTTAACCTTGATTATCAAATCAGCAGCATCCATGTTTACTTCTTCTGCAATTGACTCTAGATCACCATGTGTCGGCAGCAGGATAAGTATTTTCCTAAACAACCTAGGGTATGACTCCCAATGTGGCAGTGCATCAATCACACGCTTTCTCAAACCATCAGGTGTTAGGCCAGACAATCGTTTTGATGTCTTACCCTGCGGGATTAATCTCTTTGGTCTTTGTCTATACGGGTTATTATTATCAGCCATGTAGGGCATAATAACGCACAAACCCTGAACCCGTCAAGAGAGAAGAAACCCTTTCTTTTGGATATACGTAGTATATCTTTTCTTTAGGAAGTAGAGAGTAAGAGCTTAGAACTATAGTACTATCACACTACTCACGCACACACGTACCCCCCTATAGTCCCCCCATTCTAGGATAGAGAAAAAGTACTCAGCGCTGTGAGAACTACCATAGGTTCTACAAGGGGCGGTCATCGGCGTACGGCGCTAGTTCTAGTAATGAACAGGGCGGGTAGCATACACTCTATCACGCTTAGTGCTAGCCACAATCCTAGAGCATTGCGTCTGGCACTGCTGTTCCCACAGACGGCTTAAGAACCACATGACTAGGTTCTTAAGGATCTCCTAGCTATCTCTCTCCGATGGGCGAAGATTATCACAACCCTATGGGCAGTCAAGCAACTCACTCTCAGCCTTTCGCAAGGTGTTCGTGCCAGCCAGGTGCAAGTGCCCTGAGCTGGTGACTGGTGCTATGCACTTGTGATAAGAGCCCAGATTGGTAGAGAGATTTTCTCTATCAAAAGAAGTAAGTGAAAGGAACATTATGACTTACGAAGAAACAACTAACACACTATACAGACAAGGTTTTCAGCCTAAGAATACATTGAAAGACTTGGTTGGCGACAGGGCATCTAGCCTAATCGCACCTACTTTACAAAATGTAGATACTGGGCTGAAGTCCACGTCTAAACCAAGGGGTGAAGAACTCACTAGGATAACTAATCCGCAAAATGCGTATCTTCAGCCGTTGGCAAATCCAGTGGAACTTGTCTGTGAAGCAACAAGTGAGAAGCTTGGCGAAGTTACTAAAGTAGTAGCCAAGGCTGTAATTCTCATTAAAGACCAAGACACAGGCAAGTTACACGTTGCCAGTGCAAGATACACAGGCGTTGACAAACAAGCCAAGACTGTCTTTAAGAAAGCAGAACATGGAATTCAGAACTTTACGAATTACATGGGCTTTCATAAGTCACCTTTGCTTTGGAGTCTTGGCGCTGAGTTTGTCATGCCCGAAATCCAACAACAGGAAGTTGGTAACTAATGGTGGATCGCAAGAAACACTGGAGATTGCTGACTGTTGCATGGTTTGGCATTGCGTCAACCAGAAAATGGTTAGCAGAGAATAAAGAAAGGATCGACAAATGCCTGTAGATTGGACTTGGTTAGATGATTTGGAGTTTTTAGTTGAAGACTTCATGTCTGGCGAACTTATGTAAGCCAGCTAGGGGGTATGCCCGAAAGGGTGTATCCCCTAATTTTTTGATCCTTTTTTCCTAGGGGTTCTTACCCCTAGGTAACCCCAGTCCTAGCACTTTAGTGCTAGGAAATCTAAAAAGTAGACTGGTCTACTTTTTTGCCCCTTGTAGAACCATGCGTGAATCTTTGATTCGCGATGGAGCCTGGGGCTGGCATACACGAATAAAGACAACGACAGGACTGTTCATGATTTACACGAACTGATAAACATCAGGTTGATGAGTAACACTTAGTGAAGAACTTAACCACATCCCGTTAATGTTGTAATGCTGCTCTACGAAAACCCAGGGGCAGTTAAGGGAAGTTCAAGGGAAGTTCAATTACACAATAACATGAAAATGCAGGCGCACATATAAGTATTATCTCTTTTATAAAAGTTCTTTAGAGAAACTGAAAGAACTTTTAAAAAGAGATAAAGGAAAGGAACACTCATGGAACAGCCTACTAGACCAACTCATGTCAACATTGACGGAGTTCTACACAAACTGGTTAGTGTGTCTGATTACAACAAGATGCAAACAGATCGTATCAAGTTGCAATTAGAGTACGACACTCATCAGCAAGACATTCGTGACAACATTGACTTATGTCGTGTTATCACTGGTGATGACAAGTCGCCATACTTTGGCAAGGCTACTGAAACTATGCGTTGGGATAACGTACAAGACCCAGTAGAATACGCCGACACTTACTTAAAACCATACACAATAGTTCAGGAGGACTAATGAACACAAGAAACATACGTTACGACTTACCAATGAACGAGCCAATCGTTGTAGGTACTGACGACATTATCGTGGCTGGTAATGTTGTGGGTAGAGAAGACATTATCGCAGTACCTAACGACAAGTACACAAGTGACATGGAAGAACTTGCTTTGCTTCGCAAAGAGAAAGACGCATGTCAGTCTGCAATCAGGGACATGGCTGATGACGACCAAGACGTTAGCATGTTTACGGAAGATGTTTGGTTTCCCGATGATGTTGACGTAAACTGGCAACCAGACGACAAAGACATAGAAAGTGTATGGTACGAATAATGAGTAACACAATAGACAATTACGCAAAGTTTAGAGGGACACAGCAAGAAATACACAACATCATAGCGTTCTTGATACAGAACGAAATTCCGTATTTAACGGGAAGTGTACTTGTGGGTGTAGACTCTAGCAACCATTTTGGTAAAGTGGTTCACGACTTAACTCTAAGGTTTGACACGGAAAACACTCCTGCTGACCTTCTCATGCGAGCTATCACGGATCTCTTTCCTGAGATTACACTCCAAGGGTGGTTTGCGTTTGATGGTGAGATGACCGAGTGGGCAGACGAGTTGGACTTATGAAGGGGGACTTATGACAGTATATAGTAGTGGCGGTTGTGTTAGGGGGCCAGAAGGCGAAGACAAGTATGGCAATATTATAAGACACAACTACGATCCTGATAATACTGATGTGGAGATTTGTGTGATATGCTGTGAGATTATTCATGGTTATGGTCACAATCCGTATCCACTAGCAAATTTCGGGAAGTGCTGCACGAATTGTAGCGCAAAAGTTCTGAAGTCTAGGCTTCAGAAGAAATGGGGTGCTGGACGTTAGGTTCCTTTCTACCAGCACCCTTGCAACTAACAGACGCCCAGCCTTGTGCTGGGCGTTTTTATTTATTGGGAGAACAGCATGTTATTGTGCAACCATAACGCCTGCACAACCAAGGAGGGCTTATGGCATCTGGAATAGGGTGTAGATCCACACCGTACAATACCCTGTTCTCCCATTTATTTATCGGGGAGTGAGCAGTATGTTGATATGTGGCGTATCTTTGGTGTCAAACCCGAAAGGGACTCACCATCTTAACAGGCGGCGTTTGCTAGTCGTCATGGAGAAGACATATCCCCTTGCTCCCCACTAAACAACACAGAAAGGAGGCGTTATGCCTTACATACCAATGACTGAGCCCGAGAAACGTGCAATAGTCAAGCAAAAACTAGAGAAGTTGAACATACCAGTAGACAATGATGACACGTGGTTAGATGTTCAGATACTAGCAAAACAAAATGGCTTGGATATTACGCAGTTACTTAAGCCAGTTGTACCTGACCACATGATGATGGACAAGAATAGCCAAATCAATCATGAGGTTCCTAAGCCTATCGAAGATAAAGACGTGGCTAAGGTACCTGAGCAACCTAAAAAGGTCGCTATGGGCTTTCAGCAAGACTCTGAAGCAAAGCAAGATACTACTTCAGAAACAGGCTATTCATTATAAACAATTTGTGATAAACTTCACAAGAGAGAGAGAAACAATGGCAACTATTGGAGAACATCTGCATCACGTTGCAAGCAAGGCTAACGAGGCCCTGGAACGTGTAGAAGCAGAACCATTAAACGTAGCAGACTACATTGAAAGCAATGAATGGAAGTCTATACGAGAATACATTAAAAAAATTGCAAACAGAATAAATGACTAAAGGGGGAACTTATGTCACATATTAAATTCAATCCTGTAAGCGAAAGAAAACACGTAAACAGGTTCACCCAAGATGGTGAGAACATTATCAAATGGCTTGGCATGGCTAAGCCTTACCTATCAATACTCATGGGTCCAGCTGGTTGTGGTAAGACGCAAGCAGTTGAGGAGTATATCAGACGTAACAATCTGACAGCAGAGCACGTAGCCTGCCACCCAGGACTTGAGGCAAACGACATTACAGGTGGTTATGTTCCAAGAGTTGGTCCAGACGGACAGCCACAAATACAATGGGTTGATGGCCCTTACACAAGAGCAGCTAAAGAAGGTCGTGTGATGTTACTTGATGAGATTACAAGACTAAACCAGCAACACGTTGGTAAGCTTATGAGTTCGCTTGACGAAACAAGACTGCTTACAAACCCAGAGTCTGGTGAAGAAACAATCAAAATCAGCAAAGGCTTTCACGTGATTGCTACAGCAAACCCACCGGCAACTGGTTACAACACTGTCAACCTTGATGAAGCGTTGAAGTCAAGAGCAATGATTTACAAATTCATTGACAAGCCATTGTGTGATGAGAGAGCAACTCTTACAGACATACTTGGTGGTGATCAAGCATACGTAGATGCGTTCATGAAGTGGGCAGAAGACTTGAGATCAGATGCAAGTACAGCAATATCCACAAGAGATTTGTGTTACCTAGCCAAGATGGTTGGTAGGGGCTTTACTGCAATGGAAGCGATTGAATTAAATTACAAGGACAAAGTGTCTGACGACAAGAAAGGTGTCGTACTTACTGGTGCATCAGCACACTTTGAGAACTAGGGGGTTCTATGCCAAACAACTTTCTTAAGAAAAGATACAAAAGTCCAAATGATTTGCGTAGAGATCACAGAAACTTTACGAGCCATTTGGCAAAAGACATGCAAGTGTCATTCAACAACTTTGATGCTGACACAACCCTTGATACTGTAACTGGTATCAAAGTAGATTGGCGACATAATCTTGAAATCATCAGACCAAAAGGTCGTTTGACATTCAACTCAAACCTGTTGGCTGCTGGTCAGGTTAAGTTTTCCAACCACAGATTGTCAAGAAATGTGCGTCAAAACTTAGTCAAAAGACTTATAGAAAAGCACGACAGTGAGCCATACGTTCATGACAGAATGAATGGTAAAGAATACATGGCTTATGATCAGGCTTGTCAAATCTATGATGCTGTGTACAACATCTTAGAAAACTATCGTACAGCTAAGAAATCGGCTGGGCATTTTGGTAGACCAAAGATGTTGAAAGATCACATCAAAGACGTAACTGCATCAAAAACAGACTGTTGGGAAACTGAGATTCAATACCATGAGCATGATGAAACTCGTGAAAAATACCCATCACAAAAGTGGGACGTTAATTACAACATTTCGTGGTCTGAGCTTCGTAAGTGGATTTATGAGATCATTGGAGAGAGTGAGATCAAAGATCCGTTGGTGCAAAACATTGTGCACAAGCACAGCCAGTTGCTTAGAAACGCAAGCAGATCTACAAACAACACTTCACCAATACATGCAGCACTAACTGTTGCGTTGGACTTTGAGTCTAGTGTTCAAGACGATCTGGCAAATGGCCCTACGCAAAGTCCTAACATTGAAGAAGAAGAAAACTTTGATTCAAACTATCCAACATACAATGGCACGTTGCCACCTAGTGAAGCAAAGGACGTAGAAGAAGATGCACAAGCTATCATAGAAAATGGTGTTGATGATCACTTGAAAGAAGTGAACCAGCAATTCAAAGAGCAAGGTCTTCCAGAGCAATCTGTTGATCTTGACGATGATCAAGACTTTGACAGATTGAGAGCTATGCAAGAAACCTACGACAACATGAAAAGACTTGACGTAAAGTGTACTGGCAGTCTTCAAAAGCCTGAAGGCACATTTCAAATGGCTACAAATAGCAACCTTGAAGGTGTTCAGCTTGACGAAGCCATAGACAGAAACAACACAAGACTTGGCTCTAATGGTTTCAGGTTGTCAAGAAAATCTTGGCGATTGCCTTTTCTTGGAGATACAGACGTATTTCACAAGCACCCAGCAACATCAGCTGAGATTATTACAATCATTGATGGCTCTGGTTCAATGGGTAGGGTCTTCCCTAAAACAGGACCAAGGGCTAAGCCTGACTACTACAGGGATCGTATTTTCCCAATGGAGCAAGCGGCAGAGATGGCACTTGCAATCAAGAAAAGATTTCCTGATTCTCATGCGTACATCTTTGGTGATCCATCAGGAGAAAGGTCTAAGTATGAGATTGCAGGCTTATATCCAATTGATGGCGATACATTTCCAGAGTTTCCAGCTAGTGGTACGCCATTGTGTGGTGCACTTAAAACCTTGGAAAAGATACACAACCTAGATTCAGCAAGAATTATCATTGGCACAGATGGTGATGCTAACTGGTGTATGGGGGAAGACGCATACGAGTGTGTTCATTCTGTGCTTGACAGCTGGAGAAACAAAGGTATCAGGGTTGCAACGTTGTACACTCCGTTCTATCCAAGTGAAGGCAAAGTGCCTGGTTCGTTGCATGGTGACATCACTGTTACGCTAGATCCTGATAGACCAATTACAAATCAAGACATCAAAGATGTCTTTAGTTTCATAGGGGGATAATATGAAATACAATGAATATTCGCCAAGAGTAAGAAAGTATCTCACTTGGTCTTTAGAATACGCCATTATGCGTAGAATTAACGACATGTTCAAGAAGCATCAAAAGGTGCCAACTCACATGGTTATGGCTGGCAATGTCACGAAAGCTAGCCCTGAAGCAATTGATGAGTTCAAACAAACAGGTAGAGATGCACTCAATATAATGCCCAAAGCTATTAGGGACAGCATCAATATTGATGAAGCGTGGCAAAGTGTACCTGTGCCAATTGTTACGCCATTGCCAAATGTAGATGATGACAAAAAAATGTATAGTTTCATGGAATATGCACTTAATCAGTCAGAAGCGTTGATGTACATATACGTTACAGAAGCTGTTGGTGTACCAGAAAGCGTTCTAAATCAGAACGAAAAGCTTTTTGCGTCAAAGCCTAGTGATGCACACCCTGACAACATCAGCAACTATGTTGTCTTGAGCATAATGGCTAACAAATTAAAGCCAAAATTAGTTGCAGCTAAAGTTACACGAAACATAATCAATCGTGAAGGTGAGTATGGTCGCAAGCTTGGTAGTTGGAAGCAACACCACAATGCAAAACTATTCACATCAAACTTACCAACATCAAAACACTTACAACCAGACTGGAGGAACAATGTCAGGTAAAGCTAAATACTGTGAAGAATGTAAAGGATATGGTGGTCTTTATGTTCAAGTAATCAAAAGATATGGTGATGATCGGATCAAAGAAAGACACCCCGACAAACCAGCAAAAGAACCATGTGAACCTTGTAAAGGTACAGGTATGCTGTCTGTAACTACAGACAAAGTGCCAGTCTTTGACGTAGACGAAAGAGCTACTGCAAAGATGCGAACTCAAAACAATGAAGTGCAGAGTGGGGAAATACACTACTCACCAGAAGAAGATCCTGGTGCTGACGTAGACGTACCATCTGAAGCACCCGAACCAACAGAAGATGATCTTGCAGACGAAATGGAAGAAATCCTAGCAGATCAGCAAGCAACAGAAGACGAAATGGTTGGGGAAGTAGTTGACGAAGACGATCCAGTTGTCTTTGAAGAAACTAGGATTGAAGACGAGGAGATGCCATTATGATGCAAGAAGATTACATCAGGGACATCTTGTGGTACAAATCTCTAGCTAAGCAAGCAACAGCTAAAGCAAAGCAAATGGAGATTGAATTACGCAAAGAGTTCAGTGAAATTGGGCTAGACGCTACAGAAGTAGGCCCATACAAACTAACACTCAGTCATCAGTCAGTTGACTGGGATCCTGATATCATAGATACTATCAAAACAATCAATGGTGTCAGTGATGGTGACAAAGATAAATTGTTCATGCCAATTAAACGTAAAGCTAATGGCGTTCATCTCAACTCTATTGCCAAAAAGTATGGCAGAACAGTTGCAGAAAGAATAGACATGGCTAGAAAAGAAACTGGCGAAACGTTCAAGATATCAACTGACAGAACAGAAAACAATCTTATCGATAATGCTGCTGCTGAATTTTTACAGCAAGCAGACGATGAAGAACAACAAGAACAGGGGGACAATCTATGAGCAACATAGACAAATATGACGACTTAAAAGCAATCGCAAAAGACTTTCATGCGTCTGGCTTTTTTGCGTCAATCAAAAATCCACAACAAGCGTTGGTAACAATCATGGCTGGACGTGAGCTAGGCATGGGGCCATTCGAGGCAATGAGTAACATCTATGTCATACAAGGCAGACCAGCGTATTACGCACATAAATATGGCGATATGATCAAGAGATCAGGTAAATATGATTTCAAGGTCTTAACTCTTACAGACACAGAGTGTGTCATTCAGTTTTTACAAGATGGGAAAATCATTGGGAAATCAGAATTTACGATGGAAGACGCTAAAAAAGCAGGGCTTGGGGGTACAAGCTGGACTAAGTATCCACGTAACATGTTGTACTCTAGAGCAATCAGCAATGGTGCTAAGTGGTACTGTCCTGATGCTTTCAATGGTGCTGCGTACACACCTGAAGAACTTGGTGCTGAAGTTGAGGTAGACGAACATGGCACAGAAACAGTGATATCTATACCTAGGGAAGATGTCGTAGTTCAAGATGCACCGACTCCTAATGATACGGAGCAAAGGGCAGAAACAAGTTCATCTTCCCCAGAAGTTGCTGAAGATGTACAGGAAGAACGTTCTGAAGGGGGCGTACAGCTAGAGATTGACGAAACGTTGTCACGACCTGGCGTTACTGTTACGAAAGCAGCTGACTTTGAGATAGGTCAGTTCTCAGAAAGAGCATCACAAAAAGGTGATCCAATGGGTTCAATATCTATCATAAGCACATACACGCTACCAGCTGGTGTAACTCAATATTGGGACGAATTTACTGTGAGCCCTTTTACTATGCAAGATAAACTTGAATTGTACAGGGGACTTCAAGCTGGCGATAAGATAACTGCAAAGCTTATCTTTGAGAGCAAAGGTCCTAAGCAAAATTACCAGAACATAGACGTGGTAATGAAGCACCCATCTGATGACGATAAGTCAGAAGATGAACAACCTTGGTAAATTCCGTATCTGTTCTGCTGCATGTTCACGTGGGGTGCCATGCAGTAGAACTAGAACTTATACAAAAAGAACTAGAACAAAGGAACAATATGAACTATAGAACTAAACTGTACAAATCCATATACGAAGAAGTTTGCGATGAAGCTGACGCTATAGACTGGGGTGATGCAACATACGGCGACAAAGTAGCATGGATTTCACAAGAAACAAGACGCAGACATGAACAGCGTTACAACAGACCAGATACTCCAGACATAGATTCAATCCAACTTAATAACTTTGAGAACAGGAGAGCATGATGAAATACGCAACACGAGAAGAAAAGATAGAAAAGATACTCCAGTATTGGGAAGAAGGTTGGTACTCTGGCAAACTTCAAGACGCTTTTGATGAACTCAAAGGACTTCACACAGGCCAAGAGTTTCCACTCACACAATGGAATGACGAAGAAATAGGTTGGGAATACGAAGAAGCAGAAAGGTTTTTCAATGAGTGATTTTAAACCACTGTTTGACAAAGCTGATCCACGTGAACACCCTAACAGGGATTTCTCTCAACCAGTTTTGCCCGACAGAACAACAAAACAAGACCAATTCATAAAAGACGATAGCATTAGGATACGTGATAAATTTCCTGGTCATCGTATGCCACTATCATCTCCATGCTTTTGCGATGGTATGCTGTGGGTAATGCCCACAATAGATGGCAAGGTCTTTGGTGTAGGACACCCTGACTTCGGTAAAGCCATAGCTTGCAGCTGTTACGCAGCAGAAAGCCAAGGCAAGAAACGTCAGTATCTCTGGTCTATGTCTGGTCTTAGTCAGACAGACTACATACCAAAACTAGCAGATTACAATGAAAACTTGTCGCAAGACGCTGGACACGCTAAGAACAGTGTGATTGAGTGGATTGAAGACAAGACAAACCCATGGCTAATACTTGTAGGGCCGCCTGGTCTTGGCAAGACACACTTGTCAAAAGCAGCAACTGCCAACTTAATCGGGCTTGGAAAGCCTGTTATGTTTGCAACAGTAAGAGATGTGCTCAACAAGAGTCGTAGCTGGATTACGAGTAAGCAAAGCGATAAATGGGTTGAATATCTTGCAAGTTTAGAGAATATCCAGTATCTTGTGTTAGATGACTTAGGACAAGAATACTCCACCGACTGGAGTAGACAAGTCTTGTTCGACATTATTGACACACGATATGAAAGCAGAAGACCCACACTTATCACAACAAACATTCAATCATCTGAATGGAATGACTACCTTGGCAAAGCATGTGCTGACAGATTGCAGGACTATAATCTTAGCCTTCAAGTAGTTATGCGTGGTAAGAGTGTACGTCAAAAGCTAAACAGAGATGGATAGATCAACTTGGAAAAAATGGGAACGCAAGGTTGCTGAATGGTTTGGTGGCGATAAAGTTAATGCAAAAAGAATACCTGTTACAGGTAGAAACTCAGGCGATGTGCCTGACGTTGAAACAATCAAGTTTGCAATTGAAGTTAAAGCTGGCAAAGTAGTTAGTTCAAGGACGCTAAAGGCTGTAGAACAAGCTAAAAAAGCTGGGGCGACAACAAGAAAAATACCTGTTGTTGTACAAGTACACAAGCTTAACAATAGTAAAGCTATACCATTAGTTACCCTTGACCTTGCTACGTTCCTAAAAATTACAGAACCAATACGCAAAGAAGAAAAGCGTATAAAATTAAGTTTGGACAACTCTAAAGGGTTGAGTATTTAACATTCCAAAAAGCATAAAATAAAACTGTCCTACAACAGTTGCGAAGCATTCCAAAAAGATTTACAATGGGAATGTTCATATTTGATCCCTTAGATCAAAGTTACTAAATAACAGGGACACACGATAAACGTTTTTCCTCCAAGAAAAATAATTGTGTGTCCCTTTTTTTATATCCTGAAATCAAATTGATAGAAACTCTTACGATCCCTAGTCCCCTCACCACAATCAGGACACAGCTCTACGCTATCCTCATATCCTGATATAACCTCAAAAGTATCTGTATCGCAGTCAGGGTTATTGCACAAAAATTCATACAATGGCATTAGTCTGGCTTCCTTGTTACTTCTCCCATAAGCACTTCAACGTTACCATTTACTGCCCAATTAGCTGACGCAACTGTACTAGATACTGTCAACGCCTTAGTAACCAAGCTATTATCTCCACCCACCCTGTTAAAAGTTATCTCTATTTCACCCACGTCCAGCTTCTTCAAATCGCATGATCCACCACTAGAAACTATGTTAGTAAGGTTTAGCTCGTTTACGTATGTCTTAGAAGAACTCATGGAATCTAGTGGTGAAATGTGTATTCGGTCATACAACCCACCTTCTGTCTGTAATAGGTCTGACATATAGTAACCACCCGAAACTCGCAAGTTTGGTATCGTAGAAGACGCTGTTTGGTACACAGAAAGTCCATCGGCCTGATTATCTTTTATTGTAATCTTGTTTGCGTTAATGTTTTCTAAATTCAAAGTCTTGCAACTATTCCTGCTAAATATAAGCTTACCTATCTCTATCCTAGTATTATTACCATCAATCAATATAGCTTCAGTTTTACCTGTGGGTAACGCCGAAGCTTGACCATTAGATGCGTAGGACGTACCTACGTTTACATCTGATATAGTAATTGTTTCAACTGGGGTATCGTTCAATAAAACTCTTAACGTA
>TARA_R100000329_G_scaffold24256_2_pt1 | contig 18243 bp, 23 predicted proteins | sample TARA_R100000329 | Tara Oceans TARA_R100000329 (sample SAMEA2620783) | marine metagenome | biome: marine biome (ENVO:00000447); feature: surface water layer (ENVO:00002042); material: "saline water (ENVO:00002010), including plankton (ENVO:xxxxxxxx)" | depth 5 m | reverse complement strand
TTTATCAAATTTTAGATTTTTCGTAGTAAATGGCGACTCTATATACTATTGCAATTACAATCCTAGCAAGCCATTTAGGCATGGAATCTGAAAGACCTGCTACTATCTCTCTTCGTATCCGTCGCCAATTAGTACGCTTTCGCTTACTTCTCATTTCATGCTTTAAAATTAATTGATTGACGACAGTTTTACGATTCTTTCGTAACGTCTTAACATCCGTTAAATCTAAATAACGAGCAGTTGCATCACAGCCGCAACCTCCTTGACTGCGTATGCCTAGATGATGAAACCAAGCTTTAAGAGTTGTTCCTATTCTGGTTTTATCAGAACCAACACGCACATAAGGAACATTACAAGCTTCAAGAAATTCTAGATCTGCGTAATAAACCCAAAGAGGTTTTATCGTAAAAATTTTATGGCGATTGCCATACGGAATTTTTACAACTTGCTTATCTTGAATTTTAAACGTGACTTTGATGCCATCTTTTATTTGACGACCATGAATGAACATGTACCTAAGACCATGTAATGACCACGGTTGTTCGCTGATCAGCAGATGGATCGTTTGGATCAGCTCTATTAATTATCAATCCACAAGGAATTCCATCTGGATTAATTTGTGAGAAAAAGTCGTTTTTGCAACCAACAAAAGTATGTATTCCAAACTGCTGACCACCAAAAATACCATCTTTATTAAATTCTTTTGCAAACGCTTCTTCATCACCATCGTCATCAAACGTTTCTCTTTTTTGGAAATTAGGTACGCCACCAATAGTATATTTTCCATCCGTATCAAACCAAGACGCTTTACCTATAGACGCATACCATTCACCTCTGTTTTGTGTATGACTTTGCCCAAAAATAAGATCAAATGTACCTACCGAATTAAAATGACAAATTTCATTCATAGATGGCACATTCTCTGCATCAACTGCTGCATACATATACTGCGCCATATCATCTGTGCCATCTGTTGGCGGACGATAAGTAGCATCTGCAAGATCTAACGAATTATTTCGTTCATGACCCCGATAAATCGGATGTCCTGGTGGATATAAATGCTGCATAACACAGTGTGTAATATCTCCACCCGAACAACTTGCTTGAACACGATACCACCTAGTAATCGTTTCAGGATCTAAAGGCTCTTTAGCATCCACAGACATATTCCAACAATCACTAGGATGATAATCTGTGATTATAACTTCATTTAAATCTATAGAATCTCCAGGAGCCGATTGCTCCTCCTTAAACATTTGTTTTATTTCTCCAGTTAAAGGATCAAGCACTACATAACCAATATACGGATCATCCCAGTCTGTTGTAGGCTCGCCACCTTCTCCTTTAATCAAATAAGATACTCCATAACCACGAACATCTTGAACAACATCAACACTAAATTCTCCTTGCCACCAACCATCATAAGCACTAAATACCGCAAAAATTATTTCATTATCTGATCGTGGTGAAAGGTTTCTAATTTTTTCTTTTGTCACATAATGCATAGTCACTTCACCAATGACTGCCATTGATTCATGACATTCTTCAAACCCAGCACCTGAATGTGAAAAACGGGCTGTCATTGTCGAATTAGTGCTCGGGCAATCAACAGAACCCCAACAACACCATTCATAAATTTCTAATGTTTCTGTTAAGGTAATACCTGTGTTTTCCGAAGTCCAAGTAAGTGTCATTTCTTCGCCAGTCGGCCTTACCCATCCTTCAGATTCTTCTGGTACATCACAATCTGCAACAATCCAAGCACCTTTTGTGATATATCCAGGGTCACATATATTTGAAACATCATCTAATCTTTTAACAGTTCCTCGATAAGCACAACATTTTGACGAGGAATCTCCCTCAACCTCTCTTTTTGCACATTCACATACATAACCGCACCACATAGAGTCACTTTCTTGACAACAAATGGGCGCATACATGTTCCTTTGCAAATCCCAATAGGCAATAACAACATCACCTACTTGATAGTCCTTATCTATAAAAGAACCATCCATAGGAAAGGGTCCAGTAGTTTCTATCATGAACCACTTACCCTTATCACGATCAAAATAATGTTCGTGAACCAGATAAACTTTTAACTTTTTATCACCTTGTGCTGCGTTTTCGAATTCTACCGTGGTTGAACCTACAACCTCTACCACTCTTTGATGGTGAGGAATCGGGCTGGATTGCGTAGCGAATGTGCCCGCATTGTATAAATGGTTGGGGGCACCGCCTGAAGATTGACCACCCTGACGAACACCAGAGCTTAAATCATTTAGATACTCTGCTGTTATATGCTGACCGGGATGCTTCTTTGGAAATAGTTCATGCATTAGTGAACTTTCAGCACTTTTTAATTTTCTTTATTTATTTCGTCTATTTCAGCAGAAAAGATTTGCATCAAATTTTGAGAAGGGAACAATGGCTTACCATCATCAAAATATACTTTTTCCCACTGACCACGTTCTGGATTCCAAATATGATTATGACCTCTCACAGCTTTAGCATTCGCATCCGCTTTGCGGTTGTATTTTCTAACTTCTGAAAAATGCAAATTTAATGTGATAGTCTTATCATCTTCACGATTATCCTCTGCACGAAGATCATTTTGAATATTTAATAATTGTGCTTGTTTTCGAGGATCTAACGGTTTACCTGTATCTGGATCTTTTTCACCTCTACTTAATTCATCACCGATTGCCATACCCAACACAGCAGCATTTGTATACTCTTCTTCAAAATCAAATCCTAAAAACAAAACTGTTTCTTCAGGAGCACCAAAAAATATTTCCATCTTTTTATCATTAATTGTTCCAACTAATGATCTCAAAAGAGGCAAAAGTGTTTGCCTAAATAACGACCGATCAATACTAGGCCACTCTACAGACCATGTAATGGTTGGCGTCATGATTTGTAATGGTAACTGTGGCTGTTTAAACGATTGTGCAGTCCCACCATCATCACCTTGTACTTTAGCATTCGGTGCAGGAGACGTTAGCACTTGGCCCGATGCTCGGGCAGATATTTTATAAGGCTGGTCGTCTTCTTGTTCTTTCGTTTCATACTGAACAGTTACTTTAGCTAACGTATCGTACGTCTCCGCTGGAGCCCAATAATCCGCTGCAAAAAAATCAATTGGACGACCACCTGTAAATGCTACCGCTGAAATATTAGAGGTTTGCAATCGAGTCCCCGGCAAATAACGAGTCCTTCGAATTGCCTGTTTACCTTTAGTATTGTTTGTTGGCGGAAAAGATTCGTTAATAAAAGCAACCACATAATTCCAAGGCATTACTAAAATTTCTGTAGCAGATGCCTTATTCTCTTCGACACTTAATGACAAATCCATAACACGATATGGAATGCCTGCTTTAGTTTTTAAACGCCATGTGGCTGGCAGTCGTGGATCAGTCATTATCTACTCTTTAAAGTTCCTGGTCCGCCGTTTCGATGCTGCTCTTCTTGGATATCCAATTGCCGTTGCTGCATCGCATTACCGGCTTCGAGCGCATTTAATTGTTTCTGATCAGTATCTTCACCAAACATCATGTCTTGTATAGAAGAAGCCAGTCCAAGTAAATCAGTCGCTCCATAACTAAACCCCGATTTAGAGTCTTTTTTAATTTGAAGAGCTGGTGCAGCAGGTTTGTCAAATGCCTCTGGTGGTTTTGGTCTTGTCGCATCTGCAAAACCCTTCATAAAATTTCGTCTTTTTTCTTCAAATTCTCTTTTAGACCTTTTTAAATCAGAACTTTCAGAAGTCTTCATGCTAGCTTTCATCTCTGCATATGCACCTTTGAGATATGCTGCATTTTCACCCGCTGATTTAGAGATACCGTTAAAGGCGTCTTCTGCATGATCAGTGATTTCTAATATCATCTGTCCAAACTCATTTGAAACATCGCCACCTGTAAAAGCGGCCCAAATCATCTTTCCTAAGCCTTTAAAAATACTAACAGCCGATTTACCAAAAAGAGCTAAATACTCTAGAAGGTTTTGTAATTGTTGTCTCATACCTAATTGAAGCGCTTTCATCGCAAACCATGCATATTGCGGAAAGTTTTTCCAAAAATTCACAGTCCAGTTTTCTAATTCATAGTATTTAAGTTTTACACCAGCCATAATTAAGTCCCATGTCATGGACCAATTATCAAGAACAAAACCTAACATTTTAACCCAAGGCAAAACAAAGTCTGTCAAAAAGGCTAACCACTTCTCTTTAATCTTGACAAACATTGGAATAAGTGCAGTACCCAATGCTTCTTTTGTGTCATTCAATTTGTTATTAACAATTTGCAATTGACCTGCTGGCGTATCTGCCATTGCTTGTGCTACACCATCTACCTGACCTTTAACAGCCGCTAACAAGATTTCTTGTGCTCCAAGCAAATTACCCTGTTCCATCAATAGCTGAATGCGTTCTTTATCATCTGGCAAAATGGAAACACCAACACGCTTTAACGCAGAAACACCTTGGATTGGGTCTTCTAACGCTTTACCCATTTGAATACTAGCCTGCTCAATACTACCAAATCCAGTATGAGCAAGATCTAAAGAAGCTTGTGTTGCATCTCTAAAAACCTCTCCTTGGACATTTTTAAATGTGGCTAATTTTCCCATAGCATTTAGGATTTCTTCATCGCCAATAGTTGATGCACTTTGCATCTCATTAGCCATGTCTCCTAATTGTTCTGCTGAAAATCCTGCTGCATGGCCTGTCGCTTTGAGAACACCTTTTACTCGTGCCATTGCTTGAATTTGAGTTGTCGCTAACTCAATAGACTCGCCTGCTAATCGCCATCCACGAAAGGCTAAAGCGGTTAATCCCAAACCACCAGCCATCATTTTCATCTGACGTTTAGACCATTTAACAAGCTTTTTTAATCGCTTCTTAAAGTCTTCTGTTTTTTTACGTCCGTCTTTATCATCGATTTGAATTTTAACGGCTAAGTTTGCAATTTGTATTGCCATAACTATCTCACATTTTTGGGTTAATTAACCCATCAGCAGAAAACTTTTTAACTGTACCATCTGCCATACGCACTTTAATGTCATTATTTTCATCAGCTAATGTCACTGCCTGTGCCTGATTCATTTTGACAATGCGTTTGCCATCTTGGCGTTTTAACAACTCTGGTTCTGTTAAACGAAAGTAAATTTGGTAAGGAGTCATGTCACCAACTTCTTGTATCGTATAACCACCACCTCCATTTATTGAACTCTCTACCATACATCGAATATGGTAAGGAGTTATTCCAGCTAATAAATCAGGAACATTAACTACTAATTGGGCCGCATACGCTTCTGCCTGATCAGCTTCGCTGCGGCCTATTAATTTCCCGCATCTGCTGACGAAACATCTTCTACAACGCCAGCCGCTGTAATCAAATCATCTGGGGACCAATCAAGAATTTCTTGCTTAGTTACATCTGGATGATGTTTTTGTAAACCACAATGGATGATGCAAGCCATGCCTTCATATGTCGATGTGGCCCACCATGCATCATAAGGAACTCGAACTGCTTTTGGCATCTGTTTCGTTATTCGATGAACGTCTTGAGGCGTAACTTGCTCTCTATCTAATGCAGTAGATAAATATCTTCTTGCATCTTCGTCATCAACATCAAAAACATCAGTCCATTCAAGACTAACCAATAGCTCTTTAATCTTTTTACTAATGGGCACTTTTTCACAATCATAAGCAACACGCATAGGCAAATCAGTAACTTCTAATTTAGAAGCTTTCGTCATCGCTTCATGCATCATTGCGTCACCATTGGGCAGCAAATCCATGTTGTCTGCCCAAGTTTTGATGTAATTGCGTTTGTAATATTGCAAAGCTTCTTTTTGAATTTCAGTCAATTGTTTTAACGACAGAGGACTGACGTTATATTCAGTCCCCTTTACTGTTAAAACTTGACCGGCACCCAAAGTAGTAGCCATTTCACTACTAACACCCATAACATCCTCCCCTTGCAAAAACTAAAACTATGATTGAGACGAGTCAGTAATACTCTTAACTGGCGCGCCTGCTTGTCCTGGACGATAGTACATGCCATCAGCACCCCAAGAAGATTCATAGCCAACAACTTCAGCACTATCAATGTCGATAGTCATGTTGAAATCATTACACAAAGCTCTTGGGAAATTGAAATACTTAGTACCATTAATCCACAACGTAACATCAGCAACTACACCAACATAAATCAAAGACCATGGTTCGCTTGCTGTGTCATACTTTCCTGCTGCATTGAACGTTGCATCTAGCCGACCACGCAAACGATTCGTGTAACCAGCACTATCCGAATCGCCCCATTCACTACTAGTCGCTAAAGTAGGATTTACATCCCAAGATGTAATTCGTGCCACCGTAGTTGCACCAACTTGGATTTCCCCACTTTTTCCCGTAATACAATTAACTGAAGACATTTATTTAAACTCCTATGGACCCGAAGTCGTCGAACTATACGACGACGATGATTGTGAACTTGCAGAACTCGGTGAACTCGTAGAGGCTGTTGTGAAACTCTGTGAGCTTGAAGAATCAAGTTCAAGACTACTTGATGAAGTACTAGATACTGACGACGATGATGAAGTAGAACCTGTGGTGCTACTTCGTGACGAACTGGACGCAGACGAGGACGACGAACTCGAATTTGAAGACGATGAATCGTCTGCATCATGGCGACCAACGACAATAATCGAATAGCCACAATCTGCGCCATTTGCCGTTAATTTGATTCTGTGATTACTTGCATCTGTAACCACAAATCCAGGATCTGCCACTGCCATCTTTGCAATCGCACCACCACCTGTAATACCACCACCTGTTGCTGCGGTATGCGTCCCCATTGGAGACCAGCCATTTGTAGAATCTGGCTCTACTTCTAATGTACCTGATGCTGTTCTAGCATTCGTATTAGCTACCGCTATATACACTATTTCAGCTAACGCCAATGTTTGACCTACAGGATCGCGACCATCACCTGTACCACCATCGGTGCCAACAAAATCATAAAGATCAATAACTTCAGAAGCACCTGATGAAATTGATCCGTTGCTTTTGAAAAACACACGATCTGCTTCATTAACTTCAATGCCACTGGTCGGTTGATTTATACGATCCTGAGAAATAACCGCTTTACTAATATATTCGGCATTTGCACCAAACGTATTCTGTACAGTAGTTGCCGCACTAATTGTTAATGTTGTGCTTTGTAAACTACGTGCCATTATGACAATTCCCATCTAGGATTTTTAAACAGAGCATCAACACGAACCGTATATTCTATAGCCCACATATACACACGTTGGTCCATCCTAGAACCTTGCGAAAAAGTATGCATTGTGCATATGTGTTGGCCCCCATCTATATTTAATTCCAATTCGGTTTCAGTAGTATGCCCACCAAACACTTTTGAAACTTCTTCATTTAATAAATATGCAACTTCTTTAGCCGACTTTGAGCCTACTTGCTCTGCCCAAATTTCAAATCGAATAGGCACATCAACAGTTGCATGATGTTCATAAATATCGTGCCCAGACATCCGAGTAATAACAGTACTTTGCTCAATATTAACTGTGCAAAATGGAAATGGATGTTCTGGATTAGCTACTGTGTCAAAAAAATATGGCGACTTGCCCCCATACTGCGAAAACGCATCGTCTAATTCACCATCAACCCATGCTTGTGCAATCGCTTTATGTAATTGAGGTTCAAACATGCACTAAACCTGATTTGCAAATTTTGCAAAATGTTTGGGGAACATTGATCTCATATCTCTAAACAAACGAACAATAGTCGGTATTTCTTCTTTAATAGTTCGCATCATAAAAGAACGGCGTTTAGTAAATTCTAATTCGATATTGTAAGGCTCTGTGCCTGGAGGCAAACTGGAACCTACATAAAGAGAAAGCTGATCAGCAGTAACCCACGAATCAATGCCATCACGCAATGTGCCTGTTCTCATTCTTGGAAATTCACCACGTTTACTTGGTCGACCATTTCTAGCAGGCTTGCTCAGATTTTCTTGAATTTGACCAGCTACATGATCTCCGATACGCACCAACACATCTAATCCAGTTTTGGCGATAATGAAATTGCCGTCTCCACCCTTCCAATCTAAAGAGCCTGCTCTCTGTATCACGTAATACTTGTTTTCTTTTTGATAATCAGACTTTTTTAACGTACCTTTTCGCTTAGTTTTTGCCATTCTAAGTCCCTCAGAGCCCCTCTAAGGGGCTCTTTTTATTTTAACAATAGATCAATGCCTATTTTTGAAAAACTTGTTAGCGAAGCCCCTAGCGATTCAAATTGTCTTTCCAAGCTTCAAAGTCTTTTTCGTATCGTGGCTGCGTATTTGGTACTTGTGAACCAGGATTCAAAAGATAGTTTCCCGGCAAAGCATCTACATCATCCAATGTAAATTTGGGACCGCTTACCCACCGCGCCTCATCAGCATTTAGGATGTGATACACTTCACGACACAACGTCTTCATTCGATCTTTATCTAAGGTGCCTTGGCGTTTAGGAACGCCCTGCACAGGCTGCAAACCCTTTGCAATCAATCCACGATTAACTGTGTCCAACTTAGATTCATCTTCAGCTAAAGGATCGACTATTTCATAGCTATATTCTGCTGGATTTACCTTCAAAATATGACCAGGAACCATTGGCAATGTCGCCAACCCTGCGGCTTGATCAATCGGCGTCATTTTTTGCCCAGTACGTTGATCCGTAACTGTTTTGTTGGATTCAATCCGACCTCGCAAACGCTCACCAGTAATGCTTGCTAACAGCAAATCGCCATTCCTAGGCGTATCTGCCTCAACTGAAAACATCGGTACGCTGCTCGTGTTTTTTTTAGTTGCTTCTACCATTTAATTTTTCCCCTATGCGAAATAATAAAAATGCCCACCCACCCCAATCGCACAGGGGGGGATGCGATTTTAGGGGTAGGTGGGACATTTCCGACAATTCTAAACCCCCACGACGAGGCTAGTCATTAAGACGGAGCAGTCGTCGTTACTGCCGCTTGAGCACCACGTTCCAGTTGTCCACCGAATCGTGCCATAGCGGTAATCAACATGTTGTTACGACGCATCAGTTCATCGCCCTCGCGGCTTTCCGCGATTTCGAGTCCCTTACGACGATACATACGATAGCCACCCATCAGAGCATAGAAGATCTGAGTGTTTGCAAGGCTTTCGTTGATCTTATAAGGAACGCCCATCCACTGATAATTCTGCGAGTAGTCGTTTCCATGGAGACGACGATCATCAGAAGCACCAACTGGAAGCGATTTCATGCGCTGGTAGCTTTGCTCGGTTCCACAGAAGACTGCGGTATTACCGATAGCACGATGCTCGGCTTTGGCTACGCCAAATCGAAGCAATTCGTAGTTACCCAACGAAGTAGTACTAGCAAAGTTGACACTCGTCGTGCCTGCTTTGTTCATAATACCTTCAGGCTGCGTAGTACCGTTACCAGTAGCAATACAATCATCGAGATCTTCGAGAAGACGCTCACCATACTGCTGCGTAATGATGGTACCGAAATCAATCGGTGTATCAGACATAAAGTCCAAACCGACATGGATAGCACCCTGCCAACGATGGATCGTGGTATCGAATGCACTGACATACGAACTCGTGTTAAACAACGAGATCGAAGTATCATCTACACCACCCCACGATGCCGTTACGTTAGCTACCGATACGCCTTCAATGCGACGACCGCGATCAATCGGTACTTGATTGACGAGCGGGAACAATTCGCCATTGAGAAGCGGAGTCTGGATAACCAAATCGTCAAAAACGATAGGTGCAGCTTCCGTACCACCCGAAGTAGCGTCATCGATCAACGCTTTAAAACCACCAGGAATGCCTTTCATCTGCTTACCATCTACGTCCCAATCCATGGACGTTCCGGCATAGTTCAGCAATTCTTTTTCGTGGTTAGGGAGGGTTTCAAAACCGAACGTTGGCGCTCGGCCTTTAAGAAACGTGTTGAGCTTAAACTTCCACCAAGCACCTGCAACAGCCTTGTCGAGATCGCTAGGCGTTTCCATCTGGCGACCCGTTTCATCAACAACGGGCTGACCTGCCAACTTGTGGCGATTTCCAGACTTCGTGGTTTCGGGGAAATTCAAAGCGCTTTTCGATGTGTTGTACATCTCATGTGCGCCTTTGACACGAATCTCAGCATCGCTGCTTTCTTGAGCGATGTCCGCAACGGCCTTCTCAACGGCAGGAGCTTCTGATTTTTCTTCCTGTGGTTGAGCAAAACTAGCCAAAGCATCACTAATCGATTGAATGGATTTCTCCATGCTTTCGAAGCGATTCTGTACTTCTGCGGCTTTTTCTTCTTCGGGATCAACTTGCAATTCAGCAAACTTATCCACAGACAACGTACCGTCTGCCAACGCTTTGGCGGCAGCAGCGCGAAAATCGTCATCAGATGCTGCATCAACAACATCACAATTCTCAACGATCCACGCCTTAAAAAGACTGGTCAACTTCATTTTTATACCTCAAACTATGTTGACTTTTATTTAAACGGTTATCAGCACTTACTAATAACCCGTTAAATCCTATAGAAAGTTTTTAAATGCCCGAACAATCAGGCTTTTATCTTCTTGAAGCAATACAGCTAAAACATCTGCAACTTGCTTCAAATCTTCAGGACTCGATTGGAACAACAAAGCTTTAGCGTCTTGAATTGTAAAGTTTGTTACATATTCAGTTTCATCTACAGTTTGTTCCAAAACCGCATACAACAAGTTGCAAGCACGTTCTAATGTGGCAAATTCACCTGTGCCTAAATCACAAACAGGTTGACCACTAGAATCTGTTTTACAAACTGCTGATTTAACTGCTTCAAGATCATCATAAACAGCTTTTAATTGCTGATATGTATTCTGCGAAAGCTTACTGTCAGCCTCTACAGATTTATACTCTTCATCATCATCAGATTCTTCTTCATCTACTTCTTTCTCATCATCTGATGATTCTTCTTCCTCTTCTTCCGCAAAAGGATTTTTCTCTTCTACTTGTTCGTCGGCAATTTCCTTTTCGGAGTCTTCTGAATCTTCTTCGTCTCCATGTTCATCTTTAGCTTCGTTTGCTCGTTCTCCGCAGCAGTTGCTGCATTCGCATTCTGAGCATCCGTTGCCAGAATCTTTGGCTTCTTCTGAAACGATTCCGTCTCCGATTGCCTTTTCATCTGCTGCATCATCGACTTGTTCGTTCTCATCTTCAGTAAACTCCGCTTCAACTGCGACTTGAATTGGCATTTCTTGGCGAATATTTTTAGCGTACTCTGTAACCACTTGTGATTTCAAAGTACCTTTTTCACACAATTCAACCATTCGTTCAGACATTTCAGCATCAACATTGCTAGGAACGCTAACTATCGATTCTTCCATGATTTCAAATGATTTAATATTAAAACCACCAGTTTTAACATCATCATCATCAACCAACTCTTCCCAATCCAATGCTCTAAAGCCATGGGAAAAACGAGCCATGTCATTGTCGACCATCACAGCCGCATCATGACTTAACTCATTCATATCGACGATTGCAGAAACCATAACCAAACGATCTTTTGTATGTTCTTCAACATACAATGCTTTACCAATCGGAAGATTATGAACATGCTGCCATAACAACAACATCTTGGGATCAGGTGATGCACCTTCGGTACGTAAAATATCACCGTCACGATCAATACGTGGAGTTGTTAAAACATGTTTAAAAACCATCAATGTATTTTTAGGCACGTCAAAAGAATATTCTTTTGCCGCATCTGCAATTGTCATTGATTTAGTCACTTGCATATCTTGATTAGAATGCACCAATGTACTTTTGGATTGCTGCAAACAATCAGCAAATGACTTTGTTTGAGTTGCTGCAAATTTATAGCAATTGTCGAGACCGATAGTTTCCTGAAGTGTGGAAACATAACGATCCGCAGTCATTATGCCGTGATTAAATTCAGTTTGCTTGGTGCCGCGCTGTCGTACGGCATCTAGAAGTGATTTCACAGTAGATCCTCCTAACTGCCCAGACGAGCTTTGCCAGTAGCCCAAATTTTGGTCAACTGCTCAACTGCCGCCTCATTATCTTTATTGATTTTGCTCATCCAAGTAATGACTGAGCCAGTATCAACATTATCAGAACCTCTTGGCACCCCTTCGACTACAGCGCTGCGATCCCTACTGGCTCGCAATTGACGTAATCGTTGTTGTGATGCTTCGACGAGAGACATGACAACGGCAACATCAGCACGTTTAATTGTACGGATGACGTTGTTAAACGTTTTGTCCGCAAGTTCAACTTGAATATTACCCATTTATTTAAATCCTGTTTTAGTCTAAGAGCTTGATGAACTAGTACTCTGCGAACTCATCGAACTTGTACTCGACGAACTTGAATTCGAGCTAGTTGAGATAGAACTGCTACTAGCTGACAAAGAACTACTTGAAGACAAAGATGACGAGCTTTGCGACGAACGCGAAGAGCTTTGTGATGAACTAACAGAACTAGACTCTGAACTAGTAGAAATTGAGCTAGTAGATGTCGATATTGAACTACTCGATGATGTGCTACTAGTCGAACTCTCCGAACTAGAGCTGAATGATGTAAGCGAACTTGCAGACATCGAACTACTAGATAACGAACTGAACGAACTTTCAGATGATGACGACGACGAGTTGCTAGACGAACTTGACGACGAAACTGAAGAGGATGACGACGAACTATCAGATGACGAGCTTTGCGAACTAGACGACGAATTCGAAGAAGTCGAAATCGAACTTGACGACGAACTGTGCGAACTAGTTGAGATAGAGGACGAAGACAACGAGCTTTGTGAACTTTCGCTCATATCTTCCATCGAAAGTACACTAAGCCCATTACTAGATGGACCAGGAAAAAGCAATTCACCTGTAGAAAATAATAAAATTCTAGGCTCGCTTACAGCGCCGCCAGAATGCGTATCAGTTACGATCAATTGATATATTTCATTAGTATTTAATGTTTGAGTCGTAACTTCAGTGCTACCGGATAAATTCGTACTCACACTATTTGCTGGCATGGTATCATCACCAGCACGAGGCAAACGTTTAATAACTACGTTACGTTGTGATAACGAATTAGCCGGTCCAAGATATATAGTGACTTGTCGTTGTGCCATGTTTTATATTCCGGTTTTGGACCAAATGACCAGTTAACTTTTTATTTTACCAAATTGTTTCTATATTCGATCACAATTTCTGTTCCAAACGGTTTTACAAGAACTGGTATTCCAGAACCTGCCCATTTCTCAACAGCTTGCCGAATCTTGTCAATTTCTTGAGTTGACAATTCTGGATCAGCGACATCAATTATGATTCGCGTACCTGGAGGTAACTCACAAGTACGAACGTTGACTAATCTTGCCATTCCATTTTGACCATTGGTTGGTTGCAAAGCGTATTATTGACATCCAACGTCCATTGCGCAACATCACGCAATGCCAATAATTCAGATCTAGTGTGTCTATAATCGCCTTGTTGAAATCGATAATGCATAGTACGCCAACGCTTACACGTCGATTTAAATTCTTCTGACATTGGTGGAGGCGTGCCGTGTGTTCGATGATGCCTATCCACCACGATTCTAAAACGATCTGTTACTTCGTTTGATAAGTACAAAGTATCTGGATTAGCTGCCTGTAGATTTTCGCTCATCGCTTCCTAAAATGTTCTTTTAACATAAATGCATATATACGATTTCTAGTAGCCCTTCTGGGCATAACGGTACGTTTATCTATGAACAAGCGCTTTTTATTGCGCTGATTCATCTGTTTGGAATTCGTGCATAATTGTGCATAGACAGTTTATACGATGCTCTGGTGGCAAAGAATGGTGGGCAGGATAGGGAACTTCTATACCATCTAAGTCCCACATACCGTTTTCATTTTCAGGAACTCCATCCAAACTAGCATGTGGATCTCGGGTTGTTGGAAGCAACGCCGATACCCATATCGATTTAATTGGCAAATGCGCATCTTCTCGCAAAGATTTAACTGTTGCTTTACGAGCAGCATTTAAACCATTAGATACTTCAGTTTGACCAATCAAACGTCCTTTAATCTGTCTCCAGCTTTTACCAAAAACAGAACCTAAGAAATTTTTAAATTTACTAGTATTCGATTGTGTGCCAACACCATCTACTGTAAACATGCGCTGTGCTCTAATAACACCTCGCTCCACTTCTTCCTGTATGTGAAACGCAATTTGATTCCAATAAGACATCAATGCCACAGCACCAAGAATTAAAGCAATTTCATTTAAGATACTTGGTGGCGTTTTTTGAACCTCTACGGCTAAATATTCCCATTCACCTTCTTCTAATTCTTCAATGGGAATTTGCAGCACTGCATTATCAGAAGGAGCCTTAGATTGTTGAACCAAATCTAAATACAGATTTGCTTCGCGGCTCATAGAAATTGCCAAAATGCGAATGGTTTCTTTTTTAAGATCACGTCCTAATTGATCTCTAATATCATCCGGCAATAAAGCAATTTTAATTTCAGATGTATCTATATTAGTTATGTCATCTGAAATTAAACCATCGACATTTTCAATCATATTGTCGACAGTTGTTTTTAGAAGAGAATCTACAACAGACGCAACTTCACTAATCGTGCGTTCACGATTTCGCTCATATGCTTCTTTAGAAAGAACTCTAAAATATTTGGACGTTGTAGCTTGTACTGCCCTAGTTATCTTCTTTATCAGATTTCGATCCATCTTTATGATTCTCAAGAATATCCAAGGGCGCTCGTAATGCCGCTACAGCATTACGCAATTCCATCATTAACGCCTTTTCTTCTTCATCTTCTTCATCTACAGCATCTGCATCTGAATCCGATTCTTCATCATCGTCTTCAGCTACAACTTCATCTTCTACAGGCAATGCAGGATCAATACCTTGCAAAGCTTCTGGTACTTCTTCAGGTTCTGGAATAAGCCGCTCTACTTCCGATTTAGACATGCTGAACAAAATTTCTAGCAGCGTTCTAGCTTGCTCATGATCGATGTTTCCAGCACCATTCATAGACAAGATATTCATTAAATTTTGAACACCTTGAGTAGATGAAAGAGATGGGTCTTTTTGAGTTTCTTCAACTGGTGGAAGATTTAAAAATGCACGATATTCATTTTTAGAGATATCGCCATTAGTCCTAGCCTCTCTCATATTTTGAGCTTGAAGTTGCAAATCTTCAGCTTCACACTTCTCATACCAAAACATTAATTTTGGATCGATATGTGTTTGCACAAGTTTTTCAACCAACAAGCTGGTCATGCCCAATAAAATATTAACTCGATCACAAAATTGCTGACGAATTACCGTTGCTTGAGCATAACCACCTACATTAGATAACTCACCTAGCATAAATGGATGGACGCCTAGAGATGAAAGGATTCTAGTGCGCACCTTATCTTCTGATTTTTCCCATCCCATTTCATTTTGAGTAGCACTTAAACGTTGAATGCTATCAATCATCCCATCAATAATGGCAGGATTTCCATAGTTATGGACGCCAGTCATAACTTTACGAATAGCATTTGTGACTTGTCGACGTTGTGATGCCGATAATCTAGGCCGAACTCCATCAGACATAGCATCTGGATGCGGTTGTTTTCCCATAGAAACAATTACTGATGGAAAAATACCATTTTCAAAAAACATCTCTTGTGATGTCTGAATGTTTTGATCGATTTTAATTGCTCGCAATTGTGCAGCTACAGGACTAGTAGCAGCTAAAGGATTTCCTGGATTTGGAAAACGAGCCATTCCAACATTTTCAGGAGATAAATCAACTGGCTTTGCATTGGGGTCATTTGGATTAATTAATCTAAATAACGAAAACGGACCATTTGTGTGATCAGGAATAATCCAACTAGAAGGCAATGCATAAAAATGTGGTCGCTTACGACCTTTTCTGCCTTGGTCTGGATAATCTACTACTACAAATGCCCAACCAGTTAAATTTAAATTACTGGTCATCATGTACAAAAAATCCCATTTCGATTGAAAGGGATTTGGATTTTGAGTTACATCATAGGCTAGATGCGAATCCTCAAGAACTACTACACCTTGATTATCTCCATGGTATTTTTGATGACCTTCTGGACGACTATGCCACTTTGATCCTGGAATAGTCCGCTTAGGATCATCACCCATAGCGTCTGTGGCATACTCTTTTTTGCCTAACACACATGGCGCATTTGCAGCACGAGATGATAAAGCATGAATGGCTGAATAAAGCCATCCTTGGAAGAGATGATATCTAGATGTCAGATTAGTTTGCTGACGCTTATCTCTCCAATAACCAGGAGTAGAATCTCCCATTTGAGCATATGCACCTGTTCGATTTCGTTTCTCATCAAACTGTGCATTTTTGACAGATTCCATCCGTTGAATCGCTTTATCTAGTGCTTTCATTATTCTTGATTAGCCTGTTGAATAAACTGGCGACGAGCAGACATCGCAGTTTCCGTCTCCCAACGCTGCTGCGCATTTTTAACAGCAGCAGTTAATTCTGGGATTACGATTTCTTCTGCAATTTGTAATTGAGACTGCAATCGCTCAATTTCTACTCGATACGTTTCATGATTTTTGACAATATCACTTAACTCAGATCTAACGCCAGCAACAATTTCCCGATGATTTTTTAATTCACCAGCAGCTTCATTCACAATAGAACGTAAACGAGCCTCTTGCTGACGCAAAACCTTGTTACGATCTGCCAACTGACTCTCTATATATTCTAACGTATTAGCACAATCTGATATTTTATTTTTTATCTGCTTTGAATACCCCAGCAGCACAAACCAACGTTTTATATTTTTCCACATTTTTATAAATCCGCTTCTGGAAGATCTTCAACAGTTGCCGAAATTAGCTGTTTTCGATCATTGTCAATCATTTCACCAAAAGCAGCGATTGCCCTAGATGTTCGGTCGTGATTCCAATGAAAGGTTGTCATCGATGTCTTTAATTCGGCACCTTTAGTCGATGCGACAAAGACCATAATTCCTTCATTGTCCTCAACCTCATCCATAGCAGAATCAATAAGATTTCTTGCCTGAATCTTTGTGTCCAATAATTTTCGCTCAATACCCATGGTTTTCCCCTATGCAAAAGAAATTGATCCCGGCAGCATTTCAAAGCCACCATTTTCAATAAAAGATAATACTTTTTGAAATTCGTCTGCTAATTTTATTGAACCTTCTAGCACCCCATCAGCAGTAGCTTGATCCGTACCGCAAACAATTTCAGCCCTTACTAATATAGCCGATGACTGCGTTTGTACGATAGTCGAGAAATAAGCCACTACAGTGCATATATAATCATATTGTTGATCAGGGATAGTTTGCGAATCGCAGTATACAAAATCTAGATTACTGCCCAATTTTACATGTTCATCAAGTATACGAACAAATTCCTCGGCAGAACATACATTAACCGCTAATTCAAGCATCTGTAGTTCGTCTTCCTAATAGTACACGCCAAAAAACACCTAAGCCTACCGTACCATCAGGCTTTGCTGCACTAAGGACATCATATTCTTCAGGATTTGGTGCTTGCGGATTTGTAATCGTTACCACATGCTCCTTAGTAATACCTGGATCTTCTTGAAAATATACTTTGCAAGTAACACGAAATCCTTCACGTCCAAATTCGTTAGACTCGCCCTCTGTAGTAAACTGCTGCCAACACTTCTTTCCTGTAAAAACAGTTGTAAGTGTTTCAAATTGACCACCAAATTGATCAACAGCAGTGCTTCGAATTTTTGCACTCGCGGTATGTGGTAAATTACCTAATATTCCCATGATTATCTTCCCATTGGTCCACCAGTGTAATTATTTAAATTACACTGTAATCTAGCGATTGGACCTTGTTCTTGATCCCAAATAAACGCCATGGCACCTCTCTTTTGCCATGTAAATCCTTTAACCGTATGCCATGCATTATTGGCAGTTAGCCCTGGAAGATATTCAACCGATACACCTTGCTCCTCAAACATTGCAGGTTTTCCAGTACCCTTACGATGTTGGTCGCCTAGATGCCATTCTCTCCAACCACCAGCAGTCTCTGACCAATCTTGAGGCGCTTCATTTGCCATAATAGAAGCTAATCGCAAAGCATTAATTGAATGTCCATGTTCAAATCCAATTAGATTGC
>TARA_R100000329_G_scaffold30390_1_pt1 | contig 18337 bp, 27 predicted proteins | sample TARA_R100000329 | Tara Oceans TARA_R100000329 (sample SAMEA2620783) | marine metagenome | biome: marine biome (ENVO:00000447); feature: surface water layer (ENVO:00002042); material: "saline water (ENVO:00002010), including plankton (ENVO:xxxxxxxx)" | depth 5 m | reverse complement strand
ATTATTGAAAGATGAAGAGTTCGCTAATTGGGCGAGAACTAAACTAAATAATTCTGAATGTAGATTATTAGGTTTAGGAGAGAAGAAAAGAAAGAAAAGAAAACCGAAAATAAAAATGAATAAGTTGAGTGATTATTATGTTATGGACTGAAAAATATAGACCGGAATTATTGCATGAAATAAAGGGACAAGAGCATTTTGTAATGGATGCCGAGAATTGGGTAGAGTTACAAAACATGCCCAATGTATTATTTTATGGAGTAAGCGGAACAGGAAAAACTGCGGCAGGATTAGCCCTAACTAGAAGTATTCTAGGAGAAGACGCTTTGGATAACTTCTTTGAGATTAATGCTTCTGACGATAGAAAGTTGGAAACGGTTAGAACTAAAATTAAGGAGATTGCTCAGAGTGGTGGATTGGGTCAAGTTCCATTCAGAATCATCTTATTGGATGAAATGGATGGAATGACTACAGATGCACAAAATGCTCTCAAGAGAATAATGGAAAGATACTCTAACAATGTTAGATTTATTATTACTTGCAATGATAGGAGTAAGATTATTTTCGCCCTACAAAGTAGATGTGCAAACTACCACTTCAAACCCCTATCTTATCAAACAATCTTAGGAGTATTGAATGAGATACTTACTAAGGAAAACCATGCAGGTAGGTTCCCCGAAACGGAAATGTTAGCCTTTATTAAGGCATATGAGGGTGATTTAAGGAGGACAATTACCGAACTTCAAGCGGCAGTTGCATCCAATAAACCATTAGCAATTCAAGTGCAATCGGGACTACAAGAATATGAAAATATGTTAAATGAAATAATCAATAAAAATACGAATGTCTTAACCCAATTACACAATCTTCTTTACGATGGCAAAACCATCAAAGATATCTGTTTGGGCTTACATGATGTTGTAGTCAATGCAGAATTAGATAACAGTACCAAATACAAATTATTACGGGTGATAGGCGAAAGTGAATGGCGTTCCTCTACTATGACACCGAGAGTATTACTCTCATGGATGGTAGGGCAATTGATATGAAAAAAACAGAGTTGAGAAACATGGATGAAAAAATAAAAGCAGAAGTAGAACAAGGAGCAAACCTTCTAGGTCTTAGCGCAGAAGATGCTATGGCAAAATATGAAGGCATTTGTAAAGAAACAGGAATAGAATTGTCAAGTCCTATTGGACTTGCACAGTGGAGAAGTTATGTTGCTAACGCAAGAAGGCAAAAGAATACCTCCTCCAACAGTGGTAGTAATTCTCTTTCAAAGAAGGCCTTTGGGTTCTTCGTTTCTTTGGAATCTCCTAGAGATACTATGGTATGGAATAGAAATAGAGCAAAAGAAGAGTATGCAAGAAATCCGGATGCTGCACTAGAAGCAGGATTTATTGCTACGGCAGAACAAACAGATAGTGGTTCGTGGAAAGTATTGAGAGTTCACAATGGAGAATTTCAAGAAAGAATCGTAAAGTCACTACCGGAAGGAGCAGAAGAAGTAGATGGAAATACAATCATTCCTCTAGATTCTACTCAGAACTATCCGAGTGGCGCAGTTAACAGAAACTATGGAAAGCCTCTTCCTGCTAATGAATTTAGAAGGACAGGAGTATTCTATGGAATGGTTGGCGACGATTCAGAAATGAAGTCTTACAACTTCTCTTACAAGAAGAAGGGCTGCATTGACTTTGCACCAAACTGTTTTGAGTTCTTGCACATGTCTGTAATTAAGAATGATAACGGAGAAGATATCTATGGATATACTGAGGTTACTCTAAATAGCCTAGTAATGAATAGTAGTCTTGACCCCGAACATGAAGATTATAGAGATATGAACAACTACAACTTCGTAGAGGTTCTCACTGAGAACTACTCTTCTAAGATTGCAGAACTAGTTGATATTGAAAGGCAGCATACAAACAATGCTATGCTTGCAGTAAAGGAAAGATATCTAATTACTGATGGAACAGTTTGTAATATGAACATGACTCCTTACGGAAACGGAAACAGAGTTATCAATATTACAGATTTGAATGCTGAGTTTGATTATGAAAATGGAAATAATATGACTACATGTTGGGTTCCGGAACATATCAACATTGACTTTGGCATTGGAAGTAATGTTATCGTAATTGGAAGAACTTCCCAAAGACAAACAGAAGAAGGCCCACAACCTGTTACAATCAATGTCTCCGGATTATTGGTAGTAGAGAGAGTTGGCTCTCCTGTGGAAATCGAAACGATTGAAGAAACCGACGACGATTGGTTTAGTTGATACTCCGAAGGGGTCGTTCCCTCACATCGCAAGTGTAAGTGTAAACTTGTGGAGAAAAATAGATGCTCAATTGGGTGCGAAGCCCATCTCCTTAGAGGAATAATTATGTTAATTAATGAACGATATATATTGAAAGAAGGAAGTTATCTTGCAGATATTGCAAGTGCTGACTTTATTACAATGAGAAGAAGCGAGAAGGGTGTAATGTTGAAGTTACACTTTGACACTAAAGAAATTAGATATGAATGTAAGATTCTAGAAGCAGAAGAAATCCTATCAATTTGGTCTGAGTTTAAGGGCAATAAAATTGATTTTGATTTTGTAGAATGGTTAGGTGAATAAAATGGGATTATTAAATAATAATATGGAAAATGTAGAGAAGGATATACAAGCACAAAAGAAAAGTATCTTCGGAAAGAAGCAAGAAGAGTTCAACAATTCTTTTGCAGATTATATGAAGAAGAAAAGAGAAGCAAAGAATTCTAGAATGGTTTTAGGCATTTGGGGAGAACCTAAATGCGGAAAGACAGGAATTGCTTTGGATTTTCCCGACAGAAATATCTGTGTCCTAGATTGGGATAAGGGAGTAGATTCTACATGGAGAGAATGGCATGATTCTTCGGAGAAGATTGATGTTTATTGTCCGATTGTTATGAACAAAGATAATGTTGTAGATATTGACAAGAGTGATGATAACTCCCACGCCTTCGTTAGATATGTTAGACAAAAGATTGAGGAAGGAGACAATCCTATCTTTGTCTTTGATGGAGTAGATACTTGGTTCCAATCTTGTTTACTCAAAGTAAATCCAAATCCTAGAGTAGTTACTAAAGTAATGCCATACCAATATGGTGCAAGAAACAATATCTTCTATCATCTATTGGAAACTATTTACCAACTGAACTGTGATGTAATTTATATTACTCACGAAACAGAGAAGTATCTAGATAACTCTCCTGTAGGAATGATGCCCAATTGGAAAGATTGGGGAGGAAAGTTAGAACAAGAAATCTATTGCACTAGAAAGAAAGTAAAGGGTGAAACTCACTTCGTTGCAGAACTAGTCGGTAGTAGAACTAATGGAAATTTAGTTGGTAAGTCTTGGACTGTTAGAGAAGGCAATCCTCCTAACATTAAGTGGAATGGTATTCCGGAATTACAAGAGGGTAAAATATGAGCGAAAAGTTACCTAAGTGTTTAGGCAATACTTACTCTGTTAAATACAAAGGAGCAGAAGCCCACGAAGTTTGTTTCTATAGAGGCCAATTAACAGATGTAACTCATATAGGAGTTGCACTATTAATATTCGATACAAACAAATTTGTTTTAAATGCAAATAAAATGATAAGTATGGAGAAGGTAGAATGAAATTCGAAATTGATGCGAAGGTTCTCAGTAATGCACTTTCAGATATTCAAGGAAAGGGTAAGTATGGATTAGTGAATACTAATCTACACGATTTGGTTTCCTGTTCTTTGGAAGGAGATGTATTAGAGATTTGGAATGCTAATACAACTCTAAGCCTCAATATCAATTTGCAGGTTACTAATCATAGTGATGGAGAAATTGTTTTTGATGCAAAGGAATTGCTACCTTTCCTAAAGAAGTTCAATGGAACAATTACTGTAGAAGGTGGAGATGTTCTAACTATTGCAGACGAAGAACAAAATGTTACTCTTCCTAGAATAGTATTGCATCCTAATCAGAATGCAATCTCTAGACTAAGAGGAATGTTAAACCATATTCAGTATGAAACTCCCGAAGAACTTTTTCTATTCGGGAATGGAAAGTTCGAAGGAGCCTTTACCTTACATGCGGATTATTTTAAAGAAACAATAGATATGTGCGAACTTGTAAAGAGTGGAATCTACAGATTAGATTACACAGGACAAGAACTTACCATCAGTTCTCAAAATACTCCGACTAATAAATACTCTAGAGAATTACCAATAGAGAATGCCATTGGAGAACCGGCCACTGTAGAGTGGTCTTCTCCACTACACAAATTTTTCAAAGGAGAAATAAACTTCTATGTAAAGGATGAGTTTCCACTTCTTCTAATTTCTGAAGACAGAAAACTAATCTGTGCGCCACATACTAGGTGATGTAATGATAATTGATGTAATGAATGATAATAATATATTTTTATCTTGGAGAGAAAACGGAGAAAAGAAGATTGATATTAAATCTTTCAGACCGTATTTCTATGTCGAAGATTCACATAAAGAAATTGCATCTTACAATGTGTCAAAGTATTTGAAAAGAGATTTTGAATATGAAAGCGGAGAATGGTTTTCTTTAGAAGGAACTAAACTAAAGAAAGTCTATGTTGATGAATATAAAGATATGAAAAGAGCAAGAGAAAGATTCTCCCAAACATGGGAAGCAGATGTTCCTTATCATAGAAGATATGCAGTAGACAATCTAACCGAGTTGCCCGAATACAATATGCGTAAATGGTATTGGGATATGGAATGGCAACAAGGTGGAGAACATGATGGTTGTATTACTACTATTGTAGCGTATGATAATTATGATGAGAAGTTTACCCAATGGGTTTGGTTTCCTAATGAATTAGAATATGATATAGTGGATACCCCTATTGATAGAGATGAAAAACAAATAGGAAGAAGAAGGGTATTTGACGATGAAAAGAAAATGATTGAAAGTTTCATCTATCGTATGGTTTCGGCAGACCCCGACATGTTAATTGCATGGTTTGGTCTAAAGTTCGATTTGCCAAAACTTCTAGAGAGATGTTGTGTATTAGGAATCAATCCTCTTATTATGTCTCCTGTAAAAAGAATACAGGGAATCAATTCTACAAAGGATGGTTTTTCTTTCAAGAACAAAGATGGATTCTCTCCTATCTCTCAACCGATTGGCGGAAGACTGTGTTTGAATCTAGACCTAGCATTTGAAAGACAGTGGAATGATTCTCAAAGAGGCACATTACCTTCTCTAAGTCTAAACTATATTTCTGAAACTATCTTAGGAAGAAACAAATTAGAATCTGAGAAGTTTCCCGACCCTAACGAATTCTATCGTAGGGCTTGGTTAGAAGATACAGAAACCTATCTGAAGTATGCTATAATAGATGTAGAACTAATGGTGGAAATAGATGAAACTAATTTCTGTAGTGAAGCGATTATTGCCCTACAAAGATTACTAGCAGCACCATTCGATTCTTGTTTCTATGCAAGTCACATGGCTAGTGTTTACTTTATGAGAAATGCTTGGTGGAAAGCACCAACAGGATACAGGCCTAAGAACAAGAAATGTTCTAACTGTGGACATATCAATGATAAGTCTGCAAAAGAATGTTCTAAGTGTAAAGAATCTTTGACCTATCAAGGAGCAATGGTTTACAATCCTCTTAGTGAGAATACTAATGGATTGCATTTAGGTGTAGCGGCATTCGACTTTGCTGGACTGTATCCTTCAATGATATTGGCTCGCAATATCTCTTTTGAGACTATTAGTGATACACCCACTCCTTTTGCTGCTAATCTAGCAACACCAAAGGATTTCAGCCATACAGACAAAGAGGACATGGTTTACTTCAAGACTGATAAGTTGGGATTGCTACCAACGGCAGTTCTAGAATTGAAAGAATTGAGGAATGAATATAAACGAAGAATGAAAGAAGCAAGGCTATCGGATGACGGAGAATATCAGAAATGGAACAATAACCAAATGGCCGTCAAGAGATTGATGGCTTCATTCTATGGGGTGTTGGCATTTGCTGGATTTAGTTGGTCGAATGTAAAGTTAGCAGAAAGCATTACTGCAAGTGCAAGAGAAGCAATTAGAAGTGCGGCATTCAAAGCAAAGGAGATGGAAGTATGAAAGATAAAATTAGTTCTTGGATAGATTATTTAGATAATCTTAATTTTGTATCTAGCATTCTTGCTCTTGCTATTATTTCGGCAGTATTATTTTTTATTTGTGTTTGCTTCTATTTTTCTTTCTTAGAAAAAGAAGCGGCTAATAGAGGAATTGTAGAGGGAATTGTAGTATTTATGGTATCGCTAGTTGCCCTACCAATATTAGCAGTAACATCAATATTTTATGAGGTGAAAGAATGACATTAGAAACACATGTAGATGTAATAATTTGGCACGAAGATATGGAAACATTAGAAATAACTATGCAAGAAGTTAGAGAGATTATTGAATATATGACTAACCGAAAGCGAAGATTCGAAGTTTCCGTTGGAAGAACTGCGGGAACAGATGAGAACGGCAACTATGTGATGGGATATCCGGAGAGAGAAGAATGAATACTTATTTCAAAAAATGGATAGAAGAAGCCTTAGTTTCAATTGAAGGTGAATTTACTGCAAAGCACATTCTAACAAGAATAGTGGACAAGCATGGCACTAGCCCATATGTAGGAACTGTAACTGCAATCGGTTGGTATCTAACCAAACTTGACAATGTTGAACAGGTATGCAAAGGCTATTCATCTAAAACTTATAGAAAGGTGTAAAAAATGATGATGGACAAGACAAACGAATTATTAGAAGAATTGCTCGCTATGATAGCAAAGTCAAACAAGATATTGATGATGGTAAATATCGTAAACATAGCAACCATCTTAACAATAGTAACGGTGATATTATGAATTTAGAAGAAGAAATAGAGAATCTTAAGCAAAGAATCAAAGGACTAGAAAAGGACTTAGATTATCAAATAGAGCAAAACCATAACAATACAAAATTATGGAATGCAGTAGCAGAAATACAAGATGAACTCCTCAAGAAAGGATTTTGGTTTAACCATCAGTTGTGATTAGTATGAAACATGGGCTTCAATTTAATAAAAATAATACATGTAAAAGAATAATAAGAGCCTTTGAAGAAAGTGGAGAGAAGGCGTTGACTACTCAAGAAATAGTCAATATTCTTTTTCAGCAAAGAACTAGCACAGGAAAACTGTTTACTAACAACTTTACTAGACACACTATAACTCAAACACTTAACAAATATCCCTTCTTTACAAAAGTAGGTAGTAAAACCGTAAAGGACAGAAATACAGGCTACTCAGTAAACTGTTGGTCTATAGTAGAGGAGGAAGAGTAATGCCTAGAGGTTCAATCAAGAGATTAGATTGGCCTAGTCTAAGTTTGGCTATGGATGAGATTTTCCTACAACTAGAAGTTGATGAAATATGGTTAGAGGATTTAGTTCCTAAAGTTATTGATAGGTATCAGAAAATTTCGGGTCACAAAGTAGTTAATAGAAACTCCTATCCTATTTTCCGATTTAGAGGGGCTTTCAATAAAGAGGCACTCTCTAAAAGGGGTTGGTATCTTAAGAGAAAGACTAGATACTTTTTTAATACTCTTAACGGTAAAAAAACAGTTTACAGAAAGGCAAGATTAAGTAAGGCATTTAGGATTGGTGAAGAAGAATGAAGGTAGTTTATGGACATACAGATTCTATCTATGTCAAAATAGATTCTATCGAAAAGGCAAAAAAAGCCGTTATTGAAATCAATGACCATGTTAGGAAGTCTTTCCCAAATCTACTCAATCTTCCGGAGCATCCTGTAGTTTTGGAGTTTGAAAAGTATTACTCTTCACTAGGGGTTGGTTCTACAAAGAATAGAAATGCCGGACTTATTTCGTGGAAAGATGGCTATGACCTAGATGAGCCGGAATTTGTGATGACGGGCTTTACTGCTAAAAGAATATCTGAGACTCCTTTAGCAAAAGATGTTCAAATGACAGTTTTGCGGAAGTGGTTGAATGGAGAGTCTAGAAAAGAAATCAATTCTTGGCTACATTCCAAATATAATTCAATAATAAATGGCGATTTTTCGCTTTTGGATATAATTAAAAGAAGCCGACTCAAAGAAAATAGATTTAACTTAAAATGTCCTTCTTGTAATAGAAAATACACGGTGCAAGACTGCTATTCTATAGAATACTGCACCAAATGTGGTAAATCTAAGGAAAAATTCGTGACAGTTGATGGTAAGAGGCCTATTTTTGGTGAAGGTATTGCCGGAATCCTATATGGGAGAGAAAAATTGGACATGGAATACGATGATTCGTACTTATTCGTAAAGGTAAAGTCAAATGATACCTATACTCATCCTTTAACAGATGAGGAAAAGCAAGTAGAATATTTTTCTGCAACAACTTATGATGATTTTAAGAATGTTAAGCCAAACTTAGAACATTATGCAAAAGTTGTGATGAAAAAGGCCGAACCTGTTTACAAGGCAATGGGTTGGGAATTAGATTCGATTAGAACAGGAAGCACTCAAAGCACATTTGAAGATTGGTGGTGAAATAAAAATGACATATGAACAAGAAATGGAAGAGATGGATGAATATACCTATCAGTGGTTGCCGGAAAATTATGATAATGAAGATGAGCCTATTTTGAAGATTACGAAGTCTTCAATGATGAGCCACCTTTGGTGTCCTAAGAAATATCAGTTTGGATATATTGAGAGATTACCTCAAGACCAAACAGAAGCGATGAGAAAGGGAACTTATGTTCACAATGCTAGAGAGGCTTTCTTCAATGACTTTGATATCAAGAAAGCAGAACAAATGTCTCATAATGAATTGCTAGACTATTGCACAAGTTTGTTTCCTGTGGATGACTACTTTGATGACTATATTGCAATTGCTGCATTTGAGGCAAATAGGTTTGCTGAGTCTAAACTAGAAGGAAAATTGGATGACTATCTACCCCCTTGTAATGAAGGAAAGTTTGATTGCGAGATTGTAATTCCTGCAAATACAGACCCGAAGTATCCTCTAAGCAGAGAATACAAAATACACCTTCAAGGAATTATTGATAGAGTATTTGAAGAAGATGGCTCTTATATTCCAATGGAATTAAAGACGGGCAAGTGGACTGATAGTAAAGTTTCTAGCATGAGAAAAGAAATGGCTTTCTATAAAATACTTATTGAGAATTCTAGTGATGCAGTATTAGAACAAGCAGGACTACAACCTAATGTTCCTGTTACACATTGGTCTTGGTATTATCCAACTTCCAATTATATTTATGTTGAAGAAGTAAAGAAATCTTCTGTTACTTCAGTAATGAAAAGTATTGCTAGGTTGATTTATGCTTATGAGCAAAAGAACTTCCCTGCAAAGTTTTTCTATAGAACTTGCGCTCATTGTTCTTACTTTGGAATTTGTGAAGCCGCTCAAGAAGATACATGGGTGTGATAATTATGAATGAATTAATCAAGAAAAAAGTCCTATCTAGGAATTGGTCTTTCAATGAAATATCAAATCTAAAAGATACAATACTAAAACTATCTAGTGAACTATATTCTGAAATGAAACTACAGGAAAGATTCGATATGCTAAGAGAACTTAGGATTAGAGAAGATTATGTAGGATTTACATTTGAAGATATTATGCGACAAGCAGTAATGGCTTCTCTTCAAGGAGAAGTTGCAGGAACAATAAAAGATATGCTAAACAATGCAACAATAAATTTTGGTGATAACAATGAAGTTTCCGAGAGAAGTGTGGGCAGGGAGTCACATCAAGAACGCCCCTCAGATGAAAAGGAAGATAGTAAGAACGAAGAGTGAATATACTGCGTTTGTAAAATCGCAGAATAATCGCACTAATGTTTATACTACAGTCTATGACTTTGAGAAGTTTAGTGAGATGGCAAAGATTGACTCTAGTGTAATTCTAGATAGAATCTTTTTGGACTTTGATGCTCATGGAGATAAGTTGGACAATGCCTTTGAAGATTTGAAAATGGTTCTAGAATATGTCATCACAAATGACATAGAACATAATTGCTTTTTCTCCGGAAGAGGTTTTCATCTATTTTTGTTTGGAGAAGTTACTAATGATATTCGTAATATTCAAGCATACTTTAGAGTAATTAAGAATTATCTAAAACAGAATACAAACTATGAGATTACTCTCGATGATAGAGTTGGACAATCCACAAGATTAAGAAGAGTCCCTAATACTGTAAATATGTCTAGTAGAAATGCAGACGGAATACCATACTATTGTATTCCTATTTTCTACGAAGATTTGGTAAGAGGATTAGACCATGTTCTCAAGTTGGCAGAAAAGCCTAGACTTATACCTAAAAGAAAAACAGGTTCTAAGAAAATAGTTTGGCCTAAAGCCAAGCCACTAGATTCTGTAAAGGGAGAAGTATCTCCTGTAATCTTTGAAGGAAGACTTCCTCTACTTCCTTGTTTGCATAGTGCAATCATGGTAGAGAATCCTAGTCATATGGCTAGGGCATATCTTGTATCTTGGTATAGAGATTTATTATCGGGATGTAGGAAAGGACTAAACAATGAGCAAAAGTCCGAGATTTTGGAAAAGGTTGTAGATGAAATTAAATGGATTGCTACAACGCATGATGAAGTGTGGCTAGATTGGGATGAAGCCGAAACTAGAAAACATGCAAGATTCACGGTATTTGGGGAATACTCCACGCCCCATTGCCAAACCAAACTGATACCCGAAGGGTATTGTATTGGTAGATGTTGGAGATACCCCGAAGAGGTGAAAGAATGAATATAGATAGTTTAACACACGCAAGTATATGTTTAGATAACGCATTAGAAGAAGCACTGAAAGGAAATCCCGAAAAAGCAAGGGAATACATTCGTAAGGCAAAAGAAAGTTTGGAGTGGTTTGAATGAAACAATTAACACTAGATGATTTTGGATTAATGATGGAAGGACAAACTAAGTTAAGTGATTTTTATGTTAGTGATAGACAGTAGAGAAAAGAAAGGTTCTCTACTCGTAGATTTGGTAGAGCAAAAAGCCAAGTCTATGAATATCAAAACAGAAAAGAAATGGCTTGAGATTGGAGACTATGTTTTTGATGATGTTTGCTTTGAAGCAAAGTCCGTTGTAGATTTTATTGGTTCTGTAATGTCTAAGAGAATTTGGACTCAGATTGACAATATGGATAGACACTATAACCATAACATCGTTATTATCTATGGCTCTCTTACCGAAGGCATTAATAACATAATGCAGAATAGCAAATCTAAGTTGCCTCCTCCTGCGAGGTCTGTAATGCTAAACAATAAGTTTCTAGGTGGTTTAGGAAGAATCACATTAGATACAGATTGTAAAGCATTTTGGGTTCCAACGGAGACAGAAGCGGCTAAGATAATAACTGCAATCTGCAAAATGAAACCGATAGAAAGAGAAGTAATAAGACCGGAATTATTCAAAAGAATTACTACTGACGATTTAAGATTAGATTTGCTATCGGGCATAAAAGGCTTATCAGTTAAGAAAGCCAAAGAACTCCTAAAGGAGTTTGGTTCCATTATGGAAATAGGGGAACAGACGGTTGACGAACTGAAACAAATAGATGGTATCGGAACTACCATTGCCGAAAGAATATTGAAAGTTCTGAACAATGAAGATAAGGTGAAAATATGAATGAAGATATAAATATAGATGAGTTGGCAGAACTTGTAGATATTCCCGAAGAATATCACGGTCTTGCCTTAGAGGAAAGTATGCCTAAGTTGGTAGAAGATTGGACTAATGCAGTAGTTAGTGTTTCTAAGAAAAATGACATACCTGCAACAACTTCTTTCTTCGTTATCTTAGGACAGATAACAAAAGACTTCGTGAGAATTCCTAGAGGAGAAAATACTGAAGATAGTAGAATACATTTCTGTTGGATGCAGACTTCCGGTAGTGGAAAAAGCACACTATGGAACTTCGTACACAAGGTAAACGATGAAGTAAACGAAAAGATAAATCTCTTTGAGGGAACTAATATTATCGAAGAACCCGATGTATATATTCCAAACAGATATGACCTTTTCGATATCATAGACTATACTGATGCCGCTTTGATTGGGTTCTATGAGAAGATAGATAATCCGGAACTTGAAGAATATAGAGCATTGAGTTATGAGGATAGAGAAGATACTCCACAACCGGAGAAGTATATTTTTGAAAGAAGGTCGGGCGCATTAGAAGGAAATGGTTTAGCCCATTGGGATGAATTCGAATACTCCGGTATTTTCAAACAAGGACAACACAAAGAAAATGCCGTAGTTTACATGAATACCTTCATGAATACTTTGGAAGGTGATGCTTGCGTTATTACTAAGAAATTGAAAGAAGGTCACATAATGGAATGTCGTTGTGAAAGGTCTGTATGGGCTAGCACATATATTCCTCGCCACTTACAAAAAGTAATCACTAGCAATGGAGTATTACAAAGAATGTTAATCTATGTAAGAGAAGTTCCCGAAGAAGAAATTGATGAAATGAATTTGGAAACAATTGCACTTTCTGGAATAAGAATCAATACAGAAAAAGATGTATCGAAGTTTTCTAATGCTTTGTTCAGACTATACACTGATGTAAAAGCCGAGTTTATTCAGAATGGTTCTGACCCATTCTCTACAATAAAATATAGTGCAGGGTTTGCAGAAGCATTGGTAAATGAATATAAGAAGATGAGAGACTACATCAAATCTTGCCATCCGGAAATCCGCAAAGTAGTTAGGACTTTTATAACAAGAATGAATGTTCAACTTCTCAAACTTTCCGTTCTTTGTTGTATTGCTAACAGTCCTAGCGTAAAAGACCCAACTAAGAAGTTCATTGTTACTCCAACGCATGTTAGACAGGCATATATTTTAACCCAACAATGTTATATCACATTGGTAGAGTGGCTAGAACAGAGCCTCAAGGTTCATAACTCGGTATTGACTCAAGCGAAGTCTAGTATATTCGTAGATAAATACACAGAGATGATTAACGAAGGAGAAGGAAACGATGGATTCATCAGTAAGCCTAAACTGTTTGCTAGAGTCCAAGTATCCGGAGTTTCTAGAGCGCAGTGTTACAGAGATTGGAAACATGCAGAAAAGAAATTTACTTTGGATACTAAGGGAAGGTCAGTATTCGTTAAATTGAAAGGAGATGAAAAGAAATGATATGGGAAAACCATTTTTTAGTGTTTGATGTAACTAAAGGGCCAAAGGTCATAATTGAAGCATTGAATACTTATGGAGAAGAAGGTTGGGAATGTGCATCTATGATTGCAGTAGCAAATACTAACATCGTAGCCTTCTTAAAGAGAAGAACAGACATAACAGATGAACAACCAAAGGATGAACAAGCAGACAAACTTGCTAAATTGTGGGGAAGTCCTGCTAATAACAAGAAGGAGTGAATACCATGTCCGTGTTAGCCATTGACTTAGAAACAAAGAACATGTCTTATGAGATTGGAGGGTTTGCCAATACTCACATGTTCCAAGTTTCTACAGTGGCAACATGGGATGGTACTAGCGGAACAGTCTACGCAGATGTTCCTCTAGATTTCGCTAAGTCCGATGTTGTGGTAAAACCACTATCGCAATTAAAGTATGATTTAGATGACCACTTTCAAAAAGGTGGAAAGTTACTAGGCCATAATATTGCGGCATTTGATTTGCCTGTTTTGAGAGATGCTATGGATATTTACTGTGTTCGAAAATACTTGAAAGAGGAACAGTATATTGATACTAGCAAACTATTAGTTAAGGAGCATGGAGAAAGATTTCAATTGAAAAATTTGGTAAAGTGTTCTCTGTCTGATTCTAAACTTATGGAAAGTGCAGATGCTCCTAAACTTTGGAAAGCAGGAAACCATAAAGAAGTGGTAGAGTATTGTTTGAAAGATACTCAGTTAGTCTATGACCTATGGAAATATGGTCAAGAAAATACTTTTGTTAAAGCATTCTCGATAGAGAAAGAAAAATTTGTAGAATTAGGAGTTGATTGGTAATGAGTACAACAGAATGGTTGGGTCTAATCCTCTTTCTAATTATCGTGACATTGTTGTTCTTTGCAGCATTTGGTGGTTCTAAACTACAAGATTCAACTGTAGAAGAATACCTTTCACGATTGATGAAGGAAGAGGAGAAGCGTGGGCCTTAGAAAAAAGTGCCGTTATTGCGGCTCGCAAACAATTGCGAGAAGATTAATGGGATTCTATCTAGGGTCTAATGATAAAACAGAATTGTGGGAATGTAGAGAGTGCTTTGGCATTTGGTCAAATAAAACAAAATAAAGGGGTCGCCTTCGGGCGGCCCCTAACTTTTTTTTTGGATTTTTAAAAATCTGGGAAAATAAGGCATTTTTTCTATCGTAAAAAATACTATTTTAATTTTGCACATTTTATACTTAATCTAATTGAGTAAAGAACTTACTTTAGAAATCATAGAGCCACTGCAATGACTATGAATGGAACGGCAATGACTACATTTGGAGAAACCCCATCACTTATGACACATACTGCTTCAAACTCTGCATCGAATCCTGCACCGGAAACCGCCGGTCTTGCGCCATTAATTGTTAAAGTATTGTAGGTTGCACCATTAGTGGTTCCTGTTGAAGCAACAGAAAATCTATTTCCTGTATCCGAATTTTCATTGGTTTTAGTAACAGTCCAAGAGAAAGTGTAACTTCCTGTTCCGTTTGCGGGAATAACTGTTGCGTCTAATGCCCCTATCAGTGTTGTAAAAGTAGCAATTGAACCTGTATGAGGAGCAGACATATCAGCCATATCTATTAAAGAGGGCCCGTCAATAGTAGCGGATAGATTTGTAAACGACCCTTGTTGGGCACAACCTGTTAAAATAATATACATATCAACCAACTACCATCCAATTATTAGAACCAATAGCAATACAAGTTGCTGCTTTGAAAGTTCCTAAAGTGAAGTCTGAACCTGCACCATTGATATTATTCCCATTACGGCCAATAGTGATATTTCCACCTGTTGTATTTAGAATAGCATAATGTTCACCAGCAGTTGAAGTTGAAGGTAAAGTAATATTACCTGCACAAATGTTGTATCTTCCAGCATGTGCGGCTTCAGTTAAAGTAGTGCTTGCTGAAACTGAAACTGTTAGTAATCTTGTGTTTCTAAATGTACCGCCTGTAAGAATATCAAGAGTGGCATCAATAGTAGAGGGAGCATGACCAATCCCTACTTTATCTGTACTTGCATCTACTCGAATCATATTTTGATTTCCTGTGCTTTCAACTCTAAGGTCAGCATCTTGAGCGTCTTCATTAAAAATAGTCTCGGTAGCAGAAATACTAAGTCGCTTTTTCATAGTACCTGCCATCTTAGTTCTAAGGTGCATTTTGCCACTTTCCGCTCCCGTTGTCGCTACTTGTGCTTCGCAGAAAATATCAGCATAATTTGTTCTTGTAAGAGTAGTCCAAGATTGTGAAGGTGCGCCTCCTGTTGCAGGGTCATCATCAGTAGTTACACCTCTCCAAATCAAATGCCCTAAGTCATCCCCATTAGTAGGAGTAGCACTGTTTCTATACAATGCTACATCGGGTGCGGCTGATGCACTATCATCTGTTGTTTCAAATAATGCGGCGTAGTTAGTATCAGTGGTTTTAACATGTAATTTTCCCGAAGGGCTATCAAGCCCTATACCAACTCTATTATTATCACCTTTTACAAATACTGTGTGGGTTTCTCCACTTGTTTCAACTCTAAAATCACTATCAAGAGAACCATTATTGACTACCACTTCTGTAGCATTACACTCTATTCTATTTCTTTCTGTACCGGCCATAATAGTTCTAATGAATAACTCTCCATCTTCTGAACCTGCCGATACATCATCTGCCTTAACATAAAATTGAGCATAGGTTACATCTGCGGGAGTACCTGCATCATCCTTTCCTCTAAAGATTATATGGCCTAAAGAATCATTATCGGCGGCATCTGTTCCACTATTTCTATACAAAACTAATTCGGGGCCGGTAGCCGCCCCTGTATCTGTTGATTCAATCAAAACCATTGGATTATTATCATCTGTACCTGTAGCAGACTGAATATGCAAATCAGCAGAAATAGTATCTCCCGTTCCAATTCCTACCTTTGATTGAGAACCGTCAATTCTCATTACTTCAGTAGGAGTCCCACCATCATTTACCTTGAAAATAATATCTTTATCTTGGACTACATTTTCAAAAGTTACATCACCATCCGAATCTGCATCTACTGTCATTGCTTGAGTATAAACATTAGAATTAGCATAAGCAATACTCAAACTATTCGATTCTTTATTTGTGGTAAAGTATTGTATCAGTCTAGAACCGGCAGAAGTCCCACTAGAATATTCTATCATAGCAACAATAGTATCTCCTAACTTAAATTCGGGGACTCTATTTGCTGCCGTAGGTGGTCTTAGATATAGAACATTTACAGTTTCTCCCCCTTCTCTTCCATCAGCCACTACCAGCAAATGATAGCCCTTGTCATAGGTAGTTGTCAAAGAACTATCTGCAAAGGTCTTAGTTGCGACTTCATGATATTTGCCATTGCGTAATATCTTTCCTGCTGCAACGACTAGGTTTCCTCCGGTCTGATTAATGTCAAAATCTGTTCCTGTTTTTACAACAACATTACCTGCTGCCATTTGATTAAGTGCTTTGATTAATCCGGAATGTGGAAAGTCTACTGTATCTACAGGCTGAGTCATACTTGAGCCATTAGCGTTTTGTGAAATATAATGGGGGTTTGGGCTATTGGTCATTTCAGTTCACCTCTATTGTCAAAAATAATTCTAGAGTTTCGGATGCAGTAAATGGGCCAATGCCATCAAAATTCACTCTTGCAACCATATCATTGTCTGTGGTAGGACTAGTAGAATTCTTGAAAATACCTAATTCCCTAATCACCTTTCCCGCAATATTACTTCCTGCACAAGTGACCTTTATTTCCAAAACATTTAGGTCGGACTTTTCAGAAGCAAGAGTAACAGTTGCACCACTAGGAACATCTAGAGCAGTTGCTCTAGGACTAGTGGAATTTCCACCCATACCTATCTCGGCAGTTTTAGCAAGAGTGCTTTTAATGTAAGAAACTATTTCTGTTCGCATATCATCAGTAATCAAAATTCTTCCTCCAATAAATTTGTTATGGTTTCAGCACTACTACTGAAACCTAGTGGAGTAGTTGCCGTATTTAGAGTTGACGCAAAGCCCAATGTAGGCCCTGTAGCCCCTATTTTTCTTGCTAGTAATTTAGTAACTTTTACTTCCAATCCATCTAAAATGTCAAACGAAATTGACCTTTCATCAAATTCTTTCGCTCTTAAATCCGAAGATATTCTTTTATTGTCTGCCAATAGTTCTGCAAATCTATCTTCTAACTGCTTACTATACTTACCCAATTCTAGATGCAACATTCCTAAGAAGTCATGTTGTATCTGTAAAACAATATAATCATCTAATTCTATACCCTCTCTAGGTAATTCTACTTGAACGATATCGCCGGCTCTTAGTTGACTAATGTTAGTATGCCCCACTGTAATGTTAAGTCTTAGATTATCTCCACTGTGAACTCTTAGCAAATCTCCTGCTCTCTCATTAACTGCCTCTTGAGAAGTCAAATCCTTTTCATGAACTTCTAGAGTTTTTCTTCCAACCTTTTGAATACTTCTCAAATCCTTTCTAGTTCCTTTGTGGGCATTTCCATAAACAATTATTTCATTATAGAAATCAAACAAATTCTTTGCCTGTTTATATTCAAATATCTGATGGTCTCCATCTTCACTAAGCAATACTTTAGGATAATTGGAATCAGATGTTTCGTTGACTATACTAAAGGTAGGTTCTTTCTTATCATATAATGTAGAAGCAGTATATGATTCTAGTATTGTTTTCTCCTTCTTGCTAAGAACTAAATTAATGGCAGAGAACAAATCAACGCCCTTGTAATTAGGAGCCAAGAAATACGGGAAAGGGCTTGCTTCATCAGTAAATTCTATGTCGTTGCTTTCTAATAAATCGTTTATTAATTCATCACCTTCATAGCAAATATTAGCAACCGCACCTATCATTCCTCTTTTAGCATCAGAAGAAATCTCTCCATTTACGGTTAATGTAATTGGTTCACTCATAGATACTACTCCAAGAGTTTCTTCCATCTTATCAAAAGTTAAGAAGTGTCCTATATCATCTCCATTATCTGTATAAGTTACAGAAGTCTTGTAGGCTTTTTCTCCATCAGAAACTACCATAGTTAAATC
>TARA_R100000329_G_scaffold33837_1_pt1 | contig 18351 bp, 21 predicted proteins | sample TARA_R100000329 | Tara Oceans TARA_R100000329 (sample SAMEA2620783) | marine metagenome | biome: marine biome (ENVO:00000447); feature: surface water layer (ENVO:00002042); material: "saline water (ENVO:00002010), including plankton (ENVO:xxxxxxxx)" | depth 5 m | reverse complement strand
CGAAAACCTAAGCGAAAATTACATCAGACAATTAGATGAAATCAAAATAAAGAATCCCGAAAAGTATAATCACATTATTTTAGGTGGTTGGTTAAACAAAGCCGAGGGGGTAGTGTTTAGTAATTGGAGTTTCGGTGAGTTTAATCCCGATGGCTTACAAACATCTTGTGGAATGGACTTTGGGTTCTCGGTAGACCCTGACACACTAATTGAGGTGGCTATTGATAAAAAGAAGAATAAGATTTACCTCAAAGAACACATATACCAAAGAGGAATTAAAACACATATACTAGGAACAATGATAAAAGACAGGGTGGGAGATAAGTTGATAATTGCCGATTCTGCAGAACCAAGATTGATAGAAGATTTAAGATATGCAAAGGTAAATATACAGGCAGTAAAAAAGGGAACGATAGAATCGGGTATAGTTAGAATGCAAGACTTTGAGATTATCGTTGAAGAAAATAGCACGAATATTGCAAAAGAAATGAATAATTATGCATACGCAGACAAAGGCAGTAAGCTATACATTGATAAATGGAATCACGCAATAGATGCTGCAAGATATAATGTTATTTACCATTTAGATAATCCGAACAAAGGGAAGTATTATATACAATAAAAAAGCACCTGCCACTCTCCCAAACCACAGATGCTTTTTAACGAATAAATAATTTAACGCACCAAATATAATAATCGTTTGTTACAAAAACAACAAAAAATAGTTATTTAGATATATGAAAGCAAAAATCAAAGTACCAACAGATTTAAACGACATTTCTTTAGGGCAATACCAAATGTTTGATTTACTTACTAAAGACATTGAGGGTGTTTTTCTAGACCAAAGAACAGTAGAGATTTTTTGTGGTATCTCTTTTGCCGAGGTTGCACTTATAACACATAAAGACGTTAAAGAAGTAGCCGAAGATATAAGAGAGTTGTTGAGTGGAGAAGTAGAATTTAAACATAGATTCAAAATTAAAACACAAGAGTTCGGATTTATACCCGACTTTGAAAATATTACATCGGGAGAGTTCGCAGATTTAACTTCCTATGTGGGTAAAATAGAAGAAATGCATAAGACTATGGCTATATTATTTAGACCTATTACAAATAAGGTAGGAGATAAATACGATATTTACCCATACACAGGAACAAAAGATTTTAGCGACTTGATGAAGTTTATGCCTTTAGGTATAGCATTAGGTTCAATGGTTTTTTTTTGGAATTTAGCAAACGACTTAAAGAACGATATCCAAAGCTCTACTCGGGAGGAAGCGATACAGGTGATTTCGACAAAATATCCAACTTTAACAGAAAATGGGGTTTTTACGGAAGTTTCTACACCCTTGCTAAAGGTGATATTAGAAGGTTTGACGAAGTCAGTAAACTAAATGTGCACACTTGCTTAACATACTTGAGTTTTGAAAAAGAAAAAAACGAATTAGAATCAGATTTAATAAAAAAAGCATATAAGAAATGATAACATACTACAATTTACTTGACACAATAAAGACACAATTACTACAAGACCCGTATTGTAATTCAGTAACCGAGGGTAGTATATGGGAGATAGATTTGGCTAAACAAACCATAATGCCATACTCTCATATTCAAGTAAACAATACAACTATTACAGACAATACATACATTTTTAATGTTTCAGTATTTTGTATGGATATAGTAGATAAATCCAAAGATGCAACAACGGATGAATTTAAAGGTAATGACAATGAGCAAGACGTGTTGAATACACAATTTGCAGTTGCAAGTAGATTGCTAGAACTAATGAGGAGGGGAACTTTACGGGATAACAATTTTGCGTTAGCAGATGGCTCACAACCAACTCTTGAAGCATTTACTGAAAGATTTGAAAACTATTTTGCAGGATGGGTAGCTACTTTTGATGTAGAAGTCATAAATGAAATGACAATTTGTGGTACTATATCTCCAAGTGTATGCGAAAGTTCGTCCTATGATATTACTAATTCTGCAGGAACAACATTATATAGTGGAACAATAGTTTCGGGAGGTTCTCTTACACAGGCAATTACAAATGCGACAGTAAGTAATTCTGATGATAGTTATACGGCAAGTGTATTAGCACAAGGAACATTAGCTCTTAGTGACGTAGAAATAACAGTTCGTAATAGTGCAGGCGCAACAGTAGGAACTCATAGTTTACCTGCAGCAGTAAATGGAACTGCAACTGCTCCCGATGGAACAGTTAGAAATACAGATGGTAGTTATTCTCTTGCAGTAGTTTCGGGAACAACAGATGGTGTAATAACAGATAGCACAATGAATTTCAATGGTGCAAGTGCAGGAACATTTGTAAGTGCAAAAACAACTGCCGTTACTTTGAAGGATGAAACAGGAGCAAATCTAACACCAACATCTAAAAGTCTAGCAAGTAATACTCTTGCTTTAGTGGTTCAGAATCCTGTAACAGTATTTACAGATATGTATAAAGGAAAAGCAGTTTCTCACGGAGGAGCATTTGAATCTCCATCCTGTATAGATACATCTGATATATTTACTACTGCACCTTGGGGAAAAATCCAACCAACTGCCTACGGAACAGGAAAGCTAATTGCTATGAAGCCATTTGATGGTGGATTTGATTTGGATGTAGTAAGAAACACGACTGCATATAGAACCAACAGTAGTAATTTGCTTGAATCAGTTGCAGCAAATGTACCTAGATTAGATTATGATGGTGTCACTTGTCCATCTGTTTTGGTAGAAACACAATCAACAAATCTATTACTTTACTCACAGGAATTTGATAATGCTTGGTGGAAAAAGAATAGTTCTACTGTTACGGCAAATGATGCAGTCGCACCCGACGGAACAACAACGGCAGAAAAATTAGCTTTAGGTGGTGTAAATTCTGCTAGAGTATTTAGAAATAGCACAGTAACAACATCAAACACACACGTTCTTTCTGTATGGATGAAAGGAACGGCAGGAGAAAAGGTTTCAATAGAAGCAGGAAGTGGAGGTAATTCAGTTACATTAACTGCAGATTGGGTAAGGTATAGTGTTGTAAATACAGGTGGAGAAACATCAACAAATTGCAGGATAATAAATAGAGCAGCAGATGGTGACGATGCAAATGATGTTTACATATGGGGTATTCAATTAGAAGAAGCATCAACACCGAGTTCATATATTGTTACAGGAGCAGCACAAGCTACAAGAAACGCAGATGTATTATCTGTAACAGGATTATCGGGAACATCCACAGTAACAGAAACATTTGAGGATGATTCAACTAATGTAATAAGTAACCCAAGCACATACACAATGAGTACAGGTAGAATTAAAAAAGTAACACGAACAGTATGATAGTATATAAGTTAAAATACGAAGATTATCAAAAAGCAATTTTAGATTTGATGAGTAAGGGAGTTTTGTTAAATTCTAAATTAGATTACGCAGGGCATATTCAAGCAGTAGTCTTTATTGGTAAAATAGAATTAACGGAAGGAACGTATGACGAACAAGATAGAGTATTAACAGAACCAACTTATGAAGATGGTTATTTTGTTGATGTTATGAGTTCGCAAGAAATAGAATTTGACAATATAGTAACACCAACAAATCCTGTGCATAAATTCGCAGGACAATAATTAAGTATGAAAGACACTAAAGAAATACAGAAAGAATTATCAAGATTTGCTAAGTCTGTAATAAGACAAAGTAAACAGAAATTAGGTAGAAGTAATTTAGCTAAGTCTTTAAAATCTAAAGTAAAAGTATCAGACAATTCTATGGAACTAACATTCTTAATGGAAGATTATGGTAGGTTTGTTGATGAGGGTGTAAAAGGTAAAAATCCAAGTAAGGTTTCGCCTAATGCTAAAATCAGAGGGCAACAAGCACCTCGTTCAAAATACAGATTTGGTACAGGAAGTAGTAGAGGAACAATGAGGAGTTTTGCTAAAAAAATGAGCCTGTTTGCTAGACAAAAGGGATTAACATTTAAGAATGGGAAAACAGATTATGATGCTATGGGTTGGGTAGTAGCTAAAAACATCTATTATAGAGGATTAAAACCAACACTTTTTTTTACTAAACCATTTCAAAAAGAATTTAGAAAACTACCCGATTCTATTATTGCTAAATATGGCTTAGATATGGAAAAATGGTTAAACGAAATAAAATTTTAATATGGCATCTTATACAAAAATAAATACACGAAGTCCGTATATGCTTTCTCAAGCAGCACTTAGTGCAGGACAAACAATATCAGTAGAATTATATATACATCAAGAAGGTGGTAGTGAGCCTGCAAGTGCAACTTATAATTTATCAAAACCTGCACCTTCGGCATCTATGCTTACTGTGTTTTTTGATATTGCACCATACTTAAAAGGGTATATTTCTCATTCTTCTTTTACTCCCGTTACAGGGGAAACTGCTACGGCAGCTTCAAACTATGTTTATTGTAAAGCAATAGTTAAAAGAGCAGGAGTAACAACACAGACATTGTATTTTATTGGTTATAATGGATATGGGTATTTTTCAGATGGTGCAAATCCTGTATTAGATGCAAATATAATGCTAGATGAAGGAGAATACTATATGCTAAAAGACCAAAACTATGGTGCGTTGTTTTATTTTCAAGAAGAACACGGAGGAGGTGATGATTGGGATGCAGTATATGAATGTTTAGACGGAACAACTGCAGATGTAAATATAGATATGAACGGAACAGAGAATGGTCATATTCCGTATATACCACCAACGCATAAAGGTAATGGTTCAAGATTGAAGATTTACAAAGATAGTGTGCTTCAAAAAACATTCACATTTACAGAGGTTTGCGAACCAAAATACACTCCTGTTATTTGCGATTTTGTAAATAAATATGGAGTATGGCAAACAATAATATTCTTTAAGGTATCAAAAAGCAAAACACAAGCGACAAGGAGTATGTATAAAATGATGCCTTCTAACCCAACAACATTTCAAACAACAAATAATATTACACAAGAGTTTAATATCAATGGTCAAGAAAATATTACTGTAAACACAGGTTGGGTAAGAGAAGGATATAGTGATGTTATGCAACAGATTCTTTTAAGTGAAACAATTAGGTTAGATAACAGACCTGTTGTTCCTAGTAACACACAATTAGAATTGAAAACAAGCATAAACGACAGAATGATTAATTATGAAATGAGTTTTAATTATGCTAATCCACTTATAAATAATATTCAATAATGAGAACAGTTCAGTTATACATAAATGACCAAAAAGTAGATTTATATGGAGATGAAAAAATTGAAATTACTTCAAGCATACAAAATATTCAAGACATATCTAAAGTCTATACTGATTTTTCTCAAACATTCACTATACCTTGTTCCGATAATAATAATCGTATATTTGATTTCTTTTACAATAATGATGTTGATGGTACTTTTGTGGCTAAAGAAAGGGCAGAAGCGAGGATTGAAATTAATCACGTACCATTTCGCAAGGGTAAAGTGCAGCTTGAAGGTTCAGAAATAATACAAAATCAAGCAGAATCTTACAAAATTACTTTTTATGGAGATGTAGTTACTCTTAAAGATAAGTTTGGGGTAGATAAATTAGGCGACTTAAATTGGGAAGATGTCAATTTTGCATATACAGGCACTAATGTAAAAAACACAATAACAGATTCTTCTGATATGGATATAAGATTTCCTTTAATAAGTTCAGATACAGTTTGGACTGCAGGGGATGGTGCTTCAACAGATATATCACAATCGGGAAATGCTATACCATACGCAGGTTTATTTCCTGCTATTAGAGATTCTAAAATAATAGAAAGAATTAAAAACAAATATGGTCTTACTTTTAATAGTAATTTTTTTGATAGTGATTATATGAAAAAATCTTGGACATTATGGAAATCACAAGAATCATTTTTCATAACAAGTGAACCTGTAAATCTTTTATTTGACGATTCGGGAACGGCTAATTCTATGATAGGGGTAAACGAAATAAACCTAACTTTTGATACAGTACAAGGGGATTTTGGTGGTAATAGTTCAACACATAAAATACAAGTTCTTATAAACACTAGTCCTGCTTGTAATTATTTTTTAGATGTTTTTAAAAATGGTGCTAAAATACAATCAATAGATAGTGGTAGTGCAACCTCGGCAACACATACAATAGTCGATAATCTTGCTAACCTACCATCATTGAATGATACTTATACTTTTCAAGTAAGGTGTTATAATTTATCTGCAACTACAACAATCACAGGAACAGTATACCACACAATAACGGCAGTTAATGAATTAGATTTAGGAGGAGGAAATATAACTTTTGTAAATTTACCTACAACATTTAGTACATCTGCAACTGCTAGTAGTACTGCAACAACAAATTTAGATTTGACTACAATAGCACCCGATATTACAGTAGCAGATTGGTTTTCGGGAATACTGAAAATGTTTAATCTTACTTTATACCCCACTAGCAATGATTTAACATACGTTATTGAGCCATTAATGGATTGGTATGCTCACGGAGGAGAAGTAAATATAACAGAACATACTGATACGGAAAGTATAAAAGTAGATAGACCTAAATTATATAAAGAAATTTCATTTGAGTATCAAAAATCTAAAGCATTTTTAAATGCAGAATTTTTAGATAGAACAGGATTTCAATATGGTAATTTAAAAGATGCTTACAATTATGATGGAGGAAAATTTAATGTCAAATTACCTTTTGAAAATATGCAATTTACGAAATTCAGTAGTAGTAATTCAAATCTTCAAGTAAGTTATGCGATAGATAAAGCAGTTGATGGTAAAAGTTATGTACCAAAACCTGTAAAATTATTTATGGATGAATTAAGAAATACTAATGTAAGTTTTTATTTACACGATGGTACTTCTGCTCAACACATACAACAGTATATGCCTTTTGGTCAAGACCAAGTATTTAATACTATGGATGTAACACAAAACTTTGGTTTAGAAGTTTCATCATTAAAAGGTATAGAAATACCCGATTCACTTTTTGCTATGTTTTACAGGGATTATTTAACTAATTTATATGATGATAAAACAAGGAAAGTTACTGTTAAATGTGTTTTACCATTACCTAAATTAATGACACTTACTTTAGATGATTCTATATTATTGCGTGATAAAAGATACCTTATAGAATCAATGAAAACTAACTTGATAACAGGAGAAATTCAATTAGTTTTATTGTCAGATTGGAATAGACAATATTTACAACCAATTGGAGATTACCCACCAACAGTAGGGAGTGATGCTTCAACATTATCTATTCCTATAAGTATGGTTAAAGCACCAAATCCTACAAAACAGTTTGATGGTGGTGGTGGTTATGTTACATTAGGTGCAACAAAAGAAACGCAATTTATAACATTTTCTTTGCCTGTTACATACACAACAAATAGGAGAGTAGATATAACAATTCCTCGTAACACTACAGGTTCTTCTAGAAGTCAATGTATTCCTGTGACATATTATGATGCTACGGGAACATCATTTAAAACAACAAACATAATAATTAATCAAGAAGCATAATGCTAGAAAACATATTAGAATTATTAAATAAAAAAGACTATTTCGGTGTAAGTAAAAACATTGATATAGCTAAAGGATTATACAAAATCCCTAAAACAATAAAAGATAAAAAACAACAGATAAAAAGGGAGAAGAATGGCAAGAATAGATAAAACAATTAACCTAAGAATTAATGCAAAACAACCATTAAAAACTTTAGATGAGTTAGGTGGAAGTTTTGAGAAAGTTCACGGAGAAGGTGTTGAGCCAACAATATCTGCAATAGGTACATTAGAAGATAGGCTATATGAAATGGCTGCTGCAGGGCAACAAAACACGAAGGAGTTTGAAGATTTAGCAGTAGAAATAGGTAGGTATCGTAAAGTAATGATAGATACAGACTTGGTAGTTGATGCTATGTCGCAAAGTATAGACCAAAATATGGGTACTGCCCTTCAAGGTGTTTCTGATGCCTTTGAATTAGGGATGGGTACTATGGGTATGTTCGGTGTAGAATCAGAACAAGTAGAAGGTATGCTTTTAAAGGTACAATCTGCGATGGCTATATCACAAGGTATTCAAGGGATAAGAGAAGGGATTGCAGGATTCAAGAAATTGAAAAATGCTATTATGGCTTCTACTGTTGTTCAAAAAGTTTTGAATGTAGTAATGTCTTTAAACCCAATAGGGGTTATAGTGATGGGTGTAACTGCTTTAATTGCTTTAGTTGTTGCGTTATGGAAGCCTGTTAATAATCTAATGAAGGCTTGGTTTGGTGTTGCAGAAGCAACGGAAAGTGCCGAAGAAATGAACGAAAGATTAAATAAGTCTTATGAAAAAACAGTAAGATTTATTGAACAAAATATGGATAGAATCCTAGGTAAACAAAAAAGACGAATAGCTTTAATGGAAGCAGAAGGTGTTACAGGATTTAAATTACATAAACAAAAGTTAGGTTTAATGCGAGCAGAACGTAAAGGCGACCAACTTAAAGCAAAAGCAGAATTAAAAACTATAAAAGATTTAAGAATTGCAAAACAAAAAGCATATGAGGAAGGGAATCAAGAATTAGCTCTAAGTATACGCGATGAAATTATACAACATAAAGATAAATACCACCAATTATTAGAATTAGACAAAGACCATCACGCAAACATCAAAATTGAAAAAATAAATTTCAAAAAACAAACGAAGGCAGATAATGAAGCTGCTAGACAAGAAAGAATAGCAAATGCACAAAGACGTAAAGACGAAGAAAAACAAGAAGCTGCCGATAGGTTAGCTGCCCAAAGGTTAATAGAAGATAAATTAAGAGAACACAGGGCAGAAACACAATTATCAGAAATTAGTGCAAAAAAATTAGCACACAAAAGAGAATTAAAAGACTTATTATTGAATGAAAGTCTAAATGATGAAGAAAAAAAGAAGCTAAAAGAAATTGCAGAGGATAATTTAGAAAGAAGTTTACAAGAAATAAGAAATAAATGGGCAGATAAACGTAAAGAAAAAGAAGAAAAAACTAAAAATGAAGTAATAGCTAGAGAAAAATTAATCCAAGATTTAAAAAATGAAACATTAAAAGATGGATTAGCTAAAGAATTAGAATTAGAAAGACAAGCATTTGAACAAAAAATATTAGCTGCTCAAGGAGATGCCCAACAAATAGAATTACTTGAACAAATACATAAGAATAAACTTGCAGAAATAAACGATACTTACAGGGAAGAACAAAAACAAAAAGACAAAGAAGCAGAAGAACAAAAACAAGCAGATAGAGAAGCTGCTATGGGTGGTATTGTTAATGCTATGAACAGTCTATCTTCTTTGAGTTCTGCTATAACAGATGCAGAGTTAGCTAAAGCAGGTGATGACGAAGAAAAGAAAGAACGTATCAGAAAAAAAGCATTTGAAAGAGATAAACAAATACAATTAGCTACTGCAATAGTCACAGGAATACAATCAGTAATGCAGGCATATAATTCTACAGTTGGACTTCCTGTTGTCGGTCCTGTGTTAGCACCTATTATGGCTGCCCTTGCAGCTGCGACTACTGCTGCGAATATAGCAAAAATTAAAAACACAAAATATGAATCTTCAAGTCCTACTCCTGCAGATACAGGAGGTGGTGGTGCTCCTTCAGTTCCACAATTTAATGTGGTAGGAGCAGGTTCTGAAAATCAATTAGCACAAGCAATAGGTGGGCAACAAAACCAACCTGCAAGAGCATATGTTGTTTCGGGAGATGTTACTACTGCACAGAGTTTAGATAGAAATAAAATTGAAAATGCTAGTTTATAAAATCAAACAAATAATTAAAAATAAAGTAATTTAGATATGCAAGAAATAGAATTATTTATCAGAAACGAAAAAGAGGATGGTGTGTTTGCCGTTTCTTTAGTAGAAAACCCTGCGATAGAAGAAAATTGGGTTGCTTTAAGCCAACAAGGAATAGAGTTAAAAGTCGCAGATGAAGAACGTAGAGTACTTGTCGGATTAGCTTTGATTCCCGAAAAAAGAATCTATCGTAAAGTAAAAGACAAAGAATTTAACATTTATTTTAGTGCAGAAACGATAGCTAAAGCAGAGGAATTGTATATGCGTAATCTGAATGCTAACAACGTAACAAGTGAACACGAAAAACCTGTCAAGGGAGCAACAGTTATTGAATCTTGGATAGTTGAGGACACCAAAAATGATAAATCTAACTTGTATAAGTTAAATGCTCCTGTTGGTTCTTGGGTTATAATGATGAAAATTTATAATGACGAAGAATGGAAGCTAGTAAAAGAAGGAGAATACAAAGGGTTTAGTATAGAAGGTATGTTTCAAGGTTTTGAAGAATTAGAAACTGCTGCCCAACTATCTGCCGATGAAAAACTACTTGAAGAAATAAGAGAAATTATCAAAAATACAACATATTTAAAGTAAAATAGTTAATTAAATAAATCAATAATTATTAATGAAATGAATCAAGCAAGTAAAACACTTAATGCTATCAAAACTGCTCTAGGAATGGAAGTGGAAATTAAGTTAGCACAAATGAAATTAGAAGATGGTGTTACTGTGATTGAAGCAGAAACATTTGAAGAAGGTCAAGCAGTTGTAATTGTTACAGAAGATGACCAAAAAATAGCTTTACCCGAAGGTGAATATGTTCTTGAAGATGGTATGATACTTACTGTTGAAGAAGAAGGTATAATTGCATCTATCGGTGAAAAAGAAGAAGAAACTGAAGAACCTGCAGACGCAGAAGAAGAAGTAGCTGCTTCTGATAAGCCAACTGAAAAAGCTGCAACACCTAAAAAGATAGTTGAAGCAGTAACAAAAGAATCTTATTTCTCAAAAGAAGATTTGGAAACAATAGCTAATTTAATAGACAGTAAACTTGAAGAATTTAAGACTAATCTAAATAAAGATGGGGTACAAGAAAAAGAAGAAGAAAAAGAAGTAGAGTTATCTGATGTAGCAGATGCTAAACCTATTACTCACAATCCCGAAAATACTTCAAATGGGATAAATGTAAAATATGCTCAAAATAGAGCAAAATCTACAATGGATAGAGTGATGGAAAGAATATGTAATTCATAATATTAATTTATAAAAACAAAAAAATGGCGAGTGGAAACCCAACATTAACAGGAAATACTTATGCAGGAGAGTTTGCAGGTAAGTATATTTCTGCAGCACTTTTAAGTGCTTCAACATTAGACAAAGGTCTAATTACAATTATGCCTAATGTAAAATACAAAGCAGTTTTACAAGTAGGTGCATACGATAATAACGTAGTAAGAAATTCAACTTGTGATTTTACTGCAAGTGGAGCATTAACACTAACAGAAAAAGTTATTACACCCGAAGAATTTCAAGTAAACATTAGCTTGTGTAAAAAAGAATTACACGCGTCTTGGGAGGCAGAGCAAATGGGATTCTCTGCGTTTGATAATTTAGCACCATCTTTTGAGGAGTTCGTGATTGCACAAACTGCTGCAAAAGTAGCTAACAATATCGAATCAAACATTTGGGAAGGTACAGATGCTACTAATGGTGAATTTGCAGGATTCTCTGATTTATTAGATGCAGATGCAGACGTTATTGATGTAGCAGGAACAACTGTAGATTCATCAAATGTAATTACTGAGTTAGGTAAATTAGTAGATGCTATACCAACTACAGTTTACGGTAAAGAAGATTTAATGCTTTATGTTGCTCCGGGAATGGCTCGTGCATATGTACGTGCATTAGGAGGATATGCTGCAAGTGGCTTAGGTGCTAATGGTATTGAAGGTCAAGGTACAATGTGGTACACTAATGGTGCTTTATCTTTTGATGGTATTCCTTTAGTAGTTGCTCAAGGTCTTGGTGCTAACAAAGCAGTTGCTGCTCAAAAATCAAACTTATTCTTTGGTACAGGTCTTTTATCAGATACTACAGAAGTACAAGTTATTGATATGGCTCCTCTTGATGGTTCAAGAAATGTAAGAGTTATTATGCGATTTACGGCTGCAGTTCAAACAGGAATAGCAGGCGACATAGTTTGGTACAGAGCATAAGAATAATTAACTAGATTTTAAAAAGGGTAGGTAAAAGTGCCTACCTTTTTTTGTAACATTTAAAATATAAAAATATGTCTTGTGACTTAACGGCAGGGAGATTAGAGCCTTGCAAAAATTCAGTAGGTGGTATAAAACACGCATACTTCATAGATTTCAAAGATGTAGGAAGTTGGACTTATACTGACGACACTATTACGGGAATGAGTAAAGCAGACGGAGTTTCTACTGCAAACGCATACAAATATGAGTTGAAAGGAGGAAACAATCTTGAGCAAAACATCACTTCATCTCGTGAAAACGGAACAACATTCGTAGAACAAACACTTACAATGGTGTTGAAAAAACAAACTATTGCTTCACACAAAGAAATGAAATTATTAGCTTGGGCAAGACCTTTTGCTATCATTGAAGATTACAATGGTAATTTCTTTTTGATGGGTGTAGATAATGGTGCAGAAGTAACTACAACTGCAGTATCAACAGGTACGGCTATGGGTGATTTAAATGGTTACACAGTAACTATGGTAGCACACGAAAAGTTACCTGCAAATTTCATCAACTTCGCTAACGAAGCTGCGATGGAAACAGGATTAGGTATCACGGTAGTTCCGGGAACATAATTATAATTAGATAGGGCAGATGTTTTGTCTGCTCTATTTTTTTTAATAACTTGTTGTATGAATAATTATAATACAGTCTTAAAAAGACTTAAAAAATATAATACAGATTTAAAATCTGAGAAAGTAGCTTTAGCATTAGATTCTGATATGAAAAAAGTTTTCAACGAATCTAATTCACATTTAGCTAAAGCATACGCAAAAGCTAAAAAAGTAAATAATTTATACAATCAAATTAACGCAGAATTAAAGAAAGATTTAGAGAAAGCTAAAGAACTAGACAGGAAAGCTACAGATATAATGTTTGATGCAGATAAATTAGCAGATGAAATAGGATTAAGAATGCCCGATTCTTTTACAGATATGTTAAAACAAATTAGACTTAATACTTCAAGAATACCTAAATCTGACAAAGCTAGAATCTATTTAGTTTATTAATTTTAATAATAATAAAATGAGTTACAAATCAGTATTAAACAGACTATATCAAAAAGACGAGGTAGAGTTGAAAGCAGAACAAGTAAATTTAAATATGTTAAATGACCTAAAGAATTTAGGGGCTAAACTAGATGCTTTATATACTCAAGCAGTCGATTTAAATGCAGAAATGGAAGCTTCTCAAGAGGCTGTAATATTTGGTGACCTATCTTTAGGTAAGCTTATAGCAGAAAATAGAGAAGAAGAAAAGGACAGAAGAAAACAATTACAAAGTACATACAAAAAACACCAAAGTATTGCAAGTTCTTCAGAAAAAGTAATGAATCAAGGTTACGATGTATGGGAGAAATTAGATGTACTTTTAGCAGATTTTGAAGATGCATATAAAGCAGTAGGTTTAGACCCTAGGCAAAATAAAGATTTTATGAGACCGAACAGTATGATGAATGAATTTGGTGGTGAACTAGATGATTTACGAAAAAAATTAAGTAGAGACGTAGAACCCGATAACCTATAAAAAATGAATAGTTATAAAAGAGTATTAGATATACTATATAAAAAAACAGGAGTAGAGTTAAAAGCAGAACAAGTAAATTTATCAATAGAATCTGAATTAAATTCTTTACTACAACAAGCAAGTGGTCTTGCAGCAAAAGGGATTAATAATGCTAAAACATTAGAAGCTAATTTCAAGACTATCAATAAAATGAATAAAGACATTTTAAGACAATTAGAATCTATAGAAACAAAAGCAGTTAAAATTGTTGTAGAAGCTAGAAAAAAAGCAAAAGATATAGGTATTACACCACCTAGAGAATGGGATGATATCTATGAAAAAATAACTGCAGGATTATTAGACGTTCCACATTCTGACAGAACAAAGGCTCTAGAAAAAAAAGGAATATAATACTAACCCTTAAATAAATTAAGCTACCTTTACGGGTGGCTTTTTTTATAAATAAACAAAAACCCAAAAAAATAGTTATTTAAGTATGGTAATATTAAAGGAACAGGGTACTAGCCAAAACTTCAAAATTATACCAAGAGTAAACCAAGCAGATAGCATAGTAATAAAAGGTATCACAGGCTCAACAACTTACTCTTTTACACCGACTTACGATTTATATTATATGGTTGTAGAAGGAACATTCGCTTTAAAAGAAGGGCAACAATATAGTTTTGAGGTAAAAAACGTAACGGAAATAGTTTACAAAGGTAGAATATTTTGCACGAATCAGACTATTTCAGATTACACAATCAATAGTGGACAATATACACAAACAACGTCAAATAATGACTTTATAATTATATAATGGAGAATAACGTACATATACTAGAATTAGCTACTTATGAAAAACCACAAGTAATTGAATCTAACAATAAAGATTGGATTGAATATGGTGCTAAAAATGATTATTACGATTGGTTAATTGCTAGATACAAAAATTCAACAACAAATAACGCAGTCATAAACAACATAGCAAGGTTAATTTATGGTCGTGGATTACACGCATTAAATGCTTCTAAAAAACCTAACGAATATGCTATGATGAAAGCAATGATTTCTCCTGCTACATTGAGGGGAATATCTTTAAATTTTAAAATGTTAGGTGCAGGATATTTTCAGATTCTGTATAACAAACAACATACAAAAATAATCAGTGTAGATTACGTTCCTACAAGATTAATAAGAGCAGGGAAATGTAACAAAGACGGATATATAGATACATATTACTATTCTGATAATTGGGATGAGGTCAGAAAACATCCACCAAAGAAATTTAGTGCTTACGGAACATCAAAAAATTCAATAGAAATTGATTGTGTAAAGTTTGATTCTGTAGATATGAAATATTATACTGATGTAGATTATCACGGAGGATTACCTTATTGTGTTCTTGAGGAAGAAATTGCAGACTATCAAATAAACGATGTTCAAAATGGATTTTCGGGAACGAAGGTTGTAAATTTCAATAACGGAATACCTTCAGACGAAGAACAACGTCAAATATCAAGACAAGTAAAAGGGAAACTTACAGGAGCAAAAGGTGACAAAGTAATTATAGCTTTTAATTCAAATCAAGAAGCAAAAACTACTGTTGAAGATATACCTCTTACAGATGCACCTCAACATTATGAATACCTTTCAAAAGAAGCACAAGCAAAAATTCTGAATGCACATACAGTAATCAGTCCAATGATTGTAGGTGTAACAAATGAAAATCACGGATTCAGTTCTAATGCAGATGAGATAGAAATGGCTACAAAGGTGTTTTATAATCAAGCAATAGTTCCGTTTCAAGAAGCAATAATTGACAGGATAGAAGAATACTTAGCATTTAATGGTTGTTCTTTAGACATCTATTTTAGAAGATTAAATTTAATGGATTCTATTGAGGAAAAACAACAACAAAAAGAAGAAGTTCAGACACAGTTACACAATCAATTACAAGATTTTATAAATACTTATGGAGAAGATGATTCTGATGAGTGGGAATTGATAGATGAGAGAGAAGTAGATTATGACTTAGAGAAAGACTTTGACGAACAACTTAAATCTTGGAATTTAGAAGCACATAAAAACAACAAAACTACATTATCTAAAATATGGGATTTAGTTTCAACGGGTTCTGCTAAACCAAAACAAAGTAGCGACTTAGACAAAGAAATTAAAGAAAAATATTTTAAGGTAAGATACAAATATGTAGGAGACACTACGAATAAGACAAGACCATTCTGTAGTGCAATGGTTTCTGCAAATAAAATGTATAGAAAAGAAGATATTGTTTCTATGGAGAATAAAGCAGTAAATCCGGGATGGGGTCCACGAGGAGCAGACACATATTCTATATGGCTATACAAAGGTGGTGGAAATTGTCATCATAAATGGATAAGAAGAACATTTATGAGTACACAAAAAAACAAACAAGGAGAATCAATAGGCATAAATAAAGCAAGAAATTTTGGTTATAAAATCACTAGAACACAAGAACCAAAAGAAGTTGGTATTAAGCCAAAAGATATGAAAAATCAAGGATTTTTAGAACCAAGAAATTAGAAAAAAATGAGTTACCCATTATTTATAACAACAAATGATATACCAAAATTTACTGCATTAAATGGTAATACTGATGTAGATAAATTTGTTCAGTTTTGTTTAATTGCTCAAGATATACATATACAAAATTATTTAGGTACAAATTTATACGAAAAAATTAGCAACGATATTACTGCAGGAACATTAGCAGGAAATTACCTTTCGCTAGTAAATAACCATATCAAAAAAATGTTGATTCATTTTGCTATGGTGGAGTATTTACCATTTGCAGCTTACACGATAGCCAATAAAGGAGTTTATAAGCACGGAACTGAAAACGGAGAAACAGTTGATAAAAATGAAGTGGATTATTTGGTGGAAAAAGAACGTCAAATAGCAGAACATTACACTGAAAGATTTATAAGATACATATGTGAAAATTCAAGTCTGTTTCCCGAATACAATAATAACACAGGAGAAGATATGCAACCCGACCAAAAGGCATTCACTTCGGGATGGGTTCTTGATGACGGAAAGACGGAATATGTTAGAGGTTATAATAAACGAGATGTAGCTATATGAAAAAAGTATACAAACCAAAACAAGTGAACATCAAAAAGTTACAAGTCTATTTGATGACAAAAAACAAGAAATGAAACAATTAATAATAACACATACCTCAGTTTTTATGAAAACGATATTAGTGTTTTTCAGTCCTATAAAACCAATCATATTGTTGGTAGGATTATCTACGATTTTAGATACAATTGCAGGTATTTGGAGAGCGAAAAAATTAAAAGAAAAAGTTTCTAGCAGAAAAGCACGAAAAGGATTAGTACCAAAATTGGTTAGTTATATCGTAGCAGTATTGTTAGTTTACACAACAGACTTTTTTATAATCAACGAATTAGTAAGCAATTTTATAAGCATAGATTATTTAGCAACAAAGCTAATTGCATTAGCATTAATTTCAGTAGAAGTTAAATCTATAGACGAATCGTTTAAAGCAGTTAAAGGTTGCTCGTTTTTAGAAAAAATTACAAGTATTATTCTGAAAGCTAGAGATATTCGTAAAAACCTTAGGTAATGGCGAAACTAGAATATTTGATAATTCATTGTACTGCGACACCCGAAGGAATGAATATATCAAGAGAATGGATTGAACAAATACATCTTGTAAAAAATGGTTGGTCGCAGGTAGGATATTCAGAACTAATACATCTTGACGGAACGATAGAAACATTAGTTGAATATGATGATGACGATTTCGTAGATAGATGGGAAGTAACGAATGGTGCTAGAGGAATGAATTATAAATCTAGGCATATTGTATATGCAGGAGGTGTAACTGCTAAAAGGGTAAACGGCAAGTATAGACCTAAAGACACTAGAACGGATGCTCAAAAAGAAGCATTAGAAATGTACGTTAAAGCACACACAACTTTACATCCAAATTGGAAAATCGCAGGGCATTATCATTTTGCAGCAAAAGCCTGTCCAAGTTTTGATGTTGAAGAATGGCTCAAAGAAATTAATGTTCAAGAAAAGAATATTTACACTAAAAAACCAACTGTATTATAATTAAATGAGGTTTATTTTTTTATTATTATTTTTGTGTAGTTGCTCAAGTCTATACCACTTGAAAAAAGCTATTAAAAAAGACCCGACAATATTGAAAGAAAAAACTATTTCAGATACAATAACTATAGCAACAGTAGATTCAATACCATATGTTGTAAACGATACTATCCATTACACTTATTTTAAGACGCATAGAGATACGATAATAAAGATAAAGTATAATTACATAAAGAATCCTAAAAGTCGTCAAGAAACACGTCTAGAAGCGAAAAAAGAAATTAAAGTAATTAAAGAATCTGCAAAGACAGATAGATTAGATAAAAGATTAGACAAAAGAATCAAACAAACAGAAACACGAAATGCAAATGGTGGATGGAAATTGTGGCTATTTTTGTTTTTTATTGGATTCTTATGTGGAGGATTTATTGTATTATTTTTAAAAAGATAGTATTTATTACAAGAAAATTTATTATGTTTGTTATACCTTTTTGTCTTAGGTAATCATAGTTATAATTAAGAACCCTGCCCTATCGGTGAATTTCCGTCTTTGGTGGGGTTTTTATATTTTTTGTATA
>TARA_R100000329_G_scaffold42745_1_pt1 | contig 18354 bp, 23 predicted proteins | sample TARA_R100000329 | Tara Oceans TARA_R100000329 (sample SAMEA2620783) | marine metagenome | biome: marine biome (ENVO:00000447); feature: surface water layer (ENVO:00002042); material: "saline water (ENVO:00002010), including plankton (ENVO:xxxxxxxx)" | depth 5 m | reverse complement strand
TGGACTGTTGGATATTCAATATTCTGTGAGTCTTCAAAAACAACAATTGTTGCAGGTGTGCGACTCAAATCCACTCTTTTTCCTTTGTTTGCAGTAGTAGTTCTAATATCAATAACATCAGGAATAACTGCGTGTGAGGCAGAAATATCTCCTGAACTAACTAAAGCAGTAGCGTTAGAAGACCAATTACTATTTATCAAATCTATGAGAAGAGAGACTTCATCCATTTCTCCACCTCCGCATTAATTTTCTTATCAATTTGTTTTGAATATTCTTCCATCGCAAACTTCATCACTTCATCATCACTAAAAGTAATGTCTGTTCCTAATGATTCTGATAGTTCCCTCATGGCTAATTGTCTTTCTTTTTGAACCCTAAATAATTCATTAAATTTGGAAAGGTCAATTTCAATAGCCATGAAAATCAATCCAAGAAATAAACAAGGTCGCCTTTTCCTTTCAAAATATCCATCGCTTCCTTTTTAAGAATATCATATTTCTCTTTAGCACTAATATTTGCACCTGTCTCGGCAATCAAAACACTTTGGTCATCCATTCGAATAATTTCTGCCGCTACAAGTTTTGTTGTGGCTTCGTGAATAGCAGATGGAACTCTATTATCACCGGCAATATATGAAACGATAACTGAGTTGTTTGTGTGGTATGGATAATCTCTTAAAAAGAAAATACGCCCTTCTTCATTAATTGTCCAATAAGAACCAAGTCTTTTTAAATCTTCTTTGTCAGTAAATACTGTTAAATCACAGACTGATGGAATTAAATCCTCAGTTGTAAATGTAAGAGTATTTGTTCCCGAAGCAGTTGCCGCAGTATCTAAAACCACCGTTGTTGAATTAGTTATTGATTCAATCGCAACAGTTCCAGTAATGCCTGTTCCTGATACAATCATACCAACGGCTAATTTAGATGAATCAGCAACAGTAAGGTTCTTTGAAGTGTTTGTCGTAGTGCATGACTGTTTTATGGTCGCCTTGATGGTGCAATCCGCCCCATCATCCCCCATCAAGAGGGATGAAATGAAAATCTCCTTGCCGTTTTCCTTGTTCTTGGCGGCATAGAAAAAGTCAGAAATAGAAAGATTAGAAGAAGTGAGACTTTTTGGAGCAGTTGCGCCTGTAAATTGAGAAGCCTTCGGAAAAGATTCATTCACTAAAGAGATAATTTCTGCAACGGTCGTTTTTGCTCCGAATGTATTACAAAATTCATCATTGGCTAAATCAGTCAAAGTGTTCTCAGCAACCATTTCAAAACTTACTCCACTATTTGGTAATTGTAGAATAATAGAATGCAAGTCTCTAAAATTATCAAGTAGTCTAATCTTGGCTTGGGCTGAAGCAATTTCTTCATATTGGCTTCCTTGCCAAAGTTGTAGAGAAATAATTTTACGTACTTTCATCTGTTTAAGTTGAATAAAGCCAACATAGCCACCATAGTATTGTGCATTTGGCCCTCTCGTAAATTCAAAATTATGATGTTCATCTGTTGTAATAATAGGCCTAAATGAACGCTTTACTTTATCATCAACAATACCTTCTGTTCTTTTGATGATTGCCCCGACCTGTGCGGTTGTTGGGAATGTTGTTGCTGAAAAGTCCGGTATCTGAAGAAGGTCGGCTACTTCGTTGGCATTTGTGTAAAAGCCCCTACCTTGCGTATAGTCTGGATTAATTTCAGTAAAATCGCTTGGTGAGATTGTTGTTCCCATTTCAAGCACCTACTTTTTTCTTTAAGTTAAAAAATCTTGATTTGTATTTGTAAATTTTATCTTCCATACCTTCAGCCAAGTTTCTCTTGAATCTACCTAATCTAAAACGACCTAATTCTTTGACTTGAATAGTAATTAAAATTTGAGCATTAGCAAGAGACTCTTCTAATTTTTCTGCGCTAACTGCTTGTTTTTGTGATTTCTTTTTTCCAAACTCTCTAATATCTTCAAATTTTTCAGAAACGTTTTCTACACTTCCGATAAATGCTTCTTCCTCTTCTTCTGTTAAAGGCTTAAGCATAGGATTATCTTTGTATGATTGAACCAGTTCAGGTGAGGTTCCTTCTCCTTGAGAAAGAATAAATGAAGGGCGATAATTTCTTTGTTCTTCCTCACTTAATTTTTGATATTCATCAATAGAAATTTTTTCTTGAGTTTCAAAATGAGTAAATGCACTTTGCTCTAAAGCGACTGCGGTTTTCATATCTAATGCTTCTGTTTCTTTTCTAAACTTAGGTTTTCCTTCTTCATCAGTTCCATCAGGATAAAAACGAATAATTTCAAAAAGAGTGTCTCTTTTCTTTTCCTTTGCACCTGAAGGAGTAAACCCTGTTTGGTCTTTCATTCTAGATGTTAGTCTTCTACTTATGGCAGTTTTATTTTTAATTTCGCCTGTTGCTGAAAAGTTATATACAACAGTCGGGTCATTTTGTAATGGGTAGATATATCTTTCTTCTAATGATTTGATAATTTCAATAAACTCATCTGCTAACTTTGCTTCAAAATCTTGAGTTTTATTATCTTTTGCTCTATCCAAGATAATAACTCTAGCACCAAGTTCGGGTAATCCCGTAATTGGAAAAGACATAAGAATAGAAGGAAGAGAATAACGCTTTACTCCAGGAATAAATGTAGGAGGTGCATTTGTTGTATTTTCAAGATGCTCTCTTTTTTCCTCGGTAATTAAATTATCTGTTTTAGGATTAGGTGTATAAATTAAATTAGTAGCAGGTTTTATTGAATAACTTAACTTTTCTGCGGCAGTTGCTTCAAGACGCATATTAAATTCTATTTCTCCTTCCATTGTTTCATAATTAAATGCTCTAGATTTGTATAATTTCTCTGAATTGAACGGTTCAACTTTACCTGCCGATTGCGCCCTTACTGCTCCTTCGCCAGTAAGTCTATCTAATTTCTTATAATTAAGTAAATCAGATAAAGGATAGTTTTTAAGAAGACGAACAATAGGCTCATTATTTTTCGTTAATTTAGCGTAAGAACTTTTATCCTCTTCTAATAAAGATTTAAGTTGAATTTTACTTACATAATCAAATAGGCTTTTAATAATAATATTAAATTCTTCCCTATCAGTTGAGTCTCTGGCTCTATCTAATTTATCTAAAAGATTGCTTTCGCTGGGTTCTTTAATATACTCTTCCATCTCTTTGATGATTCTCTTCTCCGCTTGAGGAAAAGAAAGAGAAAGCGTCCCCCAAGTAAAATCAACCATTTTTTAGCCTCACATCAACCATTTAGCCCAAGCCGCACCTTTTTGAATTGCCGCACCTAAATGAAGTCCACTTGAAGGAGGCTCATAACTCATCTGTCCTTGAGCATCAATCCAATAAGGGCGTCCATAGCCGTCTGTTCCAGACGGGGGAACAGGGTAGCCAGTTCCATTGTTCATGGCTCCCTGCATTTGCTGGTATTGTTGCGTTTGGCCTGTAATACCTGCGATAGCCATCCCTGCTGTTGGTTGCGCCATACCGCCCCCGAAGCCTTGGGATTCAAGGTATTGTTGCTTCGCAAGTTTCCTTTGGTTCACGACTTCTGTATTGATGGCCGATTGTAAAAGATTATTTAGGTCTAATTCAATCTTTTCTTGACTAATTTTATTAAACTCTTGTAAAGCGTCGTTATTGATGTTTAAGTTTGAACCAACGGTAGTGAAAGATAATTTAGAAAGAAGTTGAGAAACAACCCTATTAACTACATCTTCCATTAATTGTTCAAGAGCAGACAAAAACTCTTTACCGTGGTATTGGAAAAACTCTTCCACATGATTATCCTGTAAAGAAAGTAAATTATTTACATTCTTAAATTGTTGGTCATTTTGTGCCTGAACTGCATTTAAAACAGTTCCATTACTTGTTCCTAAAATACCCATATCTATTCCTCCTTTTCCTCAATAGTTTCAATTTTATTGTTCATCAAAAGATAATTGATTCTTTCAGTCATTAAAGTAATTCTAGTCATTAATTCTAGCACTTCTTCATTGGCCTTCTTGGTATCTGCTACGGCGGGTGGGGTTATAAACCAACCTGCTGATGTAAGAGAAATAACGTCCTTTTTTGATAATGTTTCAAGGGGTCCAGACTTAATTACCTTTGGAACCTTTGGAACGAATCTTTTGAATTCTAAACCATGCTTTTCTGCTAATACCTGTTGTTGAAGCATTTCTAATTGCATATACATAGCAGAATGTTTAGGACAGTAAGTTCCCATCAATGGCCTTCCCTTAACTACTTTATCTAAAGGCATTGGTGGTCTTAGATAATCTCCTGATTCCCAAATATGATGAAACCCACAAACAACACAACGGTCTTTCAAATTAAATTTCTTACCATATTTAATTCCTAAAAACTTTTTAGGTTCTGCCTTTAGAACAGAAGTCAATTCCTTTAGTTGTTTCTTTGGCGTAGCCGTTAAGAATTTGTATTCCATTACTGCCCCGCTTGCTCTCGCCTGTTGAATGGGCGATAAAGTAGGGTTAAACTGCTGTGGAGCATTTTGTCCAATTAAATTTGGTTGTTGAAACATAATAATCAATAGTCCTTTATCATTGTAGTGATTCCTAAATATACCATTTCCGGGTCTGACTTGGCTGATACAATATATTTAAAACAAGGTATTCCTTTATCATTTAGTTTTCTCATACCGTATTTAAATGGTTCAAATATTTCATGCTTATCTATGGATTTTCCTTCATCCAATGGATATTTTTTTCCCCATATGTCATATTTATTTGCCCAAATTCCTACAGCCATTGGATAATCTGAGTCTCTTTTTCTTTTTCCGTTTGACCAAGTATTTGAAATAATTGTATCTACTAAAAACTTCCATGCTAATTGGTGGTCTAAGTTTGCCTCACTATCTAAATGTCTGTGGTCAATCATAAAAATAAGATACTTTACTCTTCTTTCTCTCATGTCTTTTTCCCATTCTTTCCAATAAATTGCCTCTCCACCTATGTCTGCACTTCTAATGGTATGGGAGTTTCCATCAATTTTAATATTCTTTCTTGAGGCTCTATGCTTTCCTACAGTTCTTTGATTTATCTGTGGCACTTCTCCCCTTGTTCTTAATTGATGACTCAATGTTGTTTTTCCTACCATTGTAGCGCCATAAACTCCAAAATTAATTGCGTGAACTTTTTTATAAAATCCTATGATTGCTTCACCAACTAAAATAGCAAAACCTGTCATTAATGACATTAATGCCCCCACCCGTTTAACAAAGTGTCAAACAGGAAACCCATGATGTTAATATCAAAAACACCAAGAATGTTTCCAACAAGGAAACCTGCGAGTCCAGCACAAGAACCCCAAAACCACGCTCGCATTTTCAAAAAGAAAATGTCAGCAGAATGCGCTCTTTGTTGATTATAAGCATAATCCGAATCAGAAAAGCCCATTAAGTCTCCAAAGACCATTTAACCACCTCATTGTAGTGTGGCTAAAAATTCGCTCCCAATAGTATTCTCTTCTGTTTCAGGTTGCGTATAAAAGGGAACATTACCACCAAATTGTCTTGCGCTTTCTCGCATTTTCTGGCGTTGTTGTTCATCCCTAGCCTTTCTTTCCCAATATGCGGCAATCTTTCTATCAAGAAGCCACATTTCAATTTTGTCATTGAGAGCCAAATCAAACAATGCCTTTACAACCATAATAGCACCAATTGTTCCTAAACCAAATAAAAACGAATGAGCAATAGGGCCATAAGGAAAGGTTAGTCCAATCATAGCATAAACAAAAACATTTGCACCACTTAAAGTTCCAACAAATAAAATTGTCATAACTAATCTGGTATCTGCATTTAAGGCCGCCATAAAAACACCTCAAGAGAATTCAACGGAAACAGCCGCACCTTCACCTGTTCCAGAAGAAATGCTAAGATAAAGACCATTAGATGCCAAAACACCATGCATGTCAAATTCTATCATTTCTGGCCCTGTTCTTGCGGTAGGGTCAGCAGGGTCAGTTTGTGCTACAATAAGCCTTGCTAACTCTTTTCCACTTGCGGCAGAAGAATTATCAAACACCTTAATTGTGGTTGGTTTTGTTCCTGTCAAAACAGAATGAATTGAAACCAGTTTGCATTGACCGGCTACAATCGCCGCACTTGAGGTTAAAACTCCACTACTTCTACAACTCGCCATGATAGCACCTCGTTCAATACACCGTTATGGGTTGCCCCATATAACGGTGTCGCTCATTCTTCTGCTAAAGATGACTTTTTGGCTTTGGAAGCACTAGTCTTCTTTTTTGCTCCCTTTTTAGGAAGAAGCAAGCCAGCCAACTCATTATGAGTTTTAATGTCTTTCTTCATTTCAAGAGAGATTGCAGGGAAATGTTCAGGGTCAATTGCCATTAACTCCTTTCTGTCTCCCTCTTCAAATGTAATTTGAAGGTTTGAATCACTTAAACGAAGAAGTGCAGCCACTACAGGTAATTCAATTGGATTATCCCTTGTAAGTCTTTGTCCATGAATAACGAATGGTTCAAACCCACCACTATCCGAAACTTCAACCTTAACCAAAGGAAACACCTCAAAGGTTGCCCCAAACCCGAATGCGGATTTCTCCGACATTATCGGTGTTTGATGCCGCAGGGACATGAATTTGGAATTCTGCGTCAGAAGAGGCGGCGTAATTTCCACCACTTGCTGCACCAGACAAAACCTCCGCACCAATCGCAGAAACGGCATATCCGCCAGCGATTGTATCAACAGATAAACCCGTGATTACAACAGCAGTAATGCTTGAAAGACCAAGTTCTGTTGCTGTAATTTGTTCACCATTGGCAGTATATGAGGTAATATCAACCACAGCATCTACACAATATTCATCACCAACCACTTTAGGCTTCGTAAAGCCTTTATGGTCAGGGAGAAGAGTAATCGTATGCACCAATTAAATCACCTCAAAGAAGGTTTGTGATTTTTCCTTGTCCTCGGAAGTAAGAACAGCCCATTTCACCGATAGTGCGGTAAAGAGCCTTGTTTCCAAGACGACCCACACCGAATGGGTTTCCGTTGCTGATACCATCCTCAAAGTATTGAGTAGGCTTCATAACCGACAACCAAAGGTGGTCTGTGTCAAGAAGCAACATATCGCTAATACAGGAAGTATTTGCACCAGTAGAACCCATAGCGGCAACAGGAATTAAAGGAATGTCGTAGTAGGTAGAAACACGGAATCCGACTTCTGCACCCTTAACACCACGAACACCGTTCACGGTTGGAACGATTTCCTTTCTATCCATGAATCGCTCTTGAGCCTGAAGCAAGTCAGAAAGCGTTTGAAGCGTATCATATCCGGTAAGAATAACCTTTGGCGAACCACCAGCGACTCTCAAATCACGGAGCATAGCATTAAGAACAGTCAAAGTAAATTGACGAGCATTTCCGCTTGCATATCCAGAACCGAAAGAAACCTGAGCATCAAGGAAAGAAGCCGAGTCTCGGTTAAGACCGAAAATGTTGCTGATTTCATTCGTCGTTGCCGAAGAGGTCAAAACAGTTCCCGAAGCCATAGCATCTAATTCTGCCTTAGAAGAGATGATTTTGTAGAGAGAGGTGTAGTTTCTCTCAATTGTTGCAATTTGGTTCGTAGCAGCCAAATCGTAATTCTCAAGAGGCATAACAATCATTTGGTTTTGAACCTCAGAATGGTGCTTACCCATGTCTTCTCGCAATTGGGCACGAATATCACCGATACCATCGTCAATAGCGGCCATTTCCATAGCAAGTTCGGAGAACTCAAATTGATGAGCCACGATTTTCGGGCTGATGAACAATTGCTCATAAACAGGAGCGATTGAAGCCAAACCGTCTTGATGCGTGTCTAATCCTGCATTTTCAGGAACACCACCGATAAGGTCAGGTCTAAGCGAAGTCCCGCCAAGTGCGGCGGCTGAACCCGTAGTATTGACTCCCGTAATATCAAGGAAATTACCGCTTCCACCAGCAGGTCGCTCCTTTAGAACTCTCCAACCGCTTGAAGTGTAAGGACGCTTTGAAATAACCGAAAGTGCGTTGCATTCTCGGTTCAGCATAGACCAGACCTTTTGGCCGTAGATTTTGTTGTAAAGAGCAGTAGTGTCAGAAATGGCACTAAAACCATTTGCGGCGGTTCCTGCAACATCGTGTCCAGCGTGAATACCAGCAACGCCACCCGCTTGCTTGAGCAATTGGTTGTTAAGGCCGGTATGACCAGTTAATCCGTAAGTCTGTCTTTCTAAGTCTGCAATTGTGTTAATATATCCTGTCATGGTAAATCACCTCAGTTAAATCCTCCAGCCATTTTATGGATTTCCGACCAATCCATTTCGGCCAATTCATCCATAGATGGGAGTTTAATTTGGGCTTCTTCTTGAGCCTTGATGATGTTGTCTCTTTCAGCCGTCAAAGACTTTCGGAGAGAAGCAAATTCATCCTTAAGAGAAGCAATTTCGGAAGCCGCATCATATTGCGACTTTGCGAGAATACTCTCTCTTTGAGAAGTTTCAGCCGCAAAGCGAGCCTCAAATTGCTTTTGGAGGTTGTCGTAGGCTAACTTTTCAAGTTGTTCTTGGCGGAAAGCATCGTAAGCCTTCTCGATGTTAGCAACGCTCAAATCAAGCGTTTCTAACTCATCGTTGTTAAAAGCCTTAACAACAGGAAGGTCGGAAGGCTTTGGTCGGCCATTGTCAATAATGATTCTATCTGCGGGTTCACCGATTTCAACACCAGCACCGTCAAGAGTAGGAAGATAGGCTTTCATTTCTTCATCCTTCATCTTCTCGTCTTCCATCTTCTCATCCATGAGTTTTTCGGACATCATCTTTTCATCTTCGTCCTCCATTTTCTCATCCATGAGTTTCTCAGACATCATCTTTTCTTCCTCATCTTTCATCTTTTCGTCCATTTCTTCCTTACGCAGAGTATTAACTTCTGCCATAAGTGCGTCCAGTTCTTCTAAAGCCTTTTCAATTTTGCTCATATTTTTCACCTTTTTTTCTTGTTTAAGAATATCAAACTTTGCTTCGGGATTAATTCCTTTTTCACAGATAGTAACTTCATGTAATTCAAGTTTGCTAATTTCGTTAAATTCACCTAATTCTGGATTGGTTCTTTTTGTTTTTTGTAAAGCCTGTCCTCCAATACTAAATGACCTAAGCGAACCTTTTCTAATTCCTCTATTAATTTCCTTTGCTTTTTCAATATCATCTCTTAATTTGATAACTACAAAGAATCCGACATCATCTACTTCAGTTTTGAATAATCTTCCTGATTTATCTCGGTATGATTCTACTACTTCTCCGACTTGAACATTTGAATGGTTTGTCATTACATTTCTAAACTTTGGGTTCTCCATGTATTTACTAACCGCTTCTTTAAGGGCTTTGAGTGTGATTAAATCATTTTGTTTATCAACGATTTCAATGCTTGCATATCCTCCAATCATTAAATCGTCTTGACTTTTGAGAATCCTAAAATCGTGAGTGTTGTTCCTCATCACCGCAGAAGTCATTCTTCTCAACCCTTCTTATTCGATTGCAGTATATAAAGAACACCTATTCCTCAGTAGGAATGGATAACTTATTATACCTATCCTCGTAGATATTCCACTTTCCTGTGTCTGAATCCGTATCTGCGGGCTTTTGCTTATATCCTGTCCAAGCAAGCCACATTCTCTCTCCCTTGACAGGAATGACTCTAATGTGTAATTTAGTTTCAAATTTATTGCCTTCTAAGAAATATTCATGATAGCCGTCCTTTTGAACACCAAGTTTAATTTTACCAGAATCAATGATTTTTCCTCTCTCAACATTCTTTGAAACTTCTGCTGGATATTTACCAGCCGCCCCGAATAAATCAAAGAGTTCCTCTTCGTTTTCTAAATCAATAGTCCAATGCATTATTTCATCTTCAACTTTAATACTTAAATGGACTCTACTATCTTCTCTAGAATAAATTTTAAATTCGCCCTCTTGATATTCTTTTGGTGTTTTGTATTGCTTTATGATTTCTTCATTCTGTAGAATTACATCTGGGTCTGCGTGTAATTTTCCATTAACCATAGAAAGGTGTTCTCTCTCTTGAGCCCAACTGCCTAATTTAGATTGCTTAGAGTCTAAAATATCCTCATAGGTTTCTTTCATATTTTGCATCAAAAAATCATGAACATCTTTTACACTTCTATCCCCTTTTTCTTGCAGATAATTTACAATGGAAACAGTAAGTTTTCCTTGCTTAGTTTTCATAATTTCTTCTGCCTGTGTCTTCCAAAGGTCAATATCTTGTAAAGCATTCTTTGACATTAAATTATTTTCTTCAAAACCATAAATAGTGAATCCATTCATATCATACTTGATGATAGCGTTTGCTTCACCGTGAATGTGGTCTGTAATTTTAACGCCTTTAGTAAAGGCTTCAACATTATAATTTAATGATTTTTTAGTATCTTGAGATAATAATTCTAAAGTAACTAATTTATCAGGATGCTCAACTTCTGGAATTTCAATTACTTTTGCAGAGAATAAACTATATCCTTCTCCTTTCTTTTTAACTTCATCTACTTTTACTCGAATAATATCCCCTACATCAACAGAAATTTTTGTATTCAATGCTTTTCCTACATTTAAATACATTCTACCTTCTATTTCTTGAAGATTTGGCATTTCTTCATTAATCGGACCAACCCCTACTGTGTAGGAATATAACTTAGATTTTGTTTTAGATTTGTCTAAAACAATAACATCTAAATCAACAAACTTCTTTAACTTAATCCACTTTGGGTTCTTTTTTGTTCCAACGTAATAAGTAGAGGTTGCGTCTTTGATTACAACTCCTTCAGAAGTAGGTATTTCCATAATCTGTTCAGCATATTCTTTTAGGTCTTTTAAACTGTCTGCTTGGCGAGTATCTTTCTTTGAAGGATAATCTATAGCATCAGATGATTTAGCAGAATAGTTGTTAAATAACGTCGTCATTCTCACTTCTAATTCTTCTTCCATCATATTTTGAGATTCGTGTCGCATAATGTCAAAAACATGACATCTTAACTTTGCATCCTTGTATTTATTTTTAAACACATGAGCGATAGTATCTGCACGATGTAGAGGTTCATCACCATCAAATAAGATAAGTTCAGCATCAAGAATACAATCACCATATTCTTTTTTCTTAAGTTCTTGTACCTGTTCTTTACATTTATCAGTAATGTCTTTTTCATTGTAAGAAAAGATTTTGATGTTGTTATCAATCTTATGTAATTGAACTCTCATGCCATCATATTTTTCTTGAATATACCAATTACCACTAAATCCTCTTAACTCATTAATGTCATCAATTTCAAAAATTCTATACATGGGTTTGTTTGGAATAATAAAGTCGCTTACTGCTTTTTTCTCAGAAGACTTCTTTTCTTCCTTTTTCATATCAATTTCCTTAAGGTCCTGTAATTCTTCCTTTGTATTTTGTGATAACATAATTAGTTCTAACATATCCATAGCAGCCTTTACTTTAGATTCAACCTTCTTTGAGTCTTTTCCATCCCCGTAATGCTCCGTAATGTAGAGGGCCACATCGTCCACTTGTAGGTCAAGTCCTTGAAGCCCTGCCGTAATTCGGTCAGGCTCCATATCTTTAATGCTCAAAACTTCTTCAGAAAGTGTTTTATCGTCTTCCCTTAAAGCATAGTGGACAAATTTAACCATTGATTCAGGATTATTCATCAATTCTTCCAAGACTCCATCACCAAATGATGCGGCGAAAGGGTCGGCCACCAGCGATGAAGTATAGCGAATTAATTTTATTTTCTTGTAAAGTTCCCTTGCTTGAGGAGATTTAGGGTCTTTTACTTCTTTGGCATCTAAATCTTTCTCTTCAATAAAGTTTTTTAATTCTTTACCAGCAGCATCTAACTCTTCATATGAGTCTTTAATCATATCAACTGTTTTACGCCAACGACCCCCGTATTCATCAGGGTCTTCATTAGCAGATAAATATGCAACTCTCGTCTTTTCAAAAAGACGAAGCAATTCAACAGAAGGTTGCTTGTCTTTCTCAATAGACCCAAGTTTCATTGATACCACCTATTTAGCGGTATCTATTTGGTGGTCTTAAGACTGTCCCACCCTCACCTTGAAATGGGGAGGTAGAAATAAATTGTTCTAACATACCGATTAATTGACTCATTCTAGTAGTAAATCTGTTTTCGTCCACTCTACCAGCACGAAGGTCAGCAAGAAGTTTATCCATTTCTTTGTTTGTTGCTTCTAAATCAGCCTCAAGACTTTCCATTCTTCTCTTATTAGATTCTCTATCAAGGAAAGGATTGCTCTCTTCTTTCTTAATTAATTCTTTAAGAATGGTCATAGCCTTCGCAAATTCAGTCATTTGACCACCAAGGCCATATCCCATCTGAGCAGGGCCATCCCTTTCTGTTTTTTCAGGAATTAAGTTTTTAGGAGTTTCAGCAGAAGGACGCTTTAGTTTAACGGCTTCACTTTCATCAGGCATCGGGTTTCTATTATTATCATTTAGGGATAGATACAGAAGTTCTTTTGCTTCTCTTGCCTTTTCAATGACCATAGAAACAATTCTTTCTTCTCTCGTTACTCTTTCTGGCATATTACTCACTCCATTCCTTTAACCATTTTGTGAATGTCAGACCACTCCATATCTCCAACATTCTTTCCTAATACAGACTCTCCGCCAATAACAGATTCCATAGCGGGAGTAGGACTATTTGATACAACATAGCCTGCTTTCATCAACAGACTATCCTTAGCATAAATTGTTTTTTCTAATGCTTCGACCTTTGCGGTCAAAGCCTTAATAATCTCAAGAACATCTTCATTGATTGAATTTTCTTCACTCATTTCTTTTCCTCCGTTTTTCCAGTAGGATAAACCAAATCTCTCAATTGACGGTAGAGTAATTCATACTCCTTACGAAGTTTCGTAGCGGTGGCGACTATATCAATATTCCTTTCATCCATTGACTTCATTTTCTTATTTAACTTCTTATCTGATTTAATTAGTTCTAATTCTCTAAGAGTCTCAATAAGTTCACCTAATTTAGTGAAGTCTTGACCAAAAAATTCTGTTGGTTCCGCCGCTTGAAGAGTTTTCTTTAATCTTTTTCTGCCTTTGGCATCTAAAGAATCAAGAAGTTCTTTTGGCTCTTTTTTCTCAGCCTTTAAGATAAAGCCTTCTCCATCTCCATAGTAGTCCCATGTCATTCTTCATCACCTTCTGGTTGTCTTTTACTGGGTTTAAACTTAAATCTACCCGAACCTTCTCTTGCTCTTTGTTCTTCTTTGCTTTCAAAGGCTCTTTTTGGTCTTGGCTTTGGTCTTTCATTACCTCTATCCAATTGAGCAAATTCTTCTCCTGCTTGATTAACAGTTTCTTGTAATTCATCTCTTAGAGAAATATATTCTTCCCTTAGTTTATTAAATTCTTCAACATCGGTAAAACCAAATTCTTCAAATCTATCGTCAATAGAGAATGCTTCATCAATATCTACACCCTCTCTAAAAATTTCTTCTGTTGCTTCCTGAAGACCATTTTCATAACCGTCAAAATCTTTAATTAATCTTTTACTTAATTTAGTCAACTTTTCTAAATTATTATTTCCTCTAATAAGAATATTTAATGAAGTTTTTCCTAGCGGGATTAATTCTCCCTCGGTATCAGTCAATCTTTTCATAAGGCTCCCATAGTCCTGAACTAAATCTTTAATTGACATTTCAGTTGTAGTTTCTCCATATCCTAACTGGCTTAAATTTTTAATGACTTCATTAACTTTGGCCTCAGCAACCTGAATCTCATCATCAATATCATCTCTCATTTCAGAAATAGCCAGTTCTAATTTTTCTTTGAATGACTCTTTAGTAAGAGGTTCCTTACCATCTAATATACTTGAAGCATATTTAGCATAGTCGTTTCCAAAAGATAAAGTAAAGATTTCTTCTGCTTTATCTGCAAGTCTCCTTTGTAAGACTTCATTCCTATTTTCTGAAAGAATACCAGCATCTGAGGTTCTAGTTCTTAAATATATTTTAAAAGAATCAATGATTTCTCTTTGTTTTCTCTTGAGAAGAGCATCAGCATCTTCCTTCATATCATTTAAGTCCTCTAATCTATCTTCAAGATTTTTTTGAATGTCTCTAAATGAACGAATAAATTTTTTCATCTCATCAATATTTTTCTTGGCTCTTTTAAATCCTAATTCTGTTTTGGGGTCTTTTCCTTTACTATAACCCATAAGAGCATCTGAGATTGTTTTTTGTTGTCTGCGGTCAATAAAACGGGCAGCGTTTCTATTAAATTTGACTTTAAACATTTCATTTAAGGCTTTTGATAAAGGAACAGGTTCCCCACCCTCAACAGGATATTCTCTAATATATGATAATAATTCATTTTGTAGTGCAGGAATATCAATAATTTTATTTCTATCTTCAGAATATTCATAACTGCCTTTTACTTTTACCATAGGAACAAACTGTTGTCTTAGTGTTTCTGTTAGTCTTTTTTCTTCTCTTCCCTCATATACTTTAAAATTTCTAAGAACTCCTGATAAAGACTTAACTAAAGCATTCTTATCAGTCTCTAATTCACCAACAAGAGAAATTAGTTCATTACCTACTTTGGTTCCTCTTTCTTTGTTAGGTCCAACAAATCTTTCAAACTCTCTCGTTCTAATTTGTTCTCCGCTTTTCATATCTAATTTATCAGTAATTTTCTTTAACGCCGCAGAAAAACCTTGAATTTTTTCAATTTTCTTTTTGGCTGCTTTATTTTTCTTAAAGGTTTCAGCAAGGGATAATTTTTTCTGTTTTTCTTTTGCTGCGTCCTTTTCGCCTCGTAATTCTGCTTGGCGTTTATCTTCCTGTTCTGCTAATTCAGAAACACTACTGCCTCTATCTCTTCCAGAAACGGCTTCCTCAACATCTTCCAGTTGTGCGCCCTCATCGGCCCTTTGTTCTTCTGTCCCTCTTGCTCTTGTTTCTCTTTCGGCTTCAAGTCTTTCTTTTCTTTGTTCTTCGGTTTCTTCTTCTTCAGCCTTTTGAATATATCTTCTATATTGAACAATATTTGAGGAATTCATATTTTTAATAAGAGACATTTTAATCAAAGTAGCCGAGGCACTTTGATTCACTAACTCTTTTGTTTCTTCATCTAATTCAACACGCTTTAGCAGTCCTGCTAAAGACTTATCCTTAGATAAATCAAAAATCATTTATTCACCTCAAAAAGGAATATTTTCTTTTCTATTCTTTTGTTTTGGGGGTAAGGTGATAACATCAGGAACTTCTGCTGAATGTAATTTCTTTTTAACGCTAGTATCTTGAGGAAGACCCACACTAAAATCCCTTGTTGGTCTTAGTTTGGAATCCACATTAGCGTTAATTGCTCTTACTTTAGCAAGTTCTTTTGCTAACCTTACTTCTTTTTGTTTCATATCTTCTGTCATTATCCTACTCTCCTTTCAGTTCTTCTGTCAGTATTTTGATTTCCCGCATCAACGGGTAATCCAGTAAGTCTCTTGTCCGGCCCTACGCTCATGGAGGCTTTATTTCTTGTGGCTGGTGGATTTTCCTGTGGCTTTCCTCCGCCTTGTAGAGCCTGTTCTTGCATTTGTCCTAATTGCGAAGCATCAATGTTTGTACCGGCATAAGGGTCAGTTTTTGCTTGACCTTCGCCTTCTTGCGGCTTGGGTTCTTGCGGTTCTGGCTTCTTGAAAGTAAATTGTCCGTCCTCATCCATATCAACTTCAAATCCTAAATTCTTTGTTGATGCAGCGATATTTACTTCAATTTCACGCTTACGTAGAATAGCAATTTCATCTTCTTCCTCACTTGGAGGCAATTTAAGTTTCCAATCAGTAATACCAAATTGTTTTACAAGAAATGGGAAAACATAATTATTATAAACAGTTTGTGCTTTTTGCACGGCTCTATTCGTTACTAAGATTTGCATGCCTTCATTATTTAATCCACCGCTTGTAGTATTATCAGCCATGAAAACTTTACTTACCCCATAAAATGCAGAAATCCTATCTCTTAAATCATCCTTAACAGAAACATAATCCATTTCTTTGAGACTGTCCATGAACTTAATCCACTCAACACCGCCTTTACCGCCTTCTGCTTCAATGCCCATAACGGGAATAAAGTGTGGGTCTGCTTCCATTTTTTCTTTAACTGAACGCCAGAAGGCTCTCATTGAATCCATGTTTCTCGTTTGAACAGCGAGAAGTCCTCTTGGCATACGGCTCTTGGTGTAAGAAGAATTGACATAATTTTCCATAGCAATAAGAGTCATCATAGCATTGAATAAAGTAATTACAGGTGATTGTCCATAAAGACGAGAAGGACTATATTTGCTAAAGTGCAACACTTCTCCTTTCAAAAAGTATTGGTCTGTTCCGTTTGCTCTATTGACATAATGAACAGGATAAACAGCACCACCACAAGTTCCACAACGCTCATGTGGTTCAGTAGTCATAAAATCTCTATGATTAACACAGGTAAATCCTTTAGTACCTCTTTGTCCTAATTCATCAGAATAGATAAACATCGTTACTGGGTCGCCACGATAAAGTTCTTTAATTCGATGCATTCTAATTTTTTGATTGCCATCAATAAAATACTCTTTAACGAGAACAATATAAGCATCATCCATAATATTTAAATCGTCTTCAAGTTCCTGTAAAACATCAATAAATAACTGTTCTGATTTATTTACATATCCTTCAATAAACTTTTCAGCATATTCTAATTGTTTTGCATCAGGAATATCTAATTCTGGATGTCCACAACGAGCGCATTCTTGAACAGGTCTTTGATGTTCCTTGCCGCAGTTCTTACATTTTGCTTCGTATGCTTTTTCCCAAACATACCCTCTTCGGAAAACTTCTTGTTTTAGTTGAGTAATGCAAGTTCTCCCAATAACTGATTGATTAATGATATTATACAACAAAGGACCAGTCATCATATGACGGTTTTCTCTTTCTTGAATACCCATGTTATATACGGTTCTATCCGCAGGTTTGGGAGTTTGTCTCCTAAACAGGTTAGTAAAACTGAATCTCCTTTTTTCTTCAGCCATAGATTACACCCCCTGTTTCATTCCTACGGTTCGCTTACCTATCAACGCTTCGGTCAAGGTTGGCCGCTATCCTCAATGTCATACCTTTCGTTGCTTGACCGCAACATTTCTTCTAAAATTCCTCTTACTGCTTGAACTCTTCTTTCAGGAGAAGCCTTTCCAATATCTAAATAATACTTAACCATTTTCTTATTAATGCTGGCAAGATTGCTGAACTTGACATATTTTGTTCTATCCTTCGGCAAAGCATCTGTAAGGATTCCTTTAGTGAAATCTTTCCATTTCATTTATTCATCCTCTCCGTTTTTCTTTTGCTGGACTCTCTTCTGGCTAATGCTACTTTATGTGCTGCATTTAACCTTTTCTTTGCTTCGGGGTCTTTTGCTCTCTTGGCCGCCACTCTCGCTCTTTGTTCTACTAAATTAATAATTTGCGATTGTCTTTTGTGTGGCTTTGATTTGAATGCTGAACTAGCAAATGTTTCTCTTACATCTTTTGCAGTTTTGAATTTGACAGGAACAGTATCTTTTGGGTTTTCATCGGTGTATAGTCTTCTTGCTGAACCTTTAGGTTTCTTTCCCGTTCCTTTCTTTGGGTCAGCCTTTTTCATTTCTTTACTGCGACAATGTGCTTTACAAGTGAATCCCTTAGTTTTATTTGGTCCACTACAAACGCAGTAGGACATATCTTTCTTTAAGATTTCTCTCCAGCCCTTTTTGACATATCCTGAAGCGTAAGCGGCGGCGGCTTGTCTTTCAGCATCTTTACGATTTCTGTAAACTTTACCTTTACTACCCCATTTGTAGCCGCCTTTTACTTTTCTAATAGGCATTAGACTCACTTCTGGCTAAACTTCTTTCCTGTTGGAACGTGCTGTTTTCCTTTCTTTCGACCTTCTCTTTTCTTTGCATCTTGATAGCGAAGAGTTTTCTTATCAGTTCGTTGATAAGTTGCTTTTGGCATATAGCGTCCTTTGGTTTTAGATTTGGGTTTCTTACCTTTTGCTTTGGCCCTGTGCTGTTCAGCACTTCCCCAATCCTCATTTGTCCAATCAGTCAAGTCTTGCTGTCTTTTTGACTTGGCTTTTAGAATACTACGCCAATTAATTTTTATAGCCACCACCAGCCCTTTTATACGCCTGAGCCATCATTTGAGCCTTTCTTGCAGACCATTGACCGGGCGCACCGCCTTTGCCGCCTCTTTTGATTCTATTAAAAATTCTTCTGCGTAATGCAGGCTTTGTATA
>TARA_R100000329_G_scaffold12021_2_pt1 | contig 18358 bp, 7 predicted proteins | sample TARA_R100000329 | Tara Oceans TARA_R100000329 (sample SAMEA2620783) | marine metagenome | biome: marine biome (ENVO:00000447); feature: surface water layer (ENVO:00002042); material: "saline water (ENVO:00002010), including plankton (ENVO:xxxxxxxx)" | depth 5 m | reverse complement strand
TGTTGGTGTTGGATCAACTGGAACAGGATACAACTCTTCTGGATTCGATTATAAGTTATTTGATGTTACAGGAATTACTGAAAACCTTGGTGGTATCGGAAGTGTTACTTTTAGTATGGCTGGATTATTCAGCAATGGTAGTTTCCCAGGAACCTTCGATTCTGTCAATTCTTCTGGTAAGATTCTTGCTTCCAAACATTTCCCAACATTTGAATCCTTATTGACCACAAGAAACTTTATTAATGGTGAAACCATTACATCAGATTCTGCAACAGGAGTAGTTCAGAGTTGGGACTCAAAAATTACAACTCTGATAGTTTCATCAGATGAAAATTTTGTTGTTGGTGAAGTTATTAAGGGATCTGATTCCAAAGTTCAAGGAATAGCATCATCTATCACTTCCTTTGATTCTTTTATCAACCTCGGAGCAACATCAAAAGTCGTTCAGGGTTGGCAGGAAGATTTCGGTCGTTTGAACTTTGAACTGCAAAAACTTCAAGATAATTTCTATTATCAAAACTTCTCTTACTCATTGAGATCTAGAGTTGCTTATGATGATTGGAATGATAGTGTTTCTTCGTTAAATCATACATTAGGATATAAAAAGTTCTCTGATTATCAATTAGAAACAAATAATGGCAACAGCATGACTGTTGGTATTACGACAGATATCACTAACGTTAACACTGTTAATAATATTGATGGATTTGCAAGTATAAATTGTGTTTATGGATTTGATCTTGCCACAGAAAATAGTTTAACTCAAGGTTCAAAACTTATCTCTGATGAAATAGTATTTTCCAATAGAATTCTCACAGACTACTTTGAATCTGTTGGTAATAGGGTTCTTTCTATTGATGATATTAGCCCTCAATTTAATAGTAATCCTAGAGCAAATCCTTTTAGTGTAGTAGATACTTTCTCTTTAAGTGATGTTAGATTCCAAAAATATATTACATACGTAAGGGATAAGAGATACAATGCACAGAGGCAATTAATGCTTGTTGATCTTCTTCATGATAGTTCTCGTGGATATTTAAATCAGTATGGTAGAGTCGAAACTCACTATGACCAAGGTTCCTTTGATTTTGCTATCTCAGGATCTGAAGCTCAACTTCAATTCTTTCCAACTAGGTCTACAGTTAATGACTATGACCTCAGCGTCTTCTCATATAATCTAAATGATAATTTCCTTGGAATTGGAACTACAAGTTTGGGTGGAGTAGCAACAATTGAAACCAAGAGTTCTCCAGTAACCTCTGGTGTCACCACTACCATAGTTTCAATTGGAGACACACATACTAGTGTTAAAGTTTTGGTTGATATAAATCCAGACTTGACTAGAAATGAAGAATTTGAAGCAATTGAACTTAATATTGTTCATGACGGAACAAATATTGAAATGTTAGAATATGGAAGACTGACAACAAATCTCGGTGGATCTTCTGCAACTGGACTTGGTACATATCATGCTTATTTCAGTGGATCTTCTTTGAACGTTGATTTCATTCCAACTTCAGTTGGTATTGCAACCACTGGTGTAATTAATACCATTCAAGTAGGACTTTCTACAAATACTATAACTGGTATCGGAACCATTGATTTAACCAGATCTAGACTCGAAGCTAGAACAACCAGTATTTCTGCTTCAGGTTCTCCAGGAATCAATACAGTTGCTGAATATCCAAATAATTATGACGCTGCTTATTTTATAGCACAAGTTACAGATACAACTAATACTTCAACTCAACTTTCTGAACTAATTATTGTTGATGATTATGTATCTTCTACAGAAAGTTATCAAACATATGACACTGAATATGGAATCATAGAAACTGGCGTTGGATTAGGAACATTTGGATCTAGAGTTTCTGCTGCAGGAACTGTCTCGCTTGTCTTCACTCCAAATGTAAGTATTGATACGGTAGTCAATATTTACATGAATGCATTAACTCTTAATGAGAATACCTCATTATCTAATGTGATTGATTTCACTAATGGAACAATTAACAGTGATTTGGGATCCTATCAAGGCACAGAATCTGACATCAAGAGAGGATTTGAAATACAGCATGAAAATCTTCCAATCTTTGAAAGATATTTTGAAGGAAATGATGCTGGTATTGCTAACACAACAAATAATACAATTAAAATTCCAAACCACTTCTTTGTAACTGGTGAAAAACTAAAGTATGTTCATGTTGGAGAAACAGATTCGGCTATTGGTATCGCAACAACTAGTTTTGTTGGTGCTGCAGATACTACGTTCCTACCAGGAGAAAATCTATTTGCTGTCAAAGTTGATGATAATGTTATTAAGATTGCAACAAGTGCAGAGAATGCTCTAAAGTCAATTCCTGAAGTAGTTGAGCTTGAAAGTGTTGGCATCGGCACATCACACAGATTTGTTTCCACTAATCAGAATGCAAAGGTTATTGTTGCAATTGATAATCTTATACAATCACCGATTGTTTCTACTGCGGTAACCACTACTCTTGCGAATCAAGTGCTATCAGTTGATAATATATTAGAGTTTAGTGGAATAACTTCATTCTTTGGATCTGATCTTATTAAGATTGGTGATGAAATAATGAAGATTGAGGGTGTAGGTATTGGTAGCACAAACACTATAAGGGTTCGCAGAGAATGGTTGGGAACAAAGATTGGAACTGCTGCAACAGGTGATTTAATAACCAAAGTTGTCGGAAATTACAATATTGTGGATAATGTATTGAACTTTGTGGAGGCACCATTTGGAAAAACTCCAATCGGTTCTATAACAAATCGTCCAGATGAAAGAGACTGGACTGGTATTACTACTTCTTCTAGTTTCCAAGGAAGGTCTTTTATGAGATCTGGTGTTGTGGATACTATAAATGAGTCTTACTATAAGAACTATATTTTTGATGATATTTCTAAGGGATTTAATGCTACTGAAAATGAATTTACCCTCAAGCAAAATGGATCCGATGTTCCTGGAATCTCAACAGAGGGAGCTATAATTTTAGTTAATGATATTTTCCAGTCACCTGGACTTACTGATCAATATACACTAAGTGAGCAGTCTGGCATTACAACTATTACTTTCCAGGGCACTGAGACCATTCCACTAGGACCTGATGTTGGAATTTCTAGTTATCCAAAAGGTGGCATTATTATTTCTGTAGCAACAACTGAAGGATTTGGATACCAACCATTAGTTGCTGCTGGTGGAACCGCAATTGTATCTGGTTTGGGAACAATTCAATCTATTAGTATTGGAAATAGTGGATCAGGATACAGATCTGGAATTCAAACAGTCGTAAATGTCGGTGTAGGAACCTCTAGTTTGAGTACTGGAAATATTGAGTTTATCGGAACTGCTGCTATAAGTGGTGGTCATATTGTTAGTGTTGCAATCACCAATCCTGGTTCTGGATATACATCTACTAATCAACCTTTTGTAGTTTTTGATGATCCACTAAGTTATTCTAATATGGACTTGGTGTATAGTTCTTCTTCCGTAAGTGGATTTGGAACACATGCAACAGCAAACATTGTTGTTGGTCAAGGATCAAGTGTTATTGATTTTGAAATTGTTAATACTGGTTATGGATATGGTAACGGTCAAATATTAACTGTTGCCATTGGAGGAACAACTGGTATTCCAACCACTTCCTCCTACTCTGGAAATGAGTTCCAAATGACAATCGATAAAGTTCATGTGGATGAATTTTCTGGATGGACAGTTGGAACATTAGATGTTTTAGATAAAGTCGATGACTTCATTGATGGTATAAGAAAAGATTTCCCACTTACAAAAGCAGGATCTATTGTTTCAATCGTTGCTGCTAAAGGATCAAAGATCAATGTTGAAGATGTTCTTTTGATATTCGTTAACAATATCCTTCAAGTTCCTGGGGAAGGATATACGTTTACTGGAGGAAGCACTGTTGTATTTACAGAAGCTCCAAAAATTGGTGATACCGTAAATATTCTTTTCTATAAGGGAAGTGGTGACACTGATGTTATCTTTAGAAATGTTATTGAAACTGTAAAGAAAGGTGACACTTTACAACTTAAGAGTGATAGATCAGTAGGTCAAGCATCTTACCTTAGTGAGGATGAAAGAGTTGTAGAATTTGTTAAATCCACCAATACTGTTGAAACTAATCCATATGATGGTCCAGGAAATGTATCCGACGTTACTTTTGAGAGACCAGTTGATTGGTGTCGTCAAACAGAAGACATCTTCATAAATCAAATCGGTGTTGGCAAAGATAGAGAATTGTATGAACCAGTCATTAATCCAAGTGCATACATCATCAAGTCTGTTGGAGTAGGGTCTACAGCAATCTATGTTGATAATTTAAGACCTATCTTTAATTCGCAAAATGAAAATGACACAGATTTAACTTTCCAAAAGAAAATTAAGTTTATTAGACAGGAAACTAAGACAGGTGCAGCAGGCACTGCAGTTGTTTCTGGATTTGGTACTATCTCTTCTGTCACTATTTCGGATGGTGGTGTTGGATATACAACTGCCACTGTAAGTTTTGGTTCAACTATTGGTGTTGGAACAACCACCAGAGCATTTGGTAATGTTTCTATTAGTGCTGGAGGAACAGTCACAGGAGTTGCCATCACAAGTCCAGGTGTCGGATATACATATACAAATCCACCTACGGTTCTTATTTCTCCTCCAACTTACTCTGAAGAGGAGGTTAGTGTCAGTTCTTACTCAGGAGATAATGGTATTATTGTTGGATTTGGAACTACAAATGTAGGAGTTGGTACGACATCACTAATCTTTGATGTTCATATTCCGTTTGATTCATTCCTTAGAGACACTTCTATTGCTGGAACCGCAGTAACGATTAGTTCTCTTGATGCAAATGATTTGTTTGTAGTAAGGAATTCCAATATAGGTGCAGGAACAACGTCAATAACATCATTTGATACTTCAGGTAACACCGTGGGTGTGGGAACTTCTTTTGCCGATAATGTGTACGCCGTAAGAACTGCGGTTTCTATATCTACAAGTGTTCAAGGAATAACAACTCATGTGAGAAGAGTAACTGTTGATGTGGATCAATACATCACGTCAGGTGTAACAACCTCAGACTTCTTTGGAAATTATAGTTGGGGAAGAATAGACATTGCTGCTAGGGCAGAGTCTAATTCTTACAATTCTTATACTCTTGGAGGTATCGGTATTTCTGAGGGAACTGGTATTTCTACATCGACATTAATTACAAGATCAAACTTCTTGAAATTCCAAAATTATATCGTTTAATACTAATAAATAAAGAAAAACTCTGTCCAAAATGGCTGCCATTATAACTGATCAGATTAGAATATTAAATGCGGGTAATTTTATTGCCGGTGTTTCTAATGCTAGTAATTCCTATTATTCATTTATTGGTCTGCCCAATCCTGCAGATTACCAGACCGACTGGGATTCAGATCCCCCTGCTCCAAAAGATAATTTTGATCAGGAAAATGATTATTGGGATACCATGATTGCGTTGAAAAAAATCAACACTGCTGATGCTAGACAGGTTATTCCTAAACTAACATGGAGTTCTGGAACGACATATGATATGTATAGGCATGATTATTCTAGATCAAACACTGCACCCGTCTCAGGTGCAACAAATCTTTATTCGGCAAATTTTGTTGTTTTAAATAGTGATTTCAGAGTTTACGCTTGCTTACAAAATGGGACAGATCCAGACAACACTGAGGGTAGACCATCTTTAGATGAACCAACTTTTACTGATTTGGAACCAAGATCTGCTGGAACTAGTGGTGATGGGTATATTTGGAAATATCTGTATACAATTAAACCAAGTGAGGTCGTCAGATTTGAATCAACAGATTTCATGCCAGTTCCAGCAGATTGGTTAACTTCTGCGGAAAATGCTGCGGTCAGAGATAATGCTGTTGATGGTGGAATCAAAATTGTAACTATCACTAATAAGGGTGTTGGTCTTGGTACAGCTAACAGTGTTTATACCTCGGTTCCTATTAAGGGTGATGGCACTGGAGCAGAATGCACAATCGTTATTGATGGGAATCAGCAAGTAAGTTCTATAACTGTTTCTAATCAGGGATCTGGATATACTTACGGAAACGTAGATCTAGTTGCTGGTGGAGTACCAACTGGAACCACAAGACCAAGTTTTGATGTTATTATCCCACCTCAAGGTGGTCATGGTGCAGACATTTATAGAGAATTAGGTGCATTTAATGTTCTGCTTTATTCTAGAATTGAAAATGATAGCACAAACCCAGATTTTATAACAGGAAACCAAATCGCAAGAGTTGGTGTTGTTGAAAACCCTCAGCAATTTGGATCAACCACGATTCTTTCAGCAGATAAAGCAAGTGCTCTTAGTGCTTTGAAGTTAGTTGGTACTGGATACAGCACTGCTACTTTCTCTGGAGACTCATACTTTACTCAAACTGTATCTACTGGCACTACAGCAGTTGGTAGAGTTGTAAGTTACGATCAAAACACTGGTGTTCTGAAGTTCTGGCAGGATCGATCACTTGCTGGATTTAACACTGTGGGAACAGCACAAACTCAACCCACTTACGGATTCGACCTAACTGAGTTTTCCTCATCTCCGGGCACTGGTGGATCTTTGGTCATATCTCCAACAACTGGTCAAGATCTATCAATTGATACCACTTTTTCGGGTATAACTACCGTAATAAATAATCGTACATATTATCTTGGTCAAACTTTTACTAGTGGTATAGCCAATCCTGAAGTTAAAGCACACTCCGGCAGTATCATTTACGTTGATAATAGACCGTCTATAACACGGTCATCGAATCAAAAAGAAGACATAAAAGTTATTTTGCAGTTCTAAAGAATTATGCCACAACAGACTAACCTCAACGTAGCACCATATTTTGACGATTTTGATGCAGCGAATGACTATCATAAGGTATTATTCAAACCTGGATTCCCAGTTCAGGCTAGAGAGTTAACCACTCTTCAATCAATACTGCAAAATCAAATTGAAAAGTTTGGACAGCACTTTTTTAGTGAAGGTGCTAAAGTAATTCCAGGAAACACCGGATATAGTCAGATATATTATTGTGTTCAGTTAGAAAATACCTATCAGGGTGTTCCCGTAGCAGCATATGCTGATCAGTTAGTAGGAACAAAAATAACCGGACAAAATTCTGGGGTAACTGCATTTGTAGATAGTATTTTATTACCAGAAGATTCGGAAAGAGGTAATTTAACATTATACATCAATTATTTGACTTCAAGTTCTTCTAATAATTCCACTCAAATTTTTAGTGATGGTGAGCCAATTGTTTGTAATGAAGTTTTATCCTCAGGATTACTTGGAAATTCAATCATTGCAGCAGGAACTCCTCTTGCAGTAACATTAGAGACAGCAGCAGCTGCCACTGGTTCTGTATTCCAAATCGACAATGGTGTTTATTTTATTAGGGGAAACTTTGTCAATGTAAATAAAGAAAGTTTAGTATTAGATCAATATACTACAACTCCAAGTTACAGAATTGGTCTTCTAATCGATGAAAGTATTGTTACTTCAGATATTGATGAACAGTTAAATGATAATTCACAAGGATTTAACAATTATGCTGCGCCCGGAGCAGATAGATTAAGAATTAGTGTAAGTTTATTTAAAAAAGCACTTGATGATTTCAACGATGACAACTTTATTTTACTTGCCACTGTTATAAATGGCGTTCTTCAAATTAACAAGAGAAAGAGTATCGCAGGTGGTGGTGTTGGATTTAGTGACCTGACAGATGTTCTTGCTAGAAGAACATTTGATGAATCTGGGCACTATTATGTTAAACCATTTGATGTCACTGTTGTAAACTCTTTAAATGATAGAGTTGGTAATGGTGGAATTTTTAATGAAGGGCAGTTCTCTCCTGGTGGAGTAACTGTTTCTGATGATCTTGCTTTATATAAAATCTCTCCTGGAAAAGCATATGTAAAAGGATATGAAATTGAATCATTAAATGCTATCTATCTGGATGTAGATAAACCAAGAACAACTAGAACACTTGAGGATCAAAATATAATTTACAATACTGGTCCTACTTTAAGACTTAATAGAGTTTATAGAAATCCAACAGTTGGATTAGGAAATACTTATTTTGTAAGTCTTAGAGATCAAAGAGTAGGATCTAATCAAGAAACTCTTCCAGGCAATGAAGTTGGAGTTGCTAGAGTTTATGATTTCAGATTAGAGTCTGGTTCATACAATACATCTGATGGAAATCTGAACGAATGGAATCTTGCTCTTTATGATGTTCAAACTAACGTAGAGATTTCAATAAATCAAGCTCACACGTTATCAACTCCAACCTTTGTAAAAGGTGCTAACAGTGGAGCAACAGGATTCTTAAGACATGCAGTTAGTGCTGGAACTGCACTTACTGTGTATGAATCCGAAGGATCTTTCATACCAAATGAGAGACTCATCTTTAATGGTGTTGATGATGGAAGAATTGCTATTGCCGTTACTGAGCATAATATTTCAGATGCAAAGTCTGTTTATGGAATGGTTGGATTTGATGGAACTGATTCTTCAGTAGGTATTAATACATTTAGTGCAGATGTAATTCAATCAACTAAATTTACTGTTGGAATTGCAACGGTAAGTCCTCTTTCTGGGGGAGTTAGTACTGTAAGAAGCAATAATCCTGCATTCCCAGGAACTTTAGTGAAAGAAAATGATTTAATTGAATATACAGATAATACTACAGGTGGACTTCTTACAGAAGATCCTATCATAGCTAGAGTTGTTAGTGTTGGTACAACACATATTGATATTGAGGGTGTAACTGCAGTTGCAGGAATTTCTAGTGGACTTCTTCCTGCTGCAGCATTAAATGTAACTGACTTTAAAATTATTACAACAGAGTTGGCATCATCTTCGGATGATTCTTTATTCACTGCACTACCAAAGATAAATGTATCTGATTTAAATCTCGATGATGCATCATTAACAATAAGAAAAACTTTTGATGTAACTATCGCAAGTAATGAACTCTCTACTCAAGTGGTTGCAGGAACAAATGAAACTTTCTTGCCGTTTGATGAGGAAAGATATCTTTTAATAAGGGATGATGGAACAACTGAATCATTAAACGGTGATCAGTTAGATATTTCTCCAAATGGTAAAACGCTACAAATTCGTGATTTAGGATCAAATAGTGATGCTACTCTGATTGCCTCTCTGAAAAAGGTCAAACCAAAAGCAAAACAAAAAATTAAAAATAGAGTTAGTTCAATAGTTATTGATAAATCTAAGTTAGTTGGATCTGGAATAGGAACAACAACTCTGAATAATGGATTGACTTATGGTTCTTTCCCATTCGGAACTAGAGTTGAAGATGAAGTTATTTCTCTGAATACACCTGATGTAATTCAAATTCATGGAGTTTATGAATCAGCAGACACCTCTGGTGCATCTTGTCCACAAGTTACTTTGCAAGCGATAAACACCACATCAACTACAACTCAAGAACTTTTGATAGGTGAGAGACTTATTGGTCAAACAAGTGGTGCTGTTGCAATTGTAGCAGAAAAATTAGACAACTCTAATATTTCGTTTATTTACAAGAACGAAATTGGTTTTATTGAGGGAGAAACTGTTGAATTTGATGAATCTCTAGCATCTGCACTTGTTTCATCATTAGTAACACCAAGTTTTAATATTTCATCAAACTATTCTTTCCAGACTGGTCAAGAAAAAACATTCTATGACCATGGAAGAATTAGAAGGAAGGCAGATTCCTCTGCACCCACTAAGCAATTGAAGATATATTTTATGAATGCTTCATTCTCTTCAACAGATGATGGTGATATAACAACTGTTAATTCTTATGATCAGTTTGATTTTACAACAGAAGTAAAAGATATAGATCTCAATAGAAATACTGATATTATTGATATTAGACCTAGAGTTTCTACGTTTGTAACTGCATCTACAAACACCAGATCTCCTTTAGAATTCCTTGGTAGAACATTTACTGCTGCTGGTCAATCATCGAATACTGTATTATCTTCCGATGAAGCTATATTAGCAGATGTTACTTATTTCCAAGGTAGAATTGATAGAGTTTATTTGACTAAGGAAGGAAAGTTTCAGATAATGTATGGAACTCCGTCTGATATTCCTACCAGACCTGATCCGATTGATGATGCTATTGAAATTTGCAGGGTAAATCTCCCTCCATTCCTCTATGATACTAAACAAGCATCTTTATCTTTTATGCAACATAAGAGATATCAGATGCAGGATATCAAAAAACTTGAAGATAGAATTAAAAGTCTTGAATATTATACTACGTTATCTCTTCTTGAAAAAGAAACAGCGAACTTCTTCATTCCAGATGACAATGGTCTGAACAGATTTAAGTCTGGTTTCTTTGTTGATAACTTTAATGACTTTCAGGCGCAAGAACTTAACCTTCGTGTTAATAATTCCATTGATAGAAAATTTAATGAATTGAGACCAAGGCATTATACAAATTCTGTTGATTTAATATTCGGACCTGTTGTTGATACAGATCCTACTAATGACTTAGATTTTGCGGATATTGAGGGTAATAACGTAAGAAAGCAAAATGATATTGTAACTCTTGACTATTCTGAGGTTGAATTTATCAAACAGAACTTTGCCACAAGAACTGAAAGTGTTACTCCCTTCCTTATCAGTTTCTGGAATGGAACTATAGAACTTACTCCAGCATCTGATAATTGGGTTGATACTACTAGACTTGATGCAAAGATTATTGAAACTGAGGGTAATTATAACGAAGTATTCGACGATCACGTTGAAGCTGGTACGATTGATCCTCAAACTGGATTTGGTCCTATGATTTGGGATTCTTGGGAAACTAATTGGACCGGGGTTGAAGTTGTTGATGAAACAAGACAAAGAGTTATTCAAAATGGTCCTGATGTTATTCACCAAGGTGCAAGATGGAGACCAGGAAGAATGTCATCAACCAGACAAGTTACTGATCAAGTTATTGAAGAACAACTCAGAACAACTAGAGAGTTTGGAACTCGTTCAAGATCTGGTGTCAGAACAATTGTTACTGAACAGTTTGATATGGAATCTGTTGGAGACAGAGTTGTTAGCAGAGATCTTATTCCATATATGAGATCTAGAAACGTTGAATTCGTTTCTAAAAAGATGAAACCACTCACTAGAATGTATGGATTCTTTGATGGTGTTGATATTACAGAATACTGTGTCCCTAAACTTCTAGAAATTACTATGACATCTGGAACTTTCCAGGTTGGCGAAACAGTAGTTGGTGAAATGATAAAGACTGGTCGTGGTGAAACTACTGCAGAATCAAATGCAAACATTAGATTTAGAGTTGCTCAACATAATCATAGGGAAGGACCTTATGATGCTCCAACTAAAACTTATGTCGAGAATCCATATTTAAACCTTCCATTATCAGCATCTTATTCCTCTACTTCTACAATTCTCAATGTGGATACATTCTCTCTTGCATCTCAAGCAAGAGGTGATTTTTATGGTTGGGTAAAAGAAGGAATGGTATTGGTTGGGTCTACAAGTGGTGCTATTGCAACTGTTCAAAACGTCAGATTAATTTCTGATCTATCTGCAACTCTCATTGGTAGCTACTATATCCCAGATCCGAACAATATTACTTTCCCAAGATTTGAATGTGGAACTAAGACTTTCACTCTTACTAATGATATTGATAATAATCAAGATAATGCAACCACAATTGCAGAGGAAGCATTTAGTGCATCTGGTACTTTAGAAACAGTTCAAGAAAATATTATTTCTGTTAGAAATGCGAGAGTTGAACTAAAGAACGAGTTTCAGAGTAGAAATGTTAACAGAGATCTTGGTACAGAGGTTGTTGGTAGTAGAGTTGTTTCTTCAAGAACAAGAACTCAGACGATTATCACCTATTATGATCCACTTGCACAATCATTTTTAGTAGAAGATGATACTGGAGTATTCTTGACCAGTTGTGATGTGTTTTTTAGATCTAAGGATGACATGGATATTCCTGTTGTCTTCCAGTTAAGAACCATGTCTAATGGTTCACCAACTGCAAGGATTCTGCCTTTCTCTGAGGTTGTTTTAGATCCAGATGATATTCAAACATCAGCTGATGGATCAATTGCGACTAATATTCAGTTTAAAGCACCTGTATATGTTGAAGGTGGTACTGAATATGCTATATGTTTAGCATCTAACTCCACCAAATATAGTGTCTATATCTCTAGAATTGGTGAAAACGATCTTCTGACAGATACATTTATCTCCAACCAACCATATCTTGGATCTCTGTTTAAATCACAGAATGCTTCTACATGGGAACCAAGTCAATGGGAAGATCTTAAGTTTACTCTTTATAGGGCAGACTTCCTTGATACTGGATCAGTTGAGTTCTATAGTCCAGAACTTACAAGAGGAAATGCCCAGATTGCAAAACTCACTCCTGATCCTATCGTTCTCGAATCTAGATCAATTAGAGTTGGTCTTGGAACAACTGTTGCTGATTCATATGAATTTGGTAATACTTTCTTCCAAGCAGGAACAAATGCGACTGGTGACCTTGTAGGAACCGCAGGGTCTGCTGTGGGAAATCTTTCTATCAGCAACGCTGGTCTTGGATATACTCCTGCTGATGGTGGTCAAACATTTACTGGTGTTAACCTTGTCACCTTAACTGGTAATGGAAGAGGGGCAACCGCAGACATCACCATAAGAAATGGTAGTATTGTTGCTTCTGGAGCAACCATTAATAATGCAGGTGGATCTGGATATCAAGTCGGTGATGTTGTTGGAATTGATACAATTGGATCGGCATCTGTTGGTAGAAATGCAAGACTTACAATCGCAGGTATTGGACATACTAACGAACTTATTCTGAATAATGTTCAAGGCGAGTTTGTTGTTGGAGCAGCAAAAACATTATTCTTCTTCAATAGTTCTGGTATTTCCACCGAACTTAATTCATCTGGTGCCACAGGACTTGGAACTGGTGGTGATGTTCAAATTTCAAACATCATAACTGATTCCGATGGATTGCATTTTAAAGTCAATCATCAGAATCATGGAATGTATTTCTCTGACAACTCTGTAATTATATCTGGTGTTCATCCTGATGTAAAACCAACTAAGTTGACTGCAGAATACTCATCTACATCTACAGATCAGATTGTAGTTGGTGGTGCAACAACATTTTCAACATTTGAAAATGTTGGAGTTGGGACAACTAACGTTGGTTTCCTATTAATTGGTGATGAGGTTATTGAATACACCAATGTTTCTGGAAATAGTATTGGTGGAAACATTGTAAGAGGAACTGATCCAAAAACATATCCTGTTGGAACTCCAGTTTACAAATATGAACTAGGTGGTATTAATCTCAATAGAATTAACAGGACTCACGATTTAAGTGATGTCACTAAACTTGATCCATTTACATTTGATAGTTATCAGGTTAAAATTGATACTAGTGCAACAACAGGAACTGATAGAAGTACGGATGTTGGATTCCCCAAACTTTACATAACAGGTGATAGATCTACTGGAGGATCTAGAGTTAGAGCAACTCAAAATATGCCTTTTGAAATCATTACTCCACAAGTTCAAAATGTAACTGTTCCTGGAACTAGTATTACAGGTGAACTTAGAACAATTACTTCCCAGAGTTTTAGTGGAACTGAATTACCATTTGTTGATGCTGGATTCCAAGATATCACTATAAACCAAAAGAATTACTTTGATACTCCAAGAATGATTGCATCTAAGGTGAACGAAGACGCACAACTTACCAATATCGTTGGTGGAAAGTCGATGCAGATGAGACTTTTCCTCTCATCTACAGATACACGTATAAGTCCTGTTATTGATGCACAAAGAGTGAATGCTATTCTCACCTCCAACAGAGTAAATAATATTATCTCAAACTTTGCAACAGACTCTAGAGTTAATAGTGCCACTGAAGATCCAACAGCATTCCAATATCTTTCTAAAGAAATTGTTCTGGAAAATCCAGCATCTTCCATTAAAGTTATTGTTGCTGCTCATGTTAATGAGGGATCAGACATCAGAGCATTCTTTGCAACTAATAATAAACCAGGATTAGTTCCTGTATTTACTCCTTTCCCTGGATATGCAAATCTTAATGAAAGAGGAGAAGTTATTGCATCTGAAAATAATAATGGTGAATCAGATTCCTTTATAACTAAGTCAAATACTCTCTCCTTTGAGAGTAGATCACTTGATTATAAAGAGTATACGTTTACTATTGATAGATTGCCCTCATTTAGAACGTATAGAATAAAATTAGATCTGACATCTACAAGTCAATGCTTCGTTCCAAGAGTGAAAGAACTTAGAGTTATTGCTTTAGCATAATATGGAATTTTACGAAATGGAAGGTCATAAGGATCTCGCAAGGGATCCTGAAACCAACGCAATTGTCAATGTAAATACTTTGGAATATACACAGTATCTCTCAAGGCGTGATGTGAAAACTGAAAAGAATCAGAAAGTACAGACAATGGAGCAAGATCTTGCTAATGTGAAGAGTGAACTCAATGAAATTAAGTCATTACTAAAGGAGTTATTACATGGATCCTGATAGCATACAGTTGAGAAATTTATCTAAAAGTTTTGCATATCAACAAATTGCAACTGATATAGATAATTGTGATGATCGTGACATGCTAAAAAATATTGCAAAGTCTTTTGCAAAACTTTATTATAAACAGCAAGAAACAATATCTGTAATAGGAATACCAGATGCCCAATAAAAGAGTTCAATTTGATGATCTTGGAGCAACAACAAAAGTAAATTTTGATGCCAATCAATACGCAGATAATTTTTTTGGATTTAGGGTAGTTGGTGCTGGAGATACTGCATTTAATTTGACTGGATATGGATTTACCGGATTTATAAAAAAACATTCTGGTGCGGGGTCAACAGCAACAGATACGATTGCTCTTGGATTTAATACGGAAGGTAGAAGTTCTGGAATTTTAACAGCAATAGTTACTGCTGGTCTGAGTACAAACTTCAGTAAAAACTCTCCAAGATATACTTATGAAATAGACGTAACTAATAATTCGACGACAAAAAAGACAAGAATTGTTAGTGGAGATATTGATGTAAATGTAGGAGTTACTGAATCAGATATTGGGGAAGCCTTAAAATGTATTGCGATTATTGATGAATCTAACGGAGGAACAACAGTTTCGGTTGCTGAATGGCAATCATGGAGAAATTCTTTTCCTAAAAGAGAGCATTATATCCTTCAACCAACTTCTACAGGCATTGCTATTACATCAGATGTGATGTCTACCGAAGTTCAAGCAGTGTATGATAGTGGATTTGATGATGGTAGATTAGTTCAAGGTGTAAATAGAGATGATGGAGTTGTATCAGATAGATCTGATTGGTTTGGAATAGTAGGACTTCAAACAGGAGTTGATACTAGAATCGGATTATTTGTTGATGTTTCTGGCAGTATGACTTTATCTACAGTTCAAGCATCGTATAATAAATTTTTATCTGACTGCTCGACTGCTGGAATTGAAATAAATCCACAAACAAATTCTGCTGAAGATTGGCTTGAACCATTTACAGGGATACTCTAATGGCAAAACAGTTAGTAGATATAGACACAATACAAAAAGACATAATCATTCCAAAAGGAGTTGATTATGAACAATCTTTTACTATCACTGACAAAAATACCGGAACTGGAGTTAGTTTTACGGGATTTGCTTCATGTAAAATGGATTCAAAATTTAAACAAAATTTTGAAAGTGTTTCTTTTGCAGGAACATTTAGTTCTACTTTCACAAATTCAGGAGTTGTCACATTATCTTTAACAGATACTCAAACGTCAAACTTATCTATAGGTAGATATTTTTATGATGTTGTGTCAACTTTAGAATTCAAGACCGGTGCAGATGAAAATTCTGACCTACAAACTGTGAGACTAGTTGAAGGACAGATTATAGTAGAATAAATACACTTAGGAAACTTGTGGAATAAATGGCACAACCAGCAAGTAGGACAGATTTAATTAATTATTGCAAAAGGCAACTGGGAGCACCAGTGCTTGAGATTAATGTTGCCGATGAGCAAATAGATGATCTGGTTGATGATGCCCTACAATATTTTCAAGAGAGACACTTTGATGGTGTAACTCAGACATTTTTAAAATATAAAATAACACAAGAAGACATTGATAGAGGAAGAGCTAGAGGTGGAACCGATAACTCTGCGGGTATCACAACTTCTACAGCAACTTCCACTATTAATGGATCTTCAATAAGTTTTTCTTTTGAGGAAAATAGTAATTATCTTCAAGTTCCACCAGAAATTATTGGTATAACAAAGGTATTTAAATTTGATGGATCAAACACTGTAACTAATAATATGTTCAGTGTAAAATATCAATTATTTTTAAATGATATTTACTATTTTGGATCAACTGAAATTCTTACTTATGCAATGACCAAAAGATATCTTGAAGATATTGATTTTGCATTAAGTACTGATAAGTTCATAAGATTTAATCAAAGACAGGATAGATTATACTTAGATATTGATTGGGGATCGGCTACAGTAGATGATTATCTAATTATTGATTGTTATCGTTTATTAGATCCAAGTTCTTATTCAAGAGTTTGGAATGATTCTTTCTTAAAAAGATATGTAACCGCACTTGTCAAAAGACAGTGGGGGCAAAACCTTATTAAGTTCCAGGGGGTCAAACTTCCAGGAGGCATCGAATTAAATGGTAGACAAATATATGATGATGCCCAGAAAGACTTGGAGGTGATTAGAGAGCAAATGTCTAACACTTACGAACTTCCTCCATACGATATGATAGGTTGATATCATGTTAAATCCATTTTTCACTCAAGGAACAGTTAGTGAGCAAAATCTTATTCAGAATTTAATTAATGAACAACTGAAAATGTATGGGGTAGATATTTTTTATCTACCTAGAAAATATTTGACAGAAAATACTGTTGTGAGAGAGGTGGTGCAGTCAAAATTTGATATAGCACTTCCACTTGAAGCTTATGTGGATAACTATGATCAATACTCTGGTGCAGGTAACATTCTTTCAAAGTTTGGAATCGAATCAAAAGATGAAGTAAGACTTATCATCTCTAGAGAAAGATTTGAGAATTATATAACTCCATTAATAAAAGATCAATCAAATATAAAACTATCAACTCGACCAAAAAGTGGAGATCTTATTTGGTTTCCTCTTGATGATAGAATTTATGAAATTAAAGATATTGAATATGCAAAACCATATTATCAGTTGCAAAATCTCTACGTCTATGAACTATATTGCGAACTCTTCCGACTTGAAGACGAAGTTATTGCAACTGGTATAAATGATATTGATGATAACCTTATAGGTGACGATTATGATGGTCAAACTGATGATGGTATAAACACTATTCAAGGTCCTACTCAGACACTTACTCTTATTGGTGCTGCTGTTCAAGCAACTGCAACTGTTGCTATATTTGATGGTGGTGTAAGACAATTCATAATATCTAACAGAGGTGGTGGTTATAGTAGTGTACCAACTGTAGTTGTCTCTGCTGCCCCTTCTGGAGGCACTACAGCAGTCGGTATTGCTACTATGATTGGTGGTATTAATGTATGTAATTTAAATGCTAATCCAAGGGATCAATCTGTTCAGAGAGTTGATGTGGCAAATTCAGGTGCTGGATATACCGTAGCACCAGGTGTTAGATTTACTGGTGGTGGATCAGGTGGAACTGGTGCTGCTGCAACCGCAACGATTGGTGATGGTGTTGTTGGAATCGTTACGATTACAAACGGTGGATCTGGATACATAACTCCTCCCACGATCACGTTCACTAATGAAGTGTTTAAATCTGGTGTCACAACTGTTTCTGCAGCTGCAACAGCAGTTGTAAGTGCTGCTGGAACGATCTCAAACATCTTCCTAACAAATACTGGTGTTGGATATTCTGTTGCTCCTACAATGTCTATAGCAACATCTGGTAGTTCTGGATCTGGAACATTTCGATTTAATGAAATTGTAACTGGATCATCTAGTGGGACAACAGCAAGAGTCAGAGTTTGGAATTCTTCAACAAATGAACTTGAGGTTGGTAATGTAACTGGAGAGTTTACCCGTGGAGAGACTATTACTGGTCAAACTTCTGGTGCATCTTATGAACTGAGAGTAGCAGACGCACAACCTGTGGAGGATGGATTTGCTGACAATATCAACATTGAAACGGAAGCAGATGCTATTATTGACTTCTCTGAGCAGAACCCATTCGGTATG
>TARA_R100000329_G_scaffold42607_2_pt1 | contig 18443 bp, 17 predicted proteins | sample TARA_R100000329 | Tara Oceans TARA_R100000329 (sample SAMEA2620783) | marine metagenome | biome: marine biome (ENVO:00000447); feature: surface water layer (ENVO:00002042); material: "saline water (ENVO:00002010), including plankton (ENVO:xxxxxxxx)" | depth 5 m | reverse complement strand
TGGTTATATTTAAGCCCATACCTGCACCTGCATTTGTACTATGTGTAATATTTACAAATTGACCTGCAAAAGTTGCGTTTCCTGTTGTTGATATTGTGGCAGAATTTACTTGACCACTAAAATAAGCGTCTCTCCATTTGTTTGATGTAGAACCAATATCATTAACAGCATTAGCATCAGCACCATTTGAATATGTGCTTACAAATGCAACACTATCTTGTTTGAATCCTCTACCACCATCACTTGTAAAAAATGGTGCTTTTACAAAACCTGAAAAAGTTGTATTGCCTGAACTATCTAAAAGTATATCAGTAGTTCCTGCTCTACCAATTCTAAAGTCATCTTGATAGGCATCTATTCTATAAAAAGCATAGGTGCTATCGTGGTCTGCTGCTGTGTGTAACTCTATTTGACCACCTTCAGGCGAACCACTTGCCCCTCCGTGTATTTTTAGTTTTCTTTCTCCACCATCTGCAACACCAATATTTACGTCACCTACAAAAGTTGCATTACCTGATGACCTTTCAAAACTTAAATTTAAGACCCCAGCTGCATTATTCCATCTGTATAATTCTAAATTTCCATTTGTATTACTATTTACAAAACCCCAACCAAATGTAGCAGAGCTAATATCAGCATTATTTAAAGTTGCCAAAAAAGGAAAAGCAGAACTGTTATTGCCAGAATTAAGATGCAAAAATGTTTGTGTTTGCCCACCTGATTCATTACCTTGTATTGTAAGCATTGAATCAAATGTACTACCTGCATCAACACTCACTTTACCTACAAAAGTTGCGTTTTGTGAGCTGTTAATCGTAAGCGCAGCAACATCGTTTGTACTAAAGACCATTTTGTCCTCCTGATGACCATAAAATATTGATCCTCTGTTAGGGTCATCGTTATCAGCGAAATTTATAAAACATTCTCCAGTATTAGATGCTGACAATATTGTCATACCTGTCGAAGCACTTGTCCTTAATGTTAATCTAGAACCAGTTGCAGGTGATGTGGTTCCAATTCCTACATTACCTGAACTATTAATAAACATCGTATCAGAGCTGTTTGTTACAAACCTAAATTGGTTAGTAGCTTCTAATCTCATTTCATTTGCATTATATCCAATTCTTGAATTAGTCGCAGAATCATCACTGTTTCTAAATTCTATTGCACCAAAATTAGCATTTGTTCCTGTTCGATGTATTCTTATACCCTCATCACTTCCTGTTTCTATATGTAATTTAGCTGAAGGTAAAGTATAGTTTATCCCTACTAGACCACTTGTTGTAACTCTTACTCTTTCAGATGAATTTGTAAAAAATGATAAAGGAGTATTTGTTTGTGTTCCCACCCTTGCATTATCACTTTGTATTGCTTGTGCAAATAAAATATTATCGTTGTTTCCTGACTTAACTCTAAATGTTGAATGGGTAGCATCTTGTACATTAAGTTCTCCTGTTACAGTTGTATCTTGAAATAATTGTATTGTATCAGAAGTATCTTCTGTAAATCGCATAAACTCTGCGCCACCAACAAAAAATCTTAATCTATCGTCAATATCTTCTCCAATATAAGTATGACTTCCTCCACCAAAATATAAATTTTTAGCAACAGGTATAAATATATGTCCACTTGTAGTTATATTACCACCAAAGGTTGAACTACCACTTGAATTTAAAGTTAGAGCAACTGTATCAAGTCCACTAGAATTACTAACTCTAAAAGAAATTGCTTGTCCAACAGTCCCGTGGTCAATAAATGCCTCTCCTGAACTTAAAAACCTTAAATTATTTTCTGCAAAAATTGAATCGTTACCACCAACTAAAACTTGAGATGATATGTCTGCTGTTCCTGTTACACTAATACCTGTACTTGTAGTTTCTAATTTTTTACTATTGTCGTGATAAAGTTCTACTGCACCATCTGCAATAAACTTAGCCATTATCTCACTTGTTGCAGATTTTCTAATTCTAACTTCTCCGTTACCTTCTAAAAATAATCCACCCGTACCTGTATCTTGTACAAAAGAATTTGCCCCATCGTGATATATTTCTAAATCTCCACTATTACCAAAAACTAATTTATTATTGTCTCCTGTTATTAAATTAGTATTAAATTGTAATCTTGTATTACTACCATCTAAAAACAAGTATGTTAATTTTCCACCACTACCATTATCAGACCTAAAAGAAATATCGCCATCATCAAGCTCTTGGTCAATAAATAAACCACCTGTATTGTTTTTTATAAATGAGTTTGTACCATCGTGAAATATTTGCAAATCTCTTGAGCTACCAATATTTAGATTAGTATTGTCAATAAACTTTGCTCTTTTAGTAAATACAGTTTCTACATCACCACCATCTAATCTTAAATATTCAGTAGTCCCTCCTGAACCATCATCACACATAAATAACATATCTCCGTCATCAGTATTTTGCATTAAATGAAGTGTTCCTGTATTATTTTGTATATATGAATGAGTACCATCGTGAGATAAATTTAAGTCACTTCCTGCTCCAATATTTAATAATTTACTATCACCTAAATCTACATTACCAGCAAAAGTTGCATTGTTACCAGAAATAGCAATAGGTGCATCTGTTAATGTGTCAGAATCTTGCCACATTACTACATCATTTGCAGTACCACTACCATCAATAGAACCTGTTGCGTTTATTGTTACTGTTTGACCACTTACAGATGTTGTTACATTAGTACCACCAGCTACAGTAAACGTTTGTGAATCTAAATCGACTGACCCTGTTCCACTATCACCAGCTATATCTAAATCTTGGGCTGTAATTTGTGCATCTACATAAGCTTTGTTAGCTGCATCTGTACTAGCTGAGACAGTATCTATACCTTGTATTCTTCCTGTACCGCCTAACGTAATGTCTCCGCCACTTACTGTAATAGTACCTCCAAAAGTAACACCACTACCCTCACTATTATTTATATTTGAAATATTTAATAATTCTAAAGTATCAGCACCCGAAACTCTCCTAAAGCCATTTATAAAACTGTTATCTGCATTGTTGCTAAACTTTAATGTTCCTTTTGTAAGAAAATTGTTATTAGATTGTATGTAGGAAGTCGCTTCTATATTACCTGAAAAACTCCCTGTTGTTGCTTCTAAACCACCAATAACTAAACCTGCTTTGGTATACCCTGTTCCGCTTTTGTTTACAGTAGTTGTAGGCTCTGTTTGTAAATCTTTAAATAAATGAAACTTTGCGTCACTTGCATCTCTAAATAAACCTGCATAAAGATCTAATGATCCTGATGTATCATACACGCCATAGAAACCTAAATCCACTGCGTCACTAGAGGTGTTATCAGATCCTACAATAATTAAAGGATCTTTAACTGATAAAGTATCTGTATCTACAGTTGTAGTTGTCCCCTGTACAATTAGATTACCTGTTACAGTCAAGTTACCACCTAGTTGTGAATTACCTGCTACTTGAAATGTAGTTGTAGGTGTAACGCCAACTCCTAATTTTGTTGTAGATAAAAATAAAGGTGAGTCGTTACCTAATCCATCAGTAAGTCTTTTTGCTGTAGATGTTAAGTTATCGTTGTCTGTTACCTTTATTAAGGAGTCATAAGTTTGGCTAATAAAAGTTCCCGTTAAAGTAGTACCCATATTTATATTTTTTTATTTACGTTTTGTTTTGGTAAAACCTTTTCTATAAACGTTTTAAGTTTAATGATATTTTTTTCTTTAGGCTTATATGTTAATTTTTTCACAAGACCCAACTATTAAAGTTCTCATTTTTATCAGGATACATACCGTCATCATTAGCCGCAGTATACTCAGGAAACAAATTACTATTTTGATTTATAAAGTCTAAGAACCTTCTTGTATAAAATTCAGCTTTATCTCTTGAGCTATCTACAAGTGATTTAATCTCTTGCATCGAAGGAGTCTCTGAAGACTCGCTTCGATGTCTAAATACACCACCATTAGATACTTGATAAGATGCAAACATATAATAATCACTTTGAGCAAACCATATTAACATTGGTGTAATATATTTATCTAGTAAATTTTTATAATTAGAGTTTGCATTTTGAGTAATCTGACCATTTGTAATTAATGTTTCTATTTTCTCATATAGTTTTGTTCCAAGATAATTTTGTATATGTATATCTTGAGCAACCTCTACAAATTGTATAAACTTATCGGCATCTACTGCTCCACCGATAATTGATTTACGTCTTAAATCATTCGTTGTTATGAACAGTGCCTTCATCTTCTTTTGTTTTAAATAAGTTCTTAATTCTATCTATAGCTGATAATTTCTCACCAGTCTCTTCTTCTCTTTTGATCTTAGTCTGAATATTATCTAATTCTGTAAACTCTATTGGCTGTAAAGTAACAAAGTACAAATTGAGTTCGATATTATTAAATTCTAAGATGCTTTTAAACGCTTCTAAGAGCGTTTGTTGAAATGGTCGGATAACTATGTTATCCATAAGGATTGAAGCCGTTCTAAGCTCCTCTGCGTTATTACCAAAGCCTGTGTTATCTTTTATCCCAAGTAATATTGGAGAAACAATTCTGTGACCTAACATTATTTTTTCTCTTGCTTCATCTGCTAAAAACTGATACTGTGCGTGTGCATCAGGTAAATGTATAGGTTCAATGTCTGCTTTACGATCAGGGTCATCGTTAAATGCTAGAATAAACTTACCAGAATTAGATGTCCCTCCAAATTTATCTTGGATTTTTCTTTCTATTAATTGTTGTGCTTCTTCATCAGGAACACCATTGTTAAAATTAATTAGTAAAGATGGCTGTAAGCCATTCTTTATGTTGTTTATGTGGTAGTTTGAAACCTCTTCTTCCAGTGAACAATACTGTAAACAACCGTGATAATCAACTGGAGCATAGTAATAAAATCCTGGTCTATATGGTCTCACAACATAGATTTCCCTTAAATCTACTTTGCTACCAAAACCATAAGCAGGTATTCTTTTTGGTATATCTGCTGGCTTAATTTCTGACCATTTAGGATGATAGTAGTATGCTTGAATTTTCCCTTCTCTAGTTTTCTCTGCTCTCAAAGTTTCCATAGGGAAATGTACTAGGTTCATAATTCTAGTTTTTGATCTGTTGTAAATTACTTGTATAGCAGCTTGTCCAAGTAATTTATAGTCATTAACTATTTTTCTTACTTGTTCAGGTTTTAGTAAAGATTTCATTTGCGCATACATTTCAGGTTTATCGTCACTGTCTGTAGCATCAATACCTTTACCATATATCATATCTACTATACCATTAACACAACAAGAGTTTGTTGGGCTGCTTAGATACAACTGTATTAAGTTGTCAAAGTAGTCATTGTTTTCTCCATAACTAACCCAATCATTTTTATAATCTTCTTTGACTTCTGGTATTGTGTAGCCTTGAAGATTTACAACTCTGATATTGTTGTTATATGTTTTTTTATTTTTTGCCATATTATATTGTTATATATTTTTGACCTGCAGCATCAGCACTATGTTCCGTGTACTCACCTGTGTTAAGTGTGTGTGGTATAGTTCTGTTTGTTTGTGCAGTGCAATATGCTTTTGATCTAAATAATAAATTGCCTGATCTTGTAAATTCAAGTAAATACATTTTACCTTCTGATAGTATATTAAAACTACAAGGTATTTGTATAAAGTTGCCTACATATGTAGATGTTAAGCTTGTTAAAGTTTGTGTTTTTCTTGTGCCATCTTCTGTAATGACAACTTGAACATTACTATCAGCTTTATAAGATCTAGGTACAATTTTAATTGTTTGCGAACTTGTTACAGGTTGTAATAGTATCATAATAAGATAATCAAAATCTATTAAGTTTGTTCATAAAAAAAGCCCTGGGTTACAGGGCTTTCTTACAAAACTTATGAAAAATCACTAATTACCTCCACCTGGTATACCAGATTGGTCATCATCAACATCTACATCTGCAACAACTCCTGGCACAACAGATACGTTAGACGCAGAACCACCGTTGTTACTAAACGATAGTTGAGTGTCTGTTTCTGCTGAAATATCACAGAAGTTTGCAGGTGCTCTTTCTTGACCTGTAAAAGTTAATGTATATCCACTTAAATCTCCCATTCCTGAACCTGAAGAAATAGTTCCTCCAGTTACATCCATTCCGTGCTCTAATCCAGCCATAAAATAATTATCGTTGTTATCTTTTATAATGATGTGAGGTCTTGCAAAAGATATTAATTTTAATTCTTTATGATCTTTAGGTGATAGTTTTGGTAAAACCAAAGTTAGAACTTGCTCAAAGAATGTACCACCTGTATCTGTAGAAGAGGTGATAGTCTGTTCTAAATTGGAGTTGCCTTTAAGATCGTATCTGTAAGCGGTATTACTACCTGAGATAGCAGCAATATTATCTTCAGTTCCTGAAGTAGTATTCATAACTACGCCAGTCATACCATAATCAATAAAGTATACCGCTTTTAATCCACCTACCGAGTCTTTACAAGGTCTTTGTCTTCCTTTTGTTAAATCACAACTCATATTATTATTATTAAAAGGGGGTTTTGAGACCCCCTTTGATTAAACATTAAGAGTATAAAACAATATCAGATCCGATACCGTGCTGTACTCCTGCACTTCCTCTAAGAACTACTCTTACATTTTGACTTCCGTCAATGTCTGCCATATCAATTAACTTAACTTCTTGCCAGTCATTTAATAAACCTGTGCCGAAGAATAAGTTTGAAGATTCAGCAGCAACCATTTTGTTGTCTCCTAATCCTGGAGCTGTAAATAGTTGAATGCCTTGAAAGTTCATATCTGTTTTACCTACATTATATAAATCTCTATAACCTAAAGCTGCTTGTGCTTGAATATAAAATTTAGCTGCGCTTGTTGGAATATAAATTTTTACATCTTCTTTACCATATACTGATCCTGGAATTGCATCAACAACTTTACCTAACTCTGCAACAATGTTTGCAGCTGACAATGTAGTACCTGAAACATCAACAACATCTCCGTCTGCAGCTAGTAAAGCTTGAAATCCATCAAACTCACCATTGTTAGCAGTAGCACCTTGCCAAATGTTTTGTTCTACTTTCTCAGCAACTTTTGCTGATACCTGTCCGATTAAGAAATCAGAAAAGTTTCTAGGTAAGTTATCGTATTGGCTGAAGCCCATACTGTTTGCTTCCCAGTCCTGTCTAAAATCTTTTTTACAAAGCTGTAAGTTTACTTGAAACTCTTCTGGTTGTAAAATTCTTTCTGACAGTGTTATGTTTGAAGTTGGATCAAAATCACAAGAAGCATCTTTTAAAATACTATCTAGTGAAAGTTTTTTGATAACTTCTTTAAATTTAATATTGGGTTTAATTGAAACCCCACCTTGAGATAACGTTACGCCACTTAGTAAAGCTGCTGCAATATATTCGCCAGCAAATTCACCTGAGTAGCTTGTAGTTATACTTGTTGTAGTCGCCATATCTTTTTATTTATTTAATTATTATAATTCACCAACTGTTATTGAAGAAGCAGCGTTACCATTTCCAAATAAGAAATAGCTTGTTCCGTCTGAGTGAATTTCAATAAAATCACCGATGCTTTCTGCATCATCTTCAAATGTTACTCTATCTACTGCATCTGCTTCAACGATTGCTCCGTTTACAATCACACCACCATTAATAGTGTCTCTGTTACTAGCTGGAGATTGTACAACGAAGTCAGTTGAAAAAGCACCTGATACAATAAATTTTGCTTTCCACCCAGCACTAGGTGCAGGTAGTGTTACTGTATATCCTGTTCCAGAAATCTTAAATGTCTTTCCAGAGTCTGATAGATTTAATGAGCTTGATGATGAAACTAATTCATAGTCATCAAACATTCTCATTACATCATCGCTAACGTGTTCTAAAACTGCCATAATTATTTATTTTTATTTATTATTGTTTCCATTACTCTGTCAAGAGTAGATTTTCTTCTATTTTGTGCAAATAATATTTTTCTTTTAGTATTTACATCTGCTTGTGGATCGTGAGCTATTGGCTCAACCACTGGTTCTTGTGCAGAGAGTTCTTGTTTCTCTTCAGAATTTAATTCTTCTGGCACATCTTTTTCATCATCACTAGACATTTTTTGTATCATACCTTTAACTTCAGCGATTGCTCTAGCTAAATCTTCTTTGGTTGCATACTTAGACATCTTATCTTCGTGTTCTTCCATTTCTTTGTCTTCGTGCTCTCCCATTTTTTTCTTGTCTTTGTCGTGATAACCAGCTTCTACTTCCTCATTTAGTTCAACATTTTCTTGAACTTCAGAGTTTTCGTTCTGCTCATTAAGAGCAATTTCTTCGTTTACTTCTATATCAGAAACTTCAGTAATTTTATCGTCACTTTCAATTTCTGTGTTTAGAAGGACATTTTTAAATTTGTCTACTATTTCACTTGCTTTCATAACTATATATATATTAGGTTAATCATTATTTATTATGGGTGTTGTATTTTTATACTTTACCTATACCTTGATTTATTAAGTAACCTTTACAACACTTTCTTGAATATGTTTTACCGTCGTCACAAAGGCAGGCTCTTTTGCCTGACTTTGGACTTGTTCTACTTGGAGTCTTAAAGGGTTTTTTCATTATTTACTTTTAGGATGTTTAGATGGTAAAAGATCATAGTCAGTTGTATACTTTGGGTTTTGTGGTCTTCCGTTTCTTACTAAGTACATAAAGGCATTGACCCTGGCGTGTGCCCATTGTGAGGGTGATTTTACTCTTGGTGAATGACTTGTGTTGAATGCACCTAAACCTCTTTGAAATACAGAAGCCAACATACCTACTGTGATACCGTATCCTAATTTTTCCTTATATCTTTTGTTAAAGTCATCAGCTTTTTTTTGTAAAGCTGCACGATCTTTTGCAGATACTTTTGCGCCTCTTTTACCTTTGGCAGTTCCTTTTGCACTGCCCTTTCCTTTAGGTCTTGGATTTGGTGTTTTAGATCCTGGAGCTTTTGGACTCTTTCGAATGCCACCTCTAGGTCCTACCTCTGCCATCTTTATACATTTACCGTCTTTTCTTTTATAACCTTCAGGACAATGATATTTTAACTCTTCTTTATTATGATATTTACAAGGCATATACCAAGTTCTACCTTCAAATTCGTGTTCGTGTATACCCTCACATCCAATATTTCTAGCCATTTCTTCTGCTTTCTCTTTAGATGAGTATGCTAGTCTATCGTCTATTATAGCATAGTCCTCGTCTACAGATTTAGATGTCAGCTCTATTTCTCCTAGTTCTTTTAGTTTAGATTCTGCCCATCTTAGACCAGCTTTACCACCCCAAGCATCATACATAAGTTTACCACAACCATCACCATAAGATTTAGATACTTCTAGATCTTTTGCGTGTCTAAGTAAGAAACTTCTCATTCTTTTTATCGTGTTGACACTCAAATTAGCACCTTTAGCGATTTGCGCAGCTCTTCGTTTGCCTACGGGTGTTCCACAACTGCCCCAGCCATTTTTTTCAACATATTCTAATACTCTTTTTGCATTATTTCTAACTCCCGCAGGATAATCAGAGTAAGTTTCTAATTCTATATCTAATTCTTCAGTTAATTCTTCTATTAAAGATAGTGCTGCGAGTTCGCTTTCTTCTAATTCTTCTTCTTCATCATATTTTAATGCATCTACGAAGTGTCCTTCAATAGAAAAACCTTTTACTTTACCTGTTTTCACATAAGTATCCCAAATTTCATCATTATTGACTTTCATAGTAACCATCCAAGTACCTTTTGGTAAATCAAATCCGTATTTTTTTGATTTATCCATTTTAGGATCTTCTATAATCCAAGATTCTACAACAGATAAACCGTTTAGGTTTATTTTATGCTCTAAAGTGCTGTTGTTTTGTTTACCTTTTGTCAAAAAAAGCTCTGCTGCTTTTTTGACTGTATTTTCACTGAAGTATATAAAATATTCTTGCTCTTCAAACTTTCTATATATTTTTTTGTTAGGTATGAGAGCTGGACCCATCAATATTTTCTTCTCTTCATCTACTTGTGCTAATTTTATATCTTGTGATGCAAGAGCAATAAATTCTTCTTCTATTGCTGGATCATCTACTATTGATATTGCTTGTATTCCAGAGATTTCATTCTCTTCATCTAAAACAAGCTCTATGACTTTAAAATCTTTCATAATAAGTAAATCTTTTTTATTGTATTTTGTTTTAATCTATTTTAGAACTTCTAATAATATTTCTATCTAGTGCAAGACCTGATTTTACATCACCGCTTACTACAAAAGCTCTTATTGGCTCTCCTGTTCTTTGTGCAATAACTTGTGCTAACTGAAATTGTTGACCTGTACCTACTATGTTGAATGCAGGGTCTTGTGCACCACCACCAGTGGATCTGCCTGAACCAACCGAACCTACACCACCTGGAACTGATGTCGCTGTAGGAACAAACTTTGTTGATGCAATAGCAGCTATTTGAGCAGCACCTAGTGCACCTATAATTATTGCAGCTAGTGATTTTTTAATTAAACCACCTGGTTCCTTAGCTAAAACATCTGTGATAGCTAAAGCTGTATTTATAGCAGCTTGAGCTATTGCAAAAGCTTTTTGTAGTCTAAAGTTTCTTTCAGCTATTTCATCTCGTTTTTTCTGTAATTTTAATTCGTTTTCTTCAATTTGTTTATTTATTCTAATTCTCTCTTCTTTTGATAAATTTTCATTTCTAAGTCTTTCTCTAAGCTGATTATTTAGCATTACTGTTTTTCTTTCCTCCCTACTAAGTTCAGCGTCTGTAAACATATTAGAAATATTTTCTATTTCACCAAGTAAAAATGATATTTCTTCTAGAGTTTTTTGAAAGTTAGTTTTTGATCCTTCAGTGGTTTTCTTTATTTTATCTTGCGTACTATCTAAAAGTTCACCAATAATTTGCGCTATTCTTTCTTCTATTTTAATTCTTTCTACACCTGAAACTCTATTGGAAGATACTAAATCCTGCAACACTTTAAGTTCTGCATTTTTAGACATCCTTATAATAAAATCTTTGCCTTTTTGAAATTCTTCGAAAGACAACCCTCTTTGTTTTAGAGCTGATATTTCTCTTTCTCTTAACAATTCAATGTTTGCTAATTCTATAGAAGTTCCTTGTTGTTGTAATGATAAAAACTCTTTGAAAGTAATAATTTGTGCTTTTGTTTCCTTAGTGTTCTCATTTTTCTTTTTTGTGTTGGTTTCTAGTAAATCGCTTTGTTCTTTTATAATTTCTGCATTACCTATTAAAAGTGTTGTTAAGGCTGTTTCTGCTGTTGCAACTGCATCAGTTGCTTCTTTAGACTCTCTTTTTTTCTTATTAAGAAAAGCTGTTTGTTGAGCCTGAATATCAGCACTTGTAGTCCCTCTATTAACAGTAGCAATAAAACCCTCTAAACCTTTATTTTCATTTTCAATAGCCTTTGTGCTTGCTTCACGAGCAGCGGCTAAATTCTCTTCTGCCTTTTCAATTAAAGATTGTCTTTTAAGTCTTTGTATTTCTAATTCTAAAAATCTTTCTGCTTTTTTATTTCTTTCTTCAAGAGATATAGTTTCATCGTCTAATATTTTTGACAATCTATTAGAAGCAACAGAAGCTGCATCTAATAAGGCTTGTCTATTTTCAAGTGACAAATTAGTGTCTTTTAATTTAGACTCTAAAACGCTTAGTGTTTTTGCTTGTCTGTCAGCAGCATCTGTAAATAAATCTGCTGCATTAGCGGCTTTTTTACTTTTCTGTGAAAAGAAATCTAGTAATGCAATAACTGACTGAAATACTAAAATTATACCGAGTGGACCTAATAGCTGATTTTTGAGTAGTTTAAAGGCTTCTCCAACACCTCTTAAACTTTTACCTCCATCTGAAGATTTAGCAACAAGTGTAATAAATAAAGTAGATAGTTGTGAAAGGTTGTTAGCTACACCTCGAATACCAAAAGGTAAATCTGATATTGTTCTACCAAGCTCTGTTAATGTTGCACCAGCTAAACCTGCATTTGAAGTTAGATCAATATTTTTCTTAGCTGCAATCTCAGTTTCTTTTGAGTAAGCTTTAGTTTTTTCTTTCGCTACATCAAACGCTTGACCTAAACTTTTTACCCTTTTTTCTGTGTCTGGTAATTTTACAATAAATTCACCATCATCTACGACTATTTTTAATATAAATTCTTCATTCATTTCTAAATCTCTTTATTTTGTTTTTTGCTTCTTTTAAAGTTCTGGGTGCTTCATATTTACCCTTTGCAATATCAATTAAAGGTGATACACCGTAGTAATCATCTAATTTTAATAAGTCTAATATATTTTTAAGCATTGAAATCATTTAAAAGTTCTAATTCACTTTTACCATTATCCATATCGGTACTTATTGAGTTTATTTTATAACTCTTCTGATTTATCTCGAGCCTATCGGCTAGAGATAAATTAAGCAATATCTTAGCAGGAAGATATGCAGTTAACCTAGTGAGTCTGTTCTTCGAGTCAAATACATCACTTATATAATTTCTATAATATTGGCTAAATAAATTTTTAGTTACAGTTTCTTCGTTAGGTATTATATATTCGTGACTTTCAGTTCCAAAATGTATAGATTGACCAGAAGACAATAATGTAGTCACGTTTGATGGAATTATATAGTTAGTGGTTGTACCTGCTGAAACACCACTAAAATCTTTGAGTTGTATGCTTGAACCACCAGATACTCTAATGGGATAAAACAATAACGGTCTACCAACAAAAGGACTTTGATCTAAATTTACAGACCAACCAAATTGCACGCTACTTACTGTGTTACCTGTTTGATCGTTCAAATCTAATAATCTTTGGAATTTAAAGTGCTCGAAAGGTAATTCTATTTTGTAAACACTTCCGTCTTTAGTAACTCCTGATCTATTAAATGTTTCTGTACCCCACTCTAAATTAAATATTTTTTCGTGTGTGTCTGCTAAAAAAGATTGTCTACCTTGAAATCTAAAATCTATTTCTTTAAAAGGTAGAGCTGTGTCAATTTTAGACTCTGTTATGTCTACAAAATCCGTTATATTTCTTGTAACACCCGCAGAATAAAAAGAATCAAGTGTTTGTATTTTTATAGTGCCATCATCTTCTACAAAAGCAGTAAGGTTAAACATTTTAAAAATACCAGATAAAAAATCTATACATTTAATTTTAGGCATCTCTTCAGAAATATTAAATGATTGTGATTGAGCTACCGTCAAACTACTAAAAGTAAGAGTGTATGATGCTTCTGGTAATTGAGATCCACCTTTACCTATAACAGTCATTGTAATAGTTCCTGTAACAACCAACTGCGTTGAAGAGGTAGTACTAATAAAAAAAGTATAGTCACCTGGTCCTACTACACTTGGTACGAAAGTACCAATCATTTCAAGTTGTTGTTGTCCAGTTCCAGATTTCGTATATTCTTTTTCCCCGTCTAAAAAAGCTTCTATAGTATAATTTATACTATTGTCATTTGGAACAACGTCAAGTGTAAAGTTTATATTATCTGTACCTGAAACTTCTAATGTAGTACCATTAGATGTTATTTGACTATCATAATTACCGCCTGGTATTAAGAAGGGTCCAGTTTGAAATGTAGTTACTTGCTGAGTAAATGGCTCTGCGACTTGTGCGTCAGTGCCAACATCACCTGACTTTCTGTGTAACCACATATATAAATTATAGTAAGGAGTATTAGTGGTATTGAAAAAATCATTTGAAAACGTAAGATTATATTTAGCCTGTATAGCTTCTATAATCTTATGCACTCTAATTGCAAATTTAAGTTGTTTAAGTGATAAGCCCCTGTTGTCATCTACTTTAGTTGGGCTTTGCTCTGCAATATTATCGACAACTCCACTGTATATTGGATTAGTTCCGTTATCATTAGAATTAAATACAAGTCTTCTAGTGTGTGTTATAAGAGGTGTAATTATATCGTTTAGCACACCAATTAATTTAGATTTTACAACACCTGCAGTATATACTGTGTTAAATGTAGACAAGTCGAGTGAAGATATATTATCATCACCCATCAATGTAGATAGTTTTACTGTATTACCAAAAAAAGTTATTTTATAAGAACTTGGTTTACCTTCTTTCATATTTACACCATCTAATCTTATTTGACCTTTTTTAAATGGAGTATGATTTAATTCTAAAACAGCATCTCTTCTAATGCCCGCATCAAAACCAGACGCAAGTAAATTATCGTTAGAAACTATATCTGAATTGTAATAATGTTTAAATAATTTATTTGTATTAGGTGAAGCTGGAACGGTAAAGGTTCTAGTGAAATCTGTAAATACAGATCCTATATCTCTAACGTTTTGTATAGCTTGAGTCAGTGTTACAGACTCATCTTTAAATAAATCTATTCTTACAAATCCAGCAGGATCACCGTCATCTATTTCTTTTTTAGTAATATCTTGTATAAATAATTGTAAAGTAAACATTATCTAATATCTTGTATTTTATCATTAGCAAATTCAAACTCTATAGTATAATTGACAACTTTGTTATTTACGCTTGTCTTAAATTCTACATCAGAGGTTTTTATAATTACTGGACTTACAGATGTTTGATTATTTGCCATATCTTCATCAATCCAAATCTGCTGACTCATAAGGAGTTCTTGTATTGGATTAGATATGTCTTCATCTAAAAAGTCTGTATTTAAAGTAATAGATTCTTCACCTTGTATATCTATTCTTTGTTTTTGTGCTTTATATCTATCGTAACTAAATGTAGATTGATTAAAGTTAATAGTGCTTCTTTTGAATTTATCAAATTTAGTTTGTAATTGTTTTACAGATTTTTTACTAAATATTATATCTTGTAGTGCGCCAAACCTATTATAGAATATTACTCTAAACGGTGTAAATTTAGTGCAAGCTATTTCTTCTAAAGTAATAACTTGTGATAAAGATTTATTTAAGCCATCTGTTATAGTTACTGTACCCCCTGTAAATCCGTTTGTTTGCGAAATCACAACGTATTGAATTTTGTCTGAACTTCTACCGTCTTGCACTTGGTACGCTTCTCCGCTTACCATTATGTCATCTGCAAGTGTTAGTTGTGTATCACTGTCAACAGCAGTAACATTTGTGACCGTTTTATCTGTTGTATTGTAAACTGTCATACCAACTTTGACAGTAGTCAAAAAGTTTTGATTGCTATCTACAAGTTTATTAGTAGTTGTGCCTGTAGCAGTACCAGAGTCTTTTATTGCACCATCTGTAATTTTTATAGGGTTTATAATATTACCCCAAGTATTTTGATATGTATTCCAAAACTCATCAACACTATTCCAAAACACATTAGATACACCACCTATTGTAAAAGTAAGTGTAGATTGATTTGCAGAATAAACAGGTATAATAATATCTTTACCTTGTTTATAATATATTTTTGAGTTTGTTATAAGTGCTTGCTGATTTGCTAAAATACTATTACCAGGATTTATACCATCTTTAAAAAAGCCATATCCATCAAAATTAATCCAAGGTGTATCGTTACTAGCTGTAGCAACTACAGTCAAAGTGTAAGCTTTACCACTTGTAAATATATCACCGCTTAATGAAAGTGTAGTATCGCTATCTACTGCAGAAACTGTAGCAGAAGTATTATCATCAGTATTTTTTGCAGTTATTGTAAATGAAGAAGGCAACAACTGTCTTATAAATGTAGCACTACTATCAACTAACTTATTAGTAGTTGTAGATGTAGTAGTACCAGATTTAATTTGTATTTCTGTAGTAATCTCTACCCATACTCCGTCTACGGCTAAATTATAATATTCAGTTTTAAAATAATCCCTTATGAGTTCAGCGATCTCTATACTAGCAGAAGTTTTACTAAATATTTTATAAGACTCACTTGTAGCCATTATATCTGTATCTAAAGAAAGTGTTGTATCACTATCGACAGCACTAACTACTGCTATGGTATTATCAGTTGTGTTAAATACTAAATCTCCTACTTCAACTGTTTCAGAAAATAGTTTTACAGAGTCTACAAGTTTGTTTGACGTGGTTGCAGTTGTTGTACCAACTTCAACAACGTCAGCTAATTTATCTTTTGTTATTACATATGTTGGTGTAGCTGGTTTATTTGTTGTCAGGTGTCCTGTATATATAAAAATGTTATATATAAACTTTTCACCTAAAACTTGAGCTGCTTTGTAAAATATTGGACTTCTAACTAATTGTGGTGTATAATTTATTGACATTATATTATTGCTTTTAATTGTTTCATTATTCTCGCTAGTTCTTCTTGATACTTTAAACCTACAGCCTGACCTATAATTGGACCAAACTTTTGTAAAGAAGCTGTAGAATATCCTATACCCTGTATACCTTCATTTTTAATTTTTCTTTGTATCACAAAATAAAGATCACGTTCGGTTTTTATATTTCTTGATCTGTTAGGTCTTAAACCTTTTATAGCAATCCATTTTCTTAAATTATCTGGCGGTACACCTTTACCAGGTCTTCTACCTAAATCAACTATACTTTGATATTTTTCTGCACCAGGAGATTTTATGATTAATTCTTTGCCAACTGCTTTAGCTTCTAAGTTGTCAATTAGAGTTCCTGTAGCTCTTTTGTCTTTAGATCTAAGTTCAGATTTTATTTCTTCAACTATCCTATTGCCTAATTCGGTTAAAACATCTTCTATTGTGAAAGCCATTATTTATTATATTGTGTTATACATACAGCTAATCTTTGATCTGTATTTTTAAATTCTTTTCGCATTGTAGGATCAGTCATACACCTCATCATAAAGTCTTTTCTTTTTTCTCCTGGTTTTCTTTTAGTTAGTGGCATATTAACAAACGCTTGTAGTTTTATTTGGTAATTCTAATACTAAGTCCATTCCCCAACCAGCTAATTGATTTTCTAGTGTATCTAAAAAAGGCTGACAATTTATATCTCCTTTTACTTGAAACAAATCTGCATAACCAGAACCTCTTCTAAGATTCTCTTGTAAAATATTTGCTGCAGAAAGTTGTGTGTTTAAGATGTCGATAAGATTGTCGTTACCAAAGAATTGATCAAATGAGTTTGGTACTCTATTATCATCTACTATATCTAAAAATAATATTCTTAAATTCATAACTATAATATGATCTCTGAATGCAACATTTCCCATTACAACGTGTGCTATAGGGAATATTGATGTTTTAGCTAAATCTACTTGCATCAAGTCTCCAAACGTAACCGTTTGGATAGACGGATTTTCTCTTAGCTTGTCTTTTATTTTTTCTAATGTTTCGTATACTGCTATCATTATTTATATGCTTTTTTAATCATTCTTTCTTCTAGATCAGATTTATCTTTTTCAAACTCTAACCACATCATCGCTTTGTGTAAATTAGTTCTTGTAGCTTTGTCAATTTTAAATACATCTCCTTTTGCAAGCGAGTATATTGATTGATACCATCCCCATTTTTTTCCAAATCCTTGGCTAAGAGATCCTCTTTCGATATCTGCTGCTGTTTGAGTAAAGAGTCCAGAGTAGTTTTCGACAATTCTATCCCTAAACTCAAAAAAAAAAGCATACTACCTATAGCAACAGTGCAAGGCGCATCTTTCATTATATCAGAATATTTGTCACTACCTTCATACTTTTCTATAAGATAGAAATCTTTATTACCCGCAACTATAGGTCTATATAAAACAGCCATAGCTTTGTGCATATCTTCCCAGCTTGACATATATTTTTCTGCATCTATATATTCACCTAAAGTCATTTTATCTAAGTTTGGTATAAAACCAAATTCTAACTTTTTACCTTTTGGATCTGTCATATAAAATCTTCTTTGTAGTATTGATTTTTGACCTAGTAATTCTGACAGATGTTTAAGGATGGATTCATATTCTGCTATTGGTAATTCATATGCTTGTTTCATAGTAATACCGCAAAATATATTTAGTAACTTCAAGCTAAGAAATTCTTGATCTGAATTATCTTTATTTTCATCTACTGCTTTTACATATTTCTGGTAGTGAGAAAGTGGTATTGCGTCAAGAGACATTGGTACTTTTATTGTAAATGATTTTTTCATATATAGTAAATCAAATACATTATTTGTTGTACCAAGTGTGAATAACTTTTTATAAGTTACCCCCCTAAAAATACAACATTGTCAAAAAAAAATGATTGTCTATGTATAAGTAGACGAGGATTGGACATAACAATCCTCGCTTAATCCTCTGACAGATTAAATATTTTCATAAATACTTATAGACAAATACATAGGTGGACTTGTGATACCTGTGTTTTTTTGTGACCTAGTAAATCGTTTTGGGTTGATTTGATTAAAGGTGTATACCTATGGTCTCAGTTGCTTGTTTTACGTTAACTATTGATTTTTTCTGTAAAATAGGAAATTAA
>TARA_R100000329_G_scaffold16455_1_pt1 | contig 18479 bp, 26 predicted proteins | sample TARA_R100000329 | Tara Oceans TARA_R100000329 (sample SAMEA2620783) | marine metagenome | biome: marine biome (ENVO:00000447); feature: surface water layer (ENVO:00002042); material: "saline water (ENVO:00002010), including plankton (ENVO:xxxxxxxx)" | depth 5 m | reverse complement strand
TTGTAGCACTATCTACAGTAACCTTTAATGATCTAATTACTTTTAATGTGTCAAAGCCTAACTCTCGTATTCCACGTAACCCTATGTTTCGTAAAGCAGCATCACTAACGTGAGAAGCCCAATCACTTCCATCCATGCTGATTAAGAAGTCACCTATAATTTGTTGTAGTGGTATATAATTTCTTGCCATTAGAATGAGTGTTCACTGTTTCTTTCTACTCTCTCAGCTGTTGAGTAATCATAAACATCTTTATCCCTTAGATTGACACCTATTAACTCAGCTATTTCTATAACCAACTCCATAGTGTAATGCTCTGGGAGCTCAAAGTCTCTGCTGTTTGTAGCGCTATATTGGTCTGTAGTGCTACCTGTTACAACTCCAAAGGTAGGTGGATCTGAAGATCTTACACCAGCTGTAGTAAAGCTTTCAGGTATTTTGTAATACCTCATTTTTACTTCTTGTATAGACTCAGGGAATACTTCTATATCACCGCTAATTAAAGCTACAGGGAAAGATTCTGTTGGTGCATTTAAGGTGCTAGAAAGTATTCTTTCTATCTTTTCTTCATCGTAGCATAGCTCTACTATAGTTCTAGTATTTACACCTAGAAGCATGTCTCCAGCTGTCGATATACTAATTAGTCTAGAAAAGTCTGCTGGTCTAGCAAACACATCAGAGGCCTTGGTTACATTAGTAGATTTAGCAAATACAGCCAAGTCTTCTTCTATCTGCTTGTATTTCGATTTGTCTCTACCTTGAGCAAATGATGTTCTAGCGAGACGACTACCACTCTTGAGCGTATCAAAAAGTCTATTGTAGATTCTAATCTGAGCTACGTTAGAAAAACGATTGAATTCATCTACAGTGACAAATCCTTGTTGATCCTTGTTGACTAAATCTTTAAGAGTGTTATATACTACGTTTACACTTGTTGGCATGATACAAATATACAAAAAGAAAAAGCCTCCACAGTGGGAGGCCTTTCTTGCGTTATGTATGAAGATTATAGCTGTCTTACAATCTCATCTAAAACAACAGATCCGTTTTCTGTCATGCAGTATCTAGTAAACACATCAACAGCATCTTTACCTTCTGCGACAGCAAGTATATGCTTGTTTGTATCTGTCCACTTTACGTGACCCCTTTCGTGCTTTATGATACTCATATTCATAGCTTTACGAATCTTAGCTTTAGTTTCTATAGCTGGATTATCAAAAGCTTCTACAAAACCTCTAGGGTTTTTCTTAGCCTTCACCATAAGATCGTGCTTGATTTCGTCAGCAGGATTGTCTGTGTTAATACCTAAAGCAGTAGCCACAGCTAGCAACTCATCTAGTGGTTTTGTTCTAAGAAGATTTAAAGCGTCAACAATCTCAAACTCTGATTGAAGATCTTTCTTTGCATTCTCTTGAAGATTAACGTGGCGGAACACATTACCTCCGTTAGCTTCGTTTGATGGATGCATATCTAAAAACCTCTGTAGGTTTGGTTGATCTTTTCTTACAAACAATCTACCTGAGTTGAATAAAATAGGTTCTTTTGTGGGCTTAGCTGATTGCTCATTTACCCAAATACTATTTTCTTGAGGTATGTATCTAATAGATCTTATTGAGTTTGTCTCCTCATCATAAACAGATACAGGACCTGCTTTCATCATGAAGATTATACCTCCTGGCCTAAGCAGCTCATACTCTTTTGTTTTAAGTACAGGCTGTTCTTTTAGTTTAAAAATAGTTTTCTTGCTCTCTACTTCAGGAGCTGATGCCTGTGCTAACGTCCCGTTAGTCTTAGGCTTGGTTGTAGTTTTTTTAGTCATTGAAATAATATTAATTAAAATTAGAAGTGATAAGAGAGTAAGGGCCGAAGCCCAAACTCAATTACCATATGTAGTCTATTTATGCGATTGCAGCAGCACCTACAACAGAAGATAAGATAATCCAAGCAGACCCTGTCCACATAAGTGTACAATGATCTCCACTGTTTGTTAATGTTATCGAATCTAAGTTGTTAGAACCATAAGGATCTGGTGCGATATTCACAACAACATCATCAGCAGTTCTACTAATAATGTTAAGAAGAGTTCCAGTAACACTACCAGAACCCACTGTAATCGTACTTGTACTGTCTACTCTAAGTATGCTAGATGTTCCAGCCCACGTATGTGTAGATGCAGAAATGTTAACTTGAGCTCCGTCAAGTAAAAGTGGGAATACGTGCGATTGTGCCATATTAATAGTTGTTGCGAAAATCATAGAAAGAGCCCGAAGGCTCTCTCTAATCATTTCAGGTTAATTAGTTACCCTTAAGAACAACGTGTTGGTTAGCAGCACGTACACATAGGTTACACTCAGAACGGTAGTGGAACTTAGCTAAGTCATCACCGTTAGTTGCGTATCCTAGTACACCACCACCTTCAACCCAATGTTCCATCTCACGGCTGTAGTTTCCAGCAGCCTTGTAGTTCATCTCAAGAGATGGGTTAGAACCACCATTCTTAGGATCTACTACGTTTGCAAGAGGAATAAGAGCTCCTTGGTATGTGCTGTGTCCAGCAGCATATTCTCCGTTTAGAAGATTCCAATCATGCTTGTGGAAAGTGTAACCACCACGAGTGAATGATTTGAATCCTAGCTGTACAGCCATATCAGCGTCATTGTTAAATGCACCGAACTGACCAGCTAAACCAGCTGTGTTTTGTGTAGCAACACCTGAAGCTAGCATGTCATCAACATTCAAAGAAGTTTGTCTGTCGATGTACATAGCGTACTCCTTTGGTGCGCCTTCTTTATCTAACTGAATAAGAATTGAATCAAGGTCAGCTAAAGTGTTAAAGTCTTGGTCTGCAGCAGTAGCAGAAACAATACCTCTGTTTTCTACAGCTTGGAAGTAACCTTCAGAACCAGTAACAGTAGTACCGTTTACAGTAACACCACCTGCAGCAGGAGCTCCAGATGAAGACTTAGTTTGACCAAATACTAGCATAGCCTCACGAGTATTCATGAACTTTCTGCGAGCATCCATCTCACCTTTTAAGTACCACATGTACTGACCGTCTACGTTTAACCAACCGATGTTAGTAGCCTGTGAACCGTTAACGTGGAAAGTCTCCTTAGCAATGATGTAAGGGTTCTTACGTAACACTAGGTCCATTTCGAATGGCTTAGTTGGCTGACCTGTTCCTTGAGCGTAAGCATTACCGATAATAATACCAGTTAAGTTACTTCCGTCACTAGCAGCATCGTCAGTCATCTGCTTACAAACAAAAGTGTCAGTGTCTCCAGTTCCAATAGAACCAGTAACAATAACTCTCTCATCGTTTGAAAGTAAGATAACATCGTTCAGCTGAACGAAATCTTCAGCGCCTTTTCCTGAAGCTGATGGAGCAACTCCATCAACTGAGTTAATAGTAGCCGTACCAGAAGAAAGCGTAAGGTCTAGCTTTCTGTTCATACGACCTTCTTCGTACCAGTGTACCTCGTCAGCTGAACCAGCTGAACGCTTTGCACCAGTTACGTCTAGCATTCCTGTGATTCCTTGATCACCGAATGTCTGAATGTATAAATCACGCACATCAGGCTTAGTAGGTACAAGTAATGATCCTAGAGAAGTATAATTCCCTGGTGTAGCATCAAAATCTTTAGGTCCTACGTTAGTAGCCGTTGCGTTTGCTTTAGCAAATGCCATAATAATAAGTTTTTAAAATTGTTTTAATAGTTAAGAGTTTGATCCAAACCCTCTGTTGAGGCCTAGAGCATTTCTAAGCTGATCAGCCAGTGGGCTTGATTCGGGTTGTGCGACTCCTTGATTCGGACTGTTGGTGCTTACGTTAGCTGCTTTGTTAACGATTCCTCGTTGACCATCCGCCATTCCTTGTTTATAAACTGATTGCACAATCGTGTCTATGTTGTCTATAACGGAACGATGCATGTTTAACTTGTCGTAATCCCAACTTCCATCCTTACGCACGTAAGAATCAAAGTATTCGTCAAGGCGAACATTTTTCTCCCCTAGCTCTACTTTGTATTGATCTGTCAAGCCAAACGTAAACGTTTCGCCACTAGGCAAGTCAAACTCAATTCCTTTTAATTCATCAAGTTCTTGTGCCATATTGTACACCCAATCTTCAGTAATAGGAGATTCATAATCTTGCTGCTCCTCCTCCAAAGGTGCTGCGTATTGTTCACGCAGTTTTTCTATTTGATCCTTTGCAGTTTTAGCATCAAGCTTAAGCTGCAACTTTGAAAGTCTAACCTCCTCTTCTGTGTGCAGATTTGGATCGAGTTTGTATTTGCTTGTTATAAGCGTATCTAGCTCCTCAGCATTTAGGTTATTGTAGTCAGATAACATCTTAAACTTAACCGCAGTAAGATCATCCATTTCGGAAGAGTCTAGTTGCTGGTATGTAAACCAATCCTTAGGATCACGACCTGTTTCATTTACAAATCGTGAGATAGCTTCTACTCGCTCATCAAGCTCGCTTTCTTGTTGCAAAGAAGAAAAATCATCAAAACTATTAATGTCTGTACCTAGCCTTTCGCTTAAGTAACTAAACACAGCTCCTTCAATTTCTTCGTCTGTATAGCTTTCTTCAGGGGCTTCTTGCGAAACCTCTGATTCATTGTTTTCAATATTTTCTGCAACAGGTTCCGTTGACTCCTGTTGGATATCAGCAACTTGCTGTTCTTGAGGCTGTTCTACTGGTTCAGCTTGTTGAGCTTGTTGAGCCTGTTGTACAACATCATCGCTAATAAATTCAAAAGACGCACCTTCTGGTGCACCTTCTGGTGTAACTTCTTGATTTTCCATAAATTAAATTTTTTACAAATGTATAAATAAATTACTTTTTCTTTTTGCCCTTGCCTGCTCTAATCTTCGCTGCTTCTTTTCTACCGAACTCACTCTTTACACGAGCCATAGCCCAAGCATGCTGAGACACTTTTGGTCTATTACCAGAGCTCATATATGCAGCAAGACCTCTACGGTATACTTCTTTTTGCGCAGCATCAAGACCAGACATACCGCCTTTCTTATACTTTCTAACAGCTTTCATATCTTATCTCTTTGTTTCATTAACGACTTTAGCTTTGCAGCTACAGCAGGAGGGAATCCTTTTTTCTTTCTTTTATCTTTTGTACCTCTGTGTTTTTTATATATAGCAGCTATTTGCGCCATAAGTTTTTTACGTTTAGATACATCAGAACTACCTTTAGTATACTTAGGGTTGAACTTCATTTTCTTCATGGCCTTAGAGTTACTACTTTAAATACTGCAGTTGTTGAAGCTTGTCGTTCACTAAGAAAGAAAGCTCTATCTGGCCTACCAGCAACAAGATGATATCTTTCATTTTCTAACCACCAGTAATAACCTAGTGGAGCAGGAACGGTAGGCGGTCTTGTATTTGTTGCAATAACTCTCTCTCTAGGTCTAACTACAACAGCTTTTCGTCTTGTCTCGTGATTCTTAAGAACAGTAGAGTATTCATTGTAAGTTACCTCAGGCATTAGTTATTTTGCTTTAGGGTGATCTACTAATTTAAAACTAGCTTTTTCTACAGCCCCAGGGTGAGGCTTATACTCTCCTTTCATAAGGTAGTATCTGCCACCTTCTTCCATCCAGTGGTGTCCTTTAGGAGGATCTATCGCAACTTTTTTGTTTGTTACGTTTAGCTTCGCTCCTTTTTTATATTTCTTTACGACTTTCATTTTATGCACAAGCTACAAAGTATTCTAAATCTACAGAGGCTGTATCTGCTTGAGAAGATATTGCTGTAAGATCAGCAAGCTGTCCTGATGAAGCAGCACCTCCGCTGTTTGCATCAAAAGTATCTACAACACCTCCAACATTATCTGCGTTAAATATAAAAGATTGTCCAGCATCTAGCTTTACGCCAAACTCATCTGAGCTCTCGTTTGTAAAGAATAATACAACAAAGTTTGTATCGTCTAAGTTTGTTATTCTTATATACCTAACATTAGCTTCTATGAAACTTCCTTTTGCAGCACCAGAAGCTATAAATCCTAGTATTTCGTTTTTATCAGTATTGACAGTAACAATACCTTTTGCGATCTCATTTATTGAGGCTGTTACTTTACTATTTGTTGCACCGTAATCCTGACCGTTAAGAGTTATAGCCTCTGTAACGGTTACTGTAAGAGATGCATTTGTTACTGTAGTAGCCATGATTTATTAAGATCTAAATGAAAATGTTAAGTCTATACCGTCTGCTGTAAAAGTATGTCCACCTTGAGCAACTCCAGCTACAAATATATCAGAGCTTCCGCTAGCAGCTTGAAGTATCATGTTTGCACTTGTATTTGTTTTAGCTCTAGCTCCTATCATATCACCTACTGCTCCACTTGAAACTGCACCTATAGACATAACACCTAACAATTTGTTTGTTTTAAGATTGGCATCTGATATACTAATAGCTGCACCTAAAGTACCTAGATTGTTAGTATCTTTTTCAAAGAAATAAAGATCTAAAGCCCCTTCATAATCATCGTAGTAAACTACGTTTACATTTAAAAGTCTAGTCGCCCCACCTAATGTAGGTGCAGCCCCAGGTATTTTTGTTGGGTTAAAAATAACATCGTCAGCATCAGCAGCACCTGCAAGTACTGTTGGTGTAACTTTTATAGAATAATAATTTGCGCTTGCCATTTTGTTTTTATGTTTTTACAAAGATAGTTGTTTTACCACTTTACTTTGTTTGCCCACCATGCAGCAGACAGTTTCCCTCTTTTTATATTTTTAGCGTGTCTTGCTTTGAAAGATTTACGCTTTGCTTTCATTCTTGCTGACTCACCTTTTTTAGGCTTACCTGCAGTTCCTTTTATAGTGCCAACCCTTTTACCTTGCTGACCAAATCTGATGAGCTTTACTTTATCCCCTACTTTAGCTACAACTACGTGAGACTTTGTAGGATGATTTGGAGTACGCTTGGCTTTATTATATCCGCTTACTCCTGCTCTTGCTAATCTTGGATCTTTCTTTTTAGCCATAATTACGGTGTTAATGCTGTATCTGTTGCTGAAACTACAAAATCAGATGTTGTATCTACAACTCTATATTTAATTTTAAAGAAAAAATCAGAGCCTGGAGTAGCTACAGAATCAACACCATTACCTGTTGATACGTTTCTGAATTTGAGCTGTATTGGTTTATTTATACCAAGTCTTGCTTGTACTTGAGGTATATCCCTTACAACCAAAGTGTCCTTAGAAAGAGCGTTATTTACTTGCCCTCTAGTGAATGTTCCAAGAGGAACTACTGTAGAATTACTAACCCCATCATCTGGTGTGCAAATAAACTGAAGTCTGTTTTGCTCAGATCCGCTTACTATAGAAGAAGGAAAACTAGCATCAGTTCCTGAATAGTCTACAAACATAGTAGCCTCAATCATCTGTATTGCAGTATTTGCTCCTGGAGCAGCAAACACAGTTAAAGGACTACTCCCCATGGTTTTCATTCTGGCTCCAGTAACCTTTAAAGTTTTTACTCTTTCATCTGATTTTACTACGCTATTACTAGAGTCTACAACTAAAGAACTGTAATTTCCATTAACACTCTCCGCTGTTGTTACTTTAAGATTTCCAGCAACTGTAGTTAACGAGGATGTCCCAGCTGCTATCGTTGCGTCAACCTCACCAGCTGCGTCTCCATCTTCTATTGAAAATCCAGTAACATTGCTTCCATCATGAGAAGCAACTTGCATGAATATTTTTCCACCCTCTTGACCGCTACCAGTTTCTTTAGAATTACACTCTATTAAACCATATTGTTGCCCCGTATTACCAGCGTCATCATGACCTATAAAAAATATCTGGCCAATTCTATCTCCGTCAGCAGAAGTCCCCGAATCTCTACTTTTTGAAAATATTATGTTCCCTGAAAGTGCACTATTATGAGTGTTTTCTAACCTTAACACAGGTTGAAAACTATCACTATCTGTAATACTAAACGTTGAACCACTATACGTTAAGTTGCTCGAGCTTTGTATTGCGCTTGTTCCATTGCCAAAAAGTAATTCATTAGCTGTAAAACTTGTAGCGCCTGTACCTCCGTTAGCAACAGGTAGCGTTCCAGTAACACCGTGAGTATTGGCTGCACTGCCATCAAAGTTTACAGCTGACGTACTAGCTAGGTCTGTTTGAAAAGCTCTAGGAGTAGCCAATGCTGTAGCTGTAGACGCATTTCCTGTAAGCGCACCAACAAAAGAAGTTGACGTAATTGAAGAAGCTCCAGTTACAACTCCATCGTCTATATCCACACCTTCAATAACTACGCTTTGTCCATCAGTCACATTGATAGTTAAGTCTGCAGCAGTAGAAGATGTTATTGTATTACCATCTATATTTATATTGTCTACTTGTAAAGACGTTAATGTTCCTAATGACGTAATGTTAGGTTGAGCCGCTACAGAAAGTTGTCCAGCATTTGTCATTGCTGCTGTAGTTCCCATAGTAAGAGTTCCAGCTAAAGTAGTAACCGAACTTGTTCCAGCTCCTATAGTAGCATCTACTTGATTTGCTAAGCTGCTACCTTCAAGTTGTAACCCTGGTTGGATTGTAGATCCATTTGCTGTAACTAAAATATTATATTTACCTGCTTCAGCCCCGTCAGCCACATTAGTTATCTGACTGCTAATAGATGTAATTGCTGTTAATTGATTTGCATCATTAAATGCTTGATACTGAATTGTACCAGCAACATCGTTATTCGCAGCGCTACCTGATGGTTGTTTAGCAAAAATCAATCCTGGTCCATTAGCATCTGAGTTGGAGTTAGCTAAAGCTAAAGTTGGTTTAGCGGAAGATGTAGAAGCAATAATGGCCTCTTCATTTGAAAATGTAAAATTAGCTTCGGCATTCATAGTGTCAGCGCCACTAGCAGTAACAACCCTGTTGTCAACGCCATTGCTCATAAAGTCCGATACATCAACGCTAATGTCTGTACCAACTATATCAATACCTGTTCCAGGACTTAAAACTGGAGCATCTACTCCTGCAGGACCAGTTAGACCTACATTAGTTACACTAACTACTATGGGTGTAGCAGACGAAGCGTCTACCGTTGTTGTTGATGAATTTAAAACTTGTATAGCCATATTAGTTTTATGTTGTAATGTCTCCTACTACTTTAAATGTTCCAAATAAATAAGTCTTTACTAGATCAGCTCCGTCTACATCGCTAGATGGGTGAGTGTTTTGAATATCATAAACATAAAGACCTGCAGCTGCAATCATCTCTGCAGCTTGAGCAGATATTGTAAGTTTAGAGTTTGTTGCTACACCATCAGAAATAACATAGCTAAACTCAGTGTCTGGAATTATAACTGTACCTCCAGACTTTGTTACAACATCCATCTTCCATCCGCTTGTTGGTATAGTAGCGTTAAATTCTAAAACAAGTTGAAAAGAATCATTTCTTCTGCAAATAATATCTAGCCTTCCTGCTGTGTTTAAGTTTACTGTGGGATATGTTGTAGACATTGTTATTGTATAATATTATTAACTATTTCATCGATTCGACTTTCTGGTGAAGCCTCTTCTTCTTGAACTTCATCAAGCTCTGCTCTTATTCCTTTTCTTTGAGAAATAAGTTTACTTTGCTCTACAGCTTGCTTTTTAACTCTAGTATCTTTTCTGTCTTCTTTTAATACCTCAAGTTTTTCTTTAAACTCTTGTTCGTCAGTTTTAAATCCTAAAGTAGCTTGAGCTCTAATGAGTTCTATTTCTTTTCTCATCTCATGCTTAGCCATCTCCATACGCATCTCTAACTCAGCTTTCATCTGCATTTTTTGAGCATCTATCTGAGCCTCCATTTGCATCTCTTGCTGCCTAGCTTGTGATGCAGCTTGAGCAGATTGCGCTTGGACTTGACCTTGCATTTGAGTATTTTGCTGAACCAGCTGTTGGTTTCTAGCTATTCTCTTTTTTCTACGAACAACAAGAAGTCTCTCTGCTTGATTGACATCTTTTAATTGTCGTATGGCCATAGCGTCTTCTATATCTAATTCTTTTTGAGATAAAGCTATCTGAATGTTTTGTTCTAGATACTGCTTCTCAATATCTTCCATCTCTTTAACCACCTGTACACCAAAGTTGTACATAGATAGATCTTTGAAAGAAGTAATAACCTTCATGTTTGTTTCGCCTATAGCGTTTGCATAAGCTCTAAACACAGATGAATCTTCTGGTAAAACCTGTAGACACTTTACTATATCTGAGCACACCTTCTTAAATAAAACCATAGAAGAGTATGTCATATCGTATATAGCGTTATTACCTGCAGCTATAGCTTGCTGTCTAACACCTACAAGAGCATCGCCCTTTGGAGATGAAGCATCCATAACTTCATTGATTCCAGTTGCGTCTCTAATCATACGTAGGTAGTGATTATACAATCCAATAAACTCATTGATGTTTCTTACAGAGTTGCCTATTTCTCTAATCGGTGGGTTTTGGAAACCTCCTTCTGGATTTTTACTTCTGTAGTAGAATACACCAGTCTGCTCGTATATATCGTGCAGCTCTAACGGCTGAAGCTCACCTCCTTTACCTAACTGTACGTTTTCTAAACCTTCTATGTCAATAATGATTCCATCTGGTTTAGCCTTAGCAACAGCTTGTTGTATTTTCAAGTGAGTAAGCTGAAGTTGATCTGCGAAGCCTATACAGCTATTAACCATAGACTTTGGAATCATATCTTCAATATTTGTAGCGACAGCTGAGTAAGAAAGATTTACACGAGATAAATCATGAAGATTCTTAGGTAAGTTTGTCTTTTTACCATAGTTAAATATCTTATCGCACCCCATAACAAAACAGCCACCATAAACTGTAGCGTTATCCATCTCTCTCATTACCCTAACAGACATTGAGTTTTCTGGCGGCGTATACCCCTCTTTCTTTTGATAGAAGCCCATGTTGCCGTGCTTACTTTCTTTTTCTTCAAAAAGCATTTTATCGACAGCCATAAACTCAAAGTCTAGAACCTCTACTACATACTTGTCATAAGCAAACGTTGGTCTATTATGTCTAGTATCATAAGAGTGTGCGCTCATTCCTGATGAATCATATCCATACTTCTTCTGAGCTTTTTTAGCAATACTTTCTAGATCCTCCTCTGATAGTTCTCCAGCTGATATTCTACGAAGCTCGTGTATTGGCATTCGTCTAATATGGCCAGCATAGATGAGATCACTAAATCCAGGATCTTTTACATCATTATGTATAAAATCTATAGGGTCTACATAGTTTGTTACAATACCATAGTTAGGGTCATTCTCTCTCTTTACAACAGCCATCCCTAAAGTAACAATGTCGTTAACACATCGTCTGTAAACCTTGTCGTGGAAATCATTCCAGCTTAACGTCATATTCGTAGCTATCTGTGCAGCTACCTCTGCAGACGTTTTGATCTGAGTATCCATAAAGATCTCAGCTTCTTCTAAAGTATCTGGTATGTTCTCTACATCAGCAACATCTACTCCAGTTTTATCTTTTATGTTTTGTAAAGCTTTCTTTGCATTCACAAGAGCTTCTTGCTTTTTCTTTTCTCTTTCTTTTTCTGAAGAAGAGATAGGATCAACAGCTTCTAGATTCGGATAGGGTTCTCTAGATAAGATCTTGTTTACAACGATTCTAACAAACTTAGGTAAGATCGGTACAGGAGTAAAGTCTAAGTTTAAAAAACTTCCATCTCCATTGTTTGGATCTAAACTTGTTAGAAGCTGTCTATAGATACTTGTATCTTGCGTACCTCTAGCGTATGCTCTATTCTTTACAAAGGTATCTTTTCGCTTTCTAATTAGCGTGCTTCCCTGTGTTCCTGAAGACCATTGATTGTAAATAGCCTTAGCGTACCTTAAACCATAATCCTTGCTTTCCTTTTCTGATTCAGGAGCAAGCGGATCTGGGAAACCACCTTTTTTATTACTTTGTGTGTTACCGTACATTAGTGCAAATATAGTGAAATTAAGAGTGCCATTGTTTTACTTTGTATTTTCTAAAAAACTTTGTTTCATCAAGTTTCTTTTTAGGCTTTTCTTTCTTTACTTTTTGCGCAGCAAGAAGAGCCAAACCAGAACTTATTGTTAAGTCAAACTTGGTTCTGTCGTTAATTTTATAACCAATCCAATCCTCAAGAGTTCTGTTAAAATACATATGCCCTACCTCACCTGTTTGAGCGTTTTCTCCAACATGATCATGAATGTATGCTTCTATCGCTTGAGCATGTGACTGTATAACATCTTGTGAGTTTGATGGGATTCCTTTTGTCTTCACATTCACTTTAGATGTAGAAGAGCTAAGATGTTTAGGTCTATCCATAAGATAACCATCATAACCTCTTGATTCAAAGTATCTTACGATACCATATTTGTTGTTCTCCACAAGAAGAGGGTATCCATAGTAGAATGCACACATAAGAACATCCTCATAAAATATACTTGCTAGATCTGGACGAGAAGCGTATTCTATTACAAATGAGTTACTTAGACCCTCCATGTTAAACTTATTATATAAGTGCATTGCTCCTTTAGACCCTCTACCGTCAACCGTTGCATCTAGATCATAGCTATCGACCCCTCCTACACCAATGTGAGCATTCCCTGGTTTTCTTTTACCATACTCTTCTATGAATTTATTTCTATTACTATCCTTTGGTTGCCAGGACATTCTAAATCTACCGTTAGGGTCTGGAGAGAATATAACCTCTTTATCTTTTTCTTTCCACATAAAATTACCTCTCACTACTGGAGTAGGAAATAGATTGTTGTTAAAATCAATCTGCTGATAGATCTTACCTATATTAAATAAACTTCCGTCTATACTATCTCTAAATGCTTCTTCTTCTGTAAACGGAAACTGCCTAACAACCTCGTTTAGTTCTGATGCATCTGCTTTGAGGCTGTCCCTTTCATTCTTTAAATAAGTTTTACTACCTAGTCCAACAAGATCTCCATCTAATCCTTCTATGGGTTTGTTGGGGTTATCTATCACTGGATTGCCATACACATCAAAGAAACCTTCTAGAGCTTCGTATGCAGGTATAAATATTCTGTAAAGTCCAGTCTTCGTTCTTCCGTTGGCATTCCTTTCGTTTGGATCACTATCCTCCCATAGCGTTTTATATTCTTTACCACCCTTATCCATAGGGTTTACTGTGCTACCAACAAGAGCTTTACCTACAATCCTTCTACCAACAATCAAGCAAGTTCTTTCTATCCTCCAGGCTTCTCTTATATCGACTGGCTTCTCCCACTTACCTGCCTCATCCAAGTATAGCATATGTAGCTTCTCACCATCGTAAGCATTGTTTGTTGTGTTCTTCCAGTTGACTATGGTGTTTAGAGCATCTCCTTTAAAAGATGTTTTGTTATTCTTTGTAATACGCTTTGATGGCTCACGAAAAGCAAGCTCCATCCTTGGGTTTGTTGTTCCGTCTTGTATCGGTTTAAAAAAGAAAGGGTACGATTTGAATATCGGTACTACTTTCTTCATAAAGATATTCTCCTGAGCATCTTTACCAGTCTTCGACTGTATTCCCAAAAGCTTGTCTTTAACTTGTGTAGACTCGTCAACAAGAACAGAAGCACAGATATTAGTATAGCCAGAACGCCTACACTTAGTATATAGCTGACCGATACAACGGGGATCAGCTTCGCACGCAGCCATGTGAAGAAATATTTCATTTTGATAGGTAAGGTATGATGGATAGCCGATATCAATTTTCGACCATTGTAAAAACATATAGTGTCGTCCTGTAATGTACGTAGGCGTGCCATGATTGTAAAACCAAACACCGTTACGCCTGCGCTCAAACTCCCCTTCGATGTAGCTAGAAAACTTCTTTCTAAACTCGGGAGGTTTCTCGAACCACTCATCCATAGTTCGTACATTTTGCAACTCTTTGGGCATAGGAATGCGTTGCCACATCTGCATATCCTTTGGTTTTTCATGGAAGAGGATTTTAGATCGCTTCGGTTTTTTCGGTAACACAACGAGTAACCCATGGAGTTCAATACTTTCTCCTTGCGTACCGTTAGGGTCGATCTTAATCCCTTTATCTTCGTATCCATCTATTTCTACAAGATTCATTACTTACTTCTTCCATACTTATCCATACCCCCTATACTAGGGAAACCTTTTTTAGGGTTACTAAGTTTCATGTACTTATTGCATGGACACTTAATATCATAGACAGCTTTACCTTCATGTATCTTGATGACAGCAGAAGTTACTTCTACTTCGTGATCACAGCATTCGCATTCAAATTTTTTCATCTGTATTATCTTTTCTGCCTTCTATCCACATAAGATAGGCTTCAATTTCATCTTGAGTGATAGTCATATTGCAATCGCTCCACCAGTTACTTTGAGAATCTTTCTGCAAATCCTCCTGAGTAGTCTTTTTCTTCTTTGATCTTCCCATTTTCTTTTAGTTCTTTTACCATCTGCTCTAGTTTCTGTCTTTCTATAATAAGCTCTTTACAGTCTATTGCAGTTTGTTTTATCGATTGAAGCTCAGCTTTTCTAGCACTACCATTTATTTCTGGATCTACTGGCTTTTTTATTTCTTCTATCATGTTATTGATTGCTATCTGCATACTCTCCATGAGCTTTTTAGATGCATCAACAGTTTTAAACTTCGACATACATTAAATCATCAGGGCGTATTCTAAAATAGATCTTATCATCTATCTCTATTTCATAGTCGCTTCCTTTTTCAAAGCCAACTATATCGCCAGGTTTAACATCTAAGTATTCAGAACGTTCATTATGTTCAATGAACTTAGCCCTCTTAACAGGATTTTCTTTCAATCTAACCACCTCTATATCTCCTACCATGTCATTACTCTGATCTTCAATAACAGGTTCTAACAAAAGCCATCCACCAAGGGTTTTTATCTTACCTGTCTTTTTAGACTTATAAGCAATAGCTTGATTGTTTAAAATATGCTCATCATCATAACGAACAACATACTTATTATCAGTGGGCTCAAGCCCCAGCTCTTGTCCTTTTTGTATTACAACATGGTGATGAAAGTAAAGAGTGTCGCCTGGAGAAACACCTGTTTCGTGTTTTAAAGGTGTAGAAACAACCTCACCTCCAGTAATTCTGTGTTTAAATTCTTGATACTTTGAGTCTAAGTAAAGCTCCATGCCATTACTCATCTTAATCGTATCCTTTCTCGTCTTATCTAGTTTGACGATAAAGCATCTTAATGATCTCATAAATTAAAAGTTTAAATCAAATTCAAGTAAACAAGACATGTCATCAATGGCTTTCCATAACATGTTCTCATCATTTTGTTCTACATACACAAGGTATCTTGTTTTACCATGTTTATGCAAATGTCTTTCGTCTTCTATTATAGCGCTTATCTTTCCGCTACCTGCACGCATACCTATATAATAAGCCATGCCGTCTTTAGGGTCTTTGCCGACCACAATTTTCCTAATAAGTCCTTCCATTTTATTCCAGTTCAATTCCAAGGTCCCCTAGAAATCCTCCTAAGCCTGAGTCTTGTTCATCGACATAAGTTCTATCCATAATGTCTTTCATCACTTGTAACTCTTGACGAGATACTAAATTGTAACTGTAGACGGACTTAACTTCTAGTTCGTTACCTTTTTCGTTTTCAATTAATCCAATAACCATACTAGACATAACCCTATCCGTATAACCCTCTCTATCGATAAAGTCTTCTATCTCTAAGAGCTTTGAATAAAGTTCAGAAAAAAATTCTGTGTCTTTATAGTTCATGATGTATTTTTGACGAAGATACAAAATTTATTTCATGCCAAGGTCAGAAGTTAAAAAGAAAAGATTATTCAGAGAGGTATCTTTTTTACACAGTAGGTATATTAATAAGAACTATTTGAAGAACTTACGTAAAGTAAGGACTAAGTTTTGCAAAGACAGAGATATTAGTTTTAGCCACTTAGAATTTATTCTTTGGTCATACGACAAAGAGTTCTGGACCATCAACTATGCTGTTGAAGATTACGGTTTTAATAAGAAGAACTTTGAGAACAGGATCTTGTGGCCTCTTTTAAATGAAGGGTATGTATATAAACACTTTGATAAACTCACTCCATCTGCCACAGCAGAAGACCATATGTTTAGAGAAGAGACAAAGTTTAACTACAGAGTAAGATATGGGATAACACAAAAAGCCCGAATGTTAATTCAAGCTTTCTACAATAGATTAGAAGATTAAATTACTGAGTACGTTGTTTTCCCGTTCTCACGAGTAGCTTTGAGACAACGCTTACGGTTTTCCCCGTCATGTACATAAGAAACGTGAACCCAATCAGGATTATCATCCGTACCAAACTCCCAGATAATTTGATCAAATTCAAGATTATAACGAATGTAATCAAATAGATCAGCATTAGTAATCCTTCCATAAACATCAGCATCCAGGTCGAGCGCTCTTCCTTCCATATGTTGACTGCGTTTACTACCTCCGATAGCACGGTTGAGCTCAGGTCCACGATACCCTGACGACACATATATAGGAACTCCGAAATGATCTCGACAAGGTTGAAAAATATTCTCTGCAATTTCTTTAAGATTTGTAACAACCCAATCTTCATGAGGGGTATTATCTATCCCTAATCTTTTTGCTGAGCTGCTCTTTATGCATTCAGCCAATGTTAAGTTCTTAGACAGCTTCATATCTAGTTGTATGCTCCGCATCCAGCTTCAGTGCACTTATTACCTCCGAAACCTATTCCAGCTGCTGCAGTTCTTTCTTGATTTTTTCTAGCAGTCCTGCGTGTTTGTCTTGCTTTCTTTCTAGCAGCGGATTTTCTCTTTCTTTTATTCTTTTTCCTCTGCTTTTCTTTAAACTTATCTATACCTTCTTGCCCCTCCCCAAATTTTCTTTCAAACTTTCTAGTTTCTCTCCTATCTTGTCTATCCATTTTATCTATGTCAAGACCAGTAAACTTACGCATCTCTTTAGCAAGCTTTTTTGCTTCACCTTTCTTTCTCTTTCCAGAAGAGTCAAAGCGACTACCAAGTTTTGCATCGCTTAAGTTACGCTCAGCCTTTTCTCTTGCAGTTTCTTTGTACTCAAAAGACATCACTTCTCCGTTCTCTTCTTTCTTCTTTTTGTTTTTACCTCCGTTTTGGTATTTGATCGCTTTCATGTGGCAAATATAATGAAAAATTAGAGATAGTTTTTGCGCCTTTACAGCAATAATCGTAACAGCCTTGTGTTGTAAACACACATTATCTTACTCAAGCTGCGTATCTACTTGTCAGCTACAAACGCTTAGCTGCTTGGCGAAGTTACAGCAGAAAATCTGAAAAGTCAAGTGCTTAAGTTAACGTTTAAGTAAAATATGTTAAGTAGTTGATATATAACAGCTTGAGCATTTTATAAGGTTTAGGCAAACCTAGGTTCTTAACTCAAAAAATTGCCGAGAAATAGAGATCGTGGGGATTATACATACCTATAAGCGTACGCACGCTACACACGAAACGCATACACGCAACACGTCCCCCTGCATACACGCACGTTTGCGCACAACTTTCAGCTTTTTTTGCACTGACAATCAGCGACTTAGAATGGCAGTCTTAAACAATAACAGCAAGTAGCGCAGTTTAGAGCGTTGATTTACACCTTGGAACAATCCCCCACCTACATGCAACATACGGGTTCACGCATCACACATGACGGCACACAACACGCATCAGGCACACGACATGCACACACCATGCACACGCTATGCAGGCATCACACACACATCACGTTCGCATCACGCTCACACGATGCACAACGCACACATTGCGTCCAGGCATTACGCACACACACCTTGACCAACCCTCATTACTTATTTAGAACGATTCTAAATTACATTTGTATCTTGTTGATGTTCAGTCAATTACAAAAAACTTTCAAAAAAGATTTGGAAACTTAGAATTCATCCCCTTATATTTGCATCGTCTTTCAATCGGAAAGGCATCAAACCAAAAATCTTATACATCATGCTTACAAGCACAGACATCAAGGCCGTGAAGAAGGCCGTAAACCAAGCGAAGTTCAACCCAACAAGCGAGCGTAAGGCACACGCTATCAAGCTCCTTACGGAGCTAGCAGAGGCTGTTGCTAGCCTCGAAGAGGTAGCACCTGCACCGAAGCGCAAGGCAAAGCGCAAGGCAAAAGCGAAGGTTTCGAGAAACCAAAAGCTCGAGGCTCAAGCGCAAAAGCAATCAGCGATGGCTGAAAACTTCATACCCGAAGACGTTGCAGAGGTGAACACGCTACCCGAGTACAGCGAGCTTCGTGAAATGGGCTACTCAGTTGAGGATGCTGTTCGCTACTGCAAGGCGCTCATGGACGGTGCGCCACAGCCAGCGTAACACTCACACAAGCCTAGTCCCGATTGCAGGAGGCATGGAGGTTCGACTCCTCGCTAGGCTCTAACCTTTAGAAGGTTTAATATACTACTCCTCTCATT
>TARA_R100000329_G_scaffold42729_1_pt1 | contig 18641 bp, 15 predicted proteins | sample TARA_R100000329 | Tara Oceans TARA_R100000329 (sample SAMEA2620783) | marine metagenome | biome: marine biome (ENVO:00000447); feature: surface water layer (ENVO:00002042); material: "saline water (ENVO:00002010), including plankton (ENVO:xxxxxxxx)" | depth 5 m | reverse complement strand
TACAAAAAACATTGGAGGAATGGTTTTGAACACAGATGAAAAATATGAAGCAAGAATTAAGTCTATGAGGGACTTTACTTATGATTGGAAACCTGAAAATGCAGATGACCCATCAAAGCCAATTTTGAAGATTAGTAAATCCTCTTTGGTTAATTCCTTTGGCTGGTGCAATAAGAAATATGAGTTTGCTTATATTCAGCGATTGCCAACAGACCAAACAGAAGCGATGAGAAAGGGAACTATTCTTCACAACTATCGTGAAGATTTCTTTAATGAATTTGACATTAAAAAGGCAGAAGCCATGAATAATTCAGAGGTTCTTGAATACTGCACCAGCCTTATGCCGATTGATGAGTATTATGACCTCTCATTGACAGTCGCCGCATTTGAGGCACAACGGTTCATTGAGGCAAGAAGTGAAGAAAGAATTGATGAATTTTTACCAGTAGTCAATGAAAAAGCATTTGATTGTGAAATTACTGTTCCTAAGAATGTAAGTAAGAAATATCCTTTACAACGAGATTATGTCGTGAGACTTCAAGGTATCATTGACCGTGTGTTTATTGAGAATGGAAAACTAATTCCCTTTGAATATAAGACAGGCAGTTGGAAAGATTCTAAGGCTTCTTCTATGCGTCAAGAAATGGCTTTTTATCAATTAATGATTGAGAATGCACCCGAAGAAGTGCTTGAAAAACATGGATTGACGAAAGACATGGAGGTTAGTCATTGGGGTTGGTATTATCCTATGGCTAATCATATTACCGTTGAACCCGTTAAGAAGCGTTCTATGACGGCTCTTTGGGATAATATTGCTAAGTTGATTTATACTTATGAGCAAGAATATTTCCCTGCTACATTTTATATGCCGACTTGTTCTCAATATTGTTCTTATTATGGAATTTGTGAAGCGGCGCAGAATGATTCATGGTTGTGATGAAAATGAAGGAACTAATTAAAAAGAAAGTGCTATCAAGAAATTGGACATTTAATGAAATAGCAGATTTAAAATCAACGATTGCTTTAATTTGTAATGAACTATCAGAAGAATTAACTCTAATGGAAAGATTTACTTTAGCCAATGAAGTTAGAATAAAAGAATCATATGTTGGTATGGAACTGTATCATGTTTTAGGAGACATAGTTTATACTTCATTACAGGTTCAAGTAGCAGAAACAATTAAAGAATTATTAAATACAGCGACAATTAATTTTGGGGGTAATACAAATGAAATTTCCGAGAATGGTTTGGGCGGGAAGTCAAATCAAAAACGCTCCGCAGATGAGAAGAAAGAAGATGGAAAGTAAAGAACAGTATATTAAATTCGTTCAGTCTCAGAACAATAGAACGAATGTATATACTACTGTTTATGACTTTGAACATTTTAGTGAAAAGATGGCGATTGATTCAACGGTGATTATTGATAGAATCTTTTTAGACTTTGATGCACATGAAGATGAATTAGATAAAGCATGGCGTGATGTAAAAGAAGTTATGAAGTTAGTGATTCAAAGAGATTATCTTCATACTCTTTTCTTTTCAGGGCGTGGTTTTCATTTATTCATCTTTGGTAAGAGAACTAACAATATGAGAAATGTTCAGACTCTTTTTAAAGAAATCAAAGAATACTTGGTTTCTAAAGTAGGTAAAGATAATACACTTGATGAAAGAGTAGGTCAAATTACTCGCCTACGAAGAGTGCCAAATACGGTTAATATGTCTTCTTCTGATGGAGAGGGTAATGCTCGCTATTGTATTCCTTTGACTGTTGATGACCTATCTCTTAATATTGAAGAAATACTCGTATTAGCAAAAGAGCCTCGCCATTTATCCTTCCGAAAGGGCGGAAAAGTGGAGGCCACTTTCCCCGAAGCACCCCCTATCAAGGAAATGCAGGGGTCGGTTTCTGTGCCAAAAGGTGTAGGAAAATTGCCTATCTTGCCTTGTTTGCATAATGCGGTCATGGTGGAGAATCCAACGCATATAGCAAGAGCATACCTCGTTTCTTGGTATCGGGACTTGCTTTCGGGCTACCAAGACCTAAATACACACCAACTTAAAGAGGAAGTGCTTGAGTCGGTGGTTGAAGAACTTGAGAGAGTCTTTGGCGAGTCCGATTCAGTATGGCTTGATTGGGATAAAAACACCACAAAGAAACACGCACGATTTACTGTGCATAATAACTACAATACGCCGCATTGTGATAGATTGATTAGTGAAGGATTTTGTGTAGGTAAATGCTGGAGGTATTCAAATGTTAGTGATTGATTCAAGAGAAAAATCAAAATTGGCTAAATTAGTCATGCAGAAAGCAAAAGCCATGCAAATACCAATTGAAACTAAGTGGTTAGAAATTGGTGATTATGTTTTTGATGATGTTTGTTTTGAAGCAAAATCAACAACGGATTTCTTAGGTTCAGTAATGTCCAAAAGATTGTGGACACAGTTAGACAACATGGATAGACATTATGCTACCAATATTGTAATTATTCATGGCGATATGCAAGAAGCAATTTTGAATGTTATTGAAAATTCAAAAAGCAATATGACAGTCGGTTCAAGAAGTATTATGTTAAATAATAAATTTCTTGGAGCAATCGGTAGGATTGTTCTTGATACAGACATCAAGCCCTTTTGGGTGCAAACAGAAGAAGAAGCAGCATTGATTATAACCGCAGTAAGTAAGATGAAACCATTAACAAGAGAAACAATAGCCCCACAAGTATTTAAAAGATTAACAACAGATGATTTAAGAATTGATTTACTGAGTAGCATCAAAGGCGTATCTATTAAAAAGGCAAAACAACTAATAAAACAATTCGGCTCTATTATGGAAATAGGTGAATGTTCAGCGTATGAATTACAAGCCGTTGAAGGAATTGGAGAAACCTTAGCCAACAGAATAATCTCCACATTAAACTCGGAAGAGAAGGTGAAAATATGACTGAAGAAAAATTATATGAAAACGAGGACATGGATGCGTATTGGGAAAACTTTGAAGCCAATGCGTCAGTATTTAGAGAAGCATTACCTAAAGTAATTAGGGATTTTCAAGGGGAAGCAGTAAAGTTTTCTCACTATAATGATATTCCTGCTGGCATTTGTTTCTTTAATATTCTTGGACAAATTGTAAAAGATTTTATCTATGTTCCAAGCGGAAGCAATCTTGAAGATACCCGAATACATTTTTGTTGGGTTCAGACAAGCGGAACTGGAAAATCTACAATGTGGAACTTTGTTGGGCCTGTTTCAAAAAATGTATTCAAAAAGATTAATGACAAAGGAAAACATCCATCATTGGTTCTAAAAGGAAGGCAACCAATGGGAAGAACCTTTGATATTTTTGGTTTGACAGATTATACAGATTCTGTTCTTATTGGTAAGTTTAAGGAAAAATTTGATGATGAAGGAGAACTTTCTTGGGAAAGAATTGCTGGTCAATTGGAAGGAAACGGTTTGGCTCATTGGGATGAGTTTGAATATTCGGGTATCTTTAAACAAAGCCAACATCAAGAAAAGTCTATTGTGTATATGAATACTTTAATGAATTCATTGGCTGGGGAATCTTGGATTATTTCAAAGGCTCTCACTTCTTATGACAATCAAATTATGGAGTGCTTTTCTGAGCGTTCAGTAATTGCTATGACTTATCCACCAAGCAATCTAAATAATGTTATGGCAGAAAAGGGTGTTCTTCAAAGAATGCTTTTATTTGTTTGGGAAGTTCCTAAGTTTATTCAACATAAAATGCGTCTTGAACAGATTCGTCAAGCAGGAAAATATGTTCCTGTTGAGCAAGAGATTGAGAAATATTCAAATGCTTTATTTACTATCTATGAATTAGTTGAGGAAAGATTTAGAGAAGTAGGGGGCGACCCACTTAAAGTTATGAAGTATTCGCCAGATTTTAACGATGTTCTTACATTAGAATACAATAACATGAACAATTATCTTTGGAATACTCGCCCCGAAGTTGAAGCGATTGCGTCAAATTTTACTACCAGATTGATGAAAATTCTGATGAAAATGTCTGTTCTATGTAGTGTTGCATCTGCACCATCAATTAAGAATAAAAACGATAGATTCCTCGTAACTGGGCATAATGTCCGTCAAGCCGCAACAATTGTCCGACAGTCTTATATGACATTGGTTGATTGGTTGGAGCGAAGCCTACGGGTGCGGCAAAAGTCGGTTGCGGAAAAGGCTGATGAATCAATCTTTAAGAAAGCATTTGAAGTTCTTGATAAAAATGAAGAAGGATTTGTTCACAAAGGAAAATTGTTTGAGACTGTAAGAAAGAAATCCAAGAAATCACAATCTCAAATCTATCGCAACTACGCATCAATTCAACATAAGTTTGAAGAAACAAAAATTGGGCAAAGCAAGTATGTTAAATACATCGCAGGTGATATAGAATGAAGTGGGAAAATACAGTATTATACTTTGAAATCTCTAAAGGGCCAAATGTTATCGTTGATACTTTGAATACCTATGGTGATGATGGTTGGGAATGTTGTGCTATGTTAAGTGTAGCAAATAAACAAATCGTGGCTTTTCTGAAGCGACGAACCGACCTCAACGAAGAACCAAAGGTGGACAAAGAAGAAGAAAAGATTTCCAAACTTTGGTCTAGCGGTGATTAAAGTGTCGGTTTTGGCTATTGACCTCGAAACCAAAAATATGTCGTATGACATCGGTGGTTTCGGTAATACCCATATGTTTCAGGTTTCAACAGTAGCCACTTGGGATGGAAGCAACGGAACTGTTTATGTTGATGAACCCGTTGAATCCTTTGCTAAGTCGGGACACATTGTAAAATCATTGAGTGAACTAAAATATGATTTAGATAATCATTTACAAAAGGGAGGATTATTGTTAGGCCATAACATCGCCTCTTTTGATTTACCCATCTTAAGAGACTCAATGGATATTTATTGCATCACAAAGTATCTAAAAGATAAAAAGTATATTGATACTTCTAAAGCACTACTAAAGGGACATGGTGAAAGATACCAACTTAAAAATTTGGTAAAATGCACAATGAATGACTTTAAATTAATGGAAAGTGCAGATGCGCCCCGACTATGGAAAATGGGTAAATTTGATGAAGTCGTTGAGTATTGTATGAAAGATACACAGTTAGTATATGACCTTTGGAAATATGGTCAGGATAATGGATTTGTTAAAGGATTCTCTATTGAAAATGGAGAACACAAAGATTTGGAGGTGAATTGGTAATGGATGGTTGGGATTGGTTCGGATTAATCATTTTCGTCATCATTCTGATGCTTCTCTTCTTTGCCGCATTTGGTGGAACTTCAATCACCGATGAAAGCGTTGAAGAATATATGAAGCGTCTTATGAGTGAAGATGCTAAAAAGTGATTAGATGGGTCTAAAACAGGCTTGCCCGTATTGTTCGGAAAAAACCGTAGCCAAACGGCTATATGGTTTTTATGTGGGTTCAACCGAACAAGTTAAATTGTGGGAATGTAGGGCTTGTTTAGGGATATGGTCAGAAAAAAAATGAGGGGGGCTTCGGCCTCCCTCGCCTTTTTTTTGGCTTTTCATCCATGCTGAAAAATTTATTTTGTTCGGCTAAATCAGGAGATTAGGCCATATAATTGTAAAGCATCAATTAGTGCGTCTAATTTATTTTCAAGAGCAGTTATCGCTGCTTGGGTGCTTGTAAGTTCTGCGGCTGTTGCGCTATTTGGAACATCAGGATTAATTACTGCCGCAGAAGAAATGTTTCCGACACTTACCCTATCTACAGCATTTGCTCCAAAGAAACCCATTTGCTTATTACCTGTTGCGCTATTGCTTGCTCTTGATAAAGAAAGAATAGCGTCACTTGCGGCGACTAATTGCGTAGCAATATTACCAAAAGAAATATCAAATTGACCGCCATCTCTTTGTGCAATTTGCCAGATAGGGTCATCAATGCTAGAAGAATCAGAAGCATTTTCATTCTGGATTTGAACATGACCAAATTTATTAATTCTGATATTTCCTTCTGCGCCTCTCAGCCTAAATGGGAAGTTATCAGTAGTTTCTACAACATGTAATCTATGTTCAGGGGCAGTAAGCCCAATACCCACCTTTCCATCCGAAAGAATTCTCATATGCTCTGTTGAAACAGTATCGTCATTTTCATTAATAGCGGCGGTTCCAAAAGTTAAATCTGCTCCTTTATCTCCCGTTCCGTGGTCTTCTGCCGCTAATGCTGCAATATAAGCAGATGCTTCCAAAACTGATGAGGGAACATTTCCATCGGTAGAATCAAAACCAATACCGCCTAATAAATCAGTATCGGCGGTAGTAGAGTCTTCTCTTACAATGATGATACCGTTATCTCCATCTGCACCAGTATGGCTCACTTGAAGTCTATTTTGGGGTGATGCTGTTCCTATTCCAATTTTACCATCTGCTTCTATTCTCATTCTTTCTGCCGATGAGCCTGTTTTAAACACCATTGGTTCTGAGGAAGAATATGCAGTTATTTCTGCTGTTCCCGAAACAGGAGAATTGCCATAACCAAGAGCAATTTTATTTGCTTGAATATCTTCTGTTGCCAATAATGAACCTTCAATCTTAACTTCTGTATTTGGAAATGATGGGTCATTATCACCATAAAGAATTAATCTATCTACGACGCTTGAGCCATCCTGTACCTTAAAAATAATGTCTTTATCTTGCTCTATTGACTGAACTTCAATATCCCCAGCGTTGCTTTTAATTGTTAGTCCTTCTGTATAAACACTTGAGTTATTTCTGCCAATGCTTAAGGAATGCTCTCTTTTATGGACTGTTAAAAATTGGACATTACAAGGATTAACTCCAGTATGTGTAATAACTGCAATAATTGTATCGCCAGAAGTAATATCAGGAACTTTATCAGCAGCAGATGGATTTCTCAAAACAACCGTTGGTGTGCTACCGCTTGGCGCAACGAGAAGATGATAGCCGTTTGTATAGGTAGAAGAAAGAGTTAAACTTGCACCTGAAACAGAAACTAATTGCCCATCTCTAAAGATTTTACCTGCGGCAACCGTTAAAGCAGTCGCACTTGTGCCACTAATATCAAAACCATCAATAGCATAGTTTTGTCCCAAACCATCTGAAAGAGCCTTAATAATTCCACTATGAGGAAAATCTACACCATCTTCAATTTGATTCGCTGTGCCTGTGGTGCTTTGCCCGTATGTATCTGGATTATTTGCGCTTCCCATATTATTCAACCTCCAACAAAATAAATAGTTCTAATGTTTCTGTTGTGGAAAATGGACCAACTCCTTCAAAATTGGTTCTATATACTAAATTACTACCATCAAAAAGACCAACTTCACGGATAACTTGCCCTTGAATTGAACTTCCCGCTACTGATACTTTAACCTCAATAACATTTAAATCAGATTTTGTTTTAACAATTGTTGGAACAACGCTCAAAGGAACATCTAAATCAGTAGCGGTCGGGCTTGTAGCATTTCCTCCAAGACCTATCTTTGCACTATCAAAGAGATTATCTTTGATATGCGTTGCGATTTGACTTTTCAGTTCATCAGTTATCATGCTAAATCCTCATCTATTAAATCGGTAATCGTGATTGTTCCGCCGCCAAACCCAATCGGTAAGCCAAACCCAAGAGGGGTAGCAAATCCAAGCACCGTACCCGTCGCACTTCTCTTACGAACCAGTAGTTTAAGGTCTTTCGTATCAACGGTTTCCAAAAAGGCGAATGAAACTTCATCTGTTGATAATTCATTACTTCTCAAAGCCGCTTTTGTCTCCTTAGTAGAAATTAGTAGTTCAGAGAAAACATCGGAAAGGTCTTTACTATAGCGGCCAAGTTGTAATCTAATAAAGCCCGTAAGTTGATGTTCCATTTCTAATACAATATATTCATTCATTTCAATGTTTTCTCTTGGAATAAATACATTTACAATATCACCTACTCTTAATTGGCTTATTCCTTTACTTTGCATAGTAAAAGATAATTTTTGATTAAGTCGAGAATGTATTCTTAAAAGTTTAATGGCTCTTTTGTCCACATCTTCTTGAGTAAGTAAGGTATTTTCTACTACTTCTAGTGTTTTTCTTCCTCTTTTTTTAATTGAGCGCAAGTCTTTGCGAACCGCTTTGTGCGTATCTCCATAAACAATAATTTCATTAAAGAAATCAAAGAGAGTTGAAACTTTTTGAAAGTCGCTAACGAAGAAATCACCGCTATCATCAATCACAATATTTGTTCTTAACGAGTCCTCGTCCTCTGGGAAAATTTTGAATATATCGTTCTCTTCAACAAGTTTCATTCCTTTTCTATCAAGAATATATCTTATTGCAGAATACAAATCTACTCCTTGATAATTTGGTGCTAAATACATTGGAGTATCAGTTGAAGTTGTTGTAAATTCAATTTCTTCTTGCTCAAGTAATTCGTTAATTAAATCTTCTCCTTCAAGGCCAAGACTAACTGTTGAACCAATACAGGCTCTTGTTGGGTCTATTTTTAGTGTTTCTCTTGAAGAAACAACAAATGTTTCAGAAACAGAAACTACCCCTTTTAAATTCATCTGTTCTGAAAGAATTAACTCATCGTCTCCATTGACTTCTACACCTAATTTTTGACCATTTTGACCATCGCTAAAATATAAATTATACGAGCCTTCTTGAAGAATGCTTTCGAAAAACTTATCGTTATTCTTAATCACAACTCCAGTATCTGTGCTTTGTTTATCCAAATCAACCGCAACAAACATGGATAAAACTCCTTCATCATTTGAATCAGAAGTAATCTCTAAGTCTTGAGTTTCTTTTAAAATATAACTTTCATTAATATCATATACTTCATTAGCATTTGACACCTTAGTAAATTTGTGGCTCAATGTATTTAATCTAATTGTCTCTGGGAAAAAATCATATGAAAAAGTTTCATTAGGTTGAAGAATTCTATAATTTGTGTTATCTGTTAATTGCACATCTGTAATTAAATGGTGTTTGTTGATAAGAGAATCATTATCGTCTGGTTCATGTGAAATAATATAAATTAATTCAGATGGTTGCATATCATTCATAGTTCTATAAGTTAAGGTTTTAGCAAATGTAATTCCCTCTCTTACTCCTGCTTCTGGAACTAAATAGCAGCCAGTTAAATCTACAAATCTTAAAAAAGAATTTTCGTCATCACTTTGCGTAGTGTCAATGGTGGCATGATGCACATTTCCATTAGAAGAAGTGATAGTAGTGTTTGCACTCATGTTATTTCCGCCATCTAATCTAAGAATGGGCTTAAATATCATATATGCACCATCAACTGCGGTGCTTTCATAATTTGATGTAGAACCATTAAAAGCAGCAGTATCATCATGTTGTTTAAAATGCCTCGCTGATTCTAAAACCATACCATCATAATTTGTTGAACTTATCGTTACCATATTTGTAAATCTATCTATTGCATTGAATGGGTATGTGGTCGCACCTACATGAACCGGATATTTCCCTCCATCTTCAATACTAAATCTATCTAAAACAACTCCTCTCATATTTTTATATGTTCCTGCTTTTGATGAATTAATAAAATCAGCAATCATTTGTTGTACTCCACCAGAAGCATTTGTTAAAGCAGCACTAGTTTTAAATACAGTAGGAAGAACAATTTCTGAATCTGCCGGAAGACCAGATTTATAAGCAGTTCCTTTTGGTGTAATAGCCGCTTTTAGAGGATGAACATCATCATCATCAATTAAATCAAAAGAATCTACTTTATTTCTTCCATTTAAATCTAAATCACCCAAAGTAACATGATATGCTCTAGTAGCATGAGAACCAGCGTTAGTTAAAAATCCAGCCGATTGTAATTCATATTCAGTTGTAGATGTCTTTGTATCTATTAACCCAATAAATTGACCATTTTCGTCATGTATTCTATCTCCGTTGGTTAAATCGGGAGTAATTGTCCCATCAAAGGTAATTGTTGTTCCTGATATACCGTTGATGTTTGCACTTAAGACACTTGCTGTAAAATTTTGATTTGCTGCACTAAATTGCCTTTCTACAAATTTTCTAATTGGTTTTTCAGGATTAACCAAATTAAAGAACATATCATAACAAACTTCGGTGAGTCTCATCATACCGAATCTTTTGAGAGAAGAAACGTCTTTATCTGAAGAAAAATTAAGAGTTTGAAAATTAGAATCCTTTAATTTTTTAATTTTTCCTGCTCCGACAGAAACATCACCGACTTCTTTTCCATCAGTTAAAAATAGGTTATAGTTATTTAGTGTTTTATTACCATCAAATAGACTATCTTTTCTTTTAGAAGAATATGGTAATAAGTCAGAATTGACATACAAAAACAGTCTTAATGCTGATTCATCTTGTGAAAAATATTTTCTATTGGAAAAATTAGTTGAAGGGGGTAAATAAGAACTTCTTTCATTAGTATCATGTATTCTGAAATCAGTAGAGTTTGAGCCAAATGTGCTAGTTTGTCCTCTATTTTCGGGAAAAAGTGTTCTATATGTAAATACGGTGGTGTCCCAAGAAACATAATTGTTAGACCCAGTATTCGGCCTAAGATGATATGCTCCCATCAATTGAGAAAGAGATGACGGATTCGCATAAAATTTTTTAATAGGGAAGTGAAAAGAACCAACAGATACAAACATCCTTTCAATATTTAAATCAAAATTACCGAAAGCACTAAAAGTTGGTTTATATAATGAACTTCCATATTTTCTAGTATAACTTGTTAAACCATTAGTGTCTTCAATATCTAGCGGTAATGTCCCATAAGTAGTGTCGGAAAGAGGGTGAATAGTAGAAATAATTTTTCCTCCCCAAAGATGAGCAGAATTGACAGTAGCAATATTATGCGTTGGAATATTCGCAGTATATACTTTATCTCCTGCCGTAAATATAAAGTTGCTTCTATCTAAATAAACTTCAATTAAAGTCGTTCCCGAAACACTTTCAATAATCAAATGACTAACTTTACCAACAAATGTTTTTGAATCACCAACAAAAAGAGGATTATCTTTCTTCAAAGTATATGCTGTTGAAGAATTAGTAATAAATTGATGGTCTTTTTTACTACTGCCTGATAAAGTCCCAGATACAGTAGAAACAGTCGCTACTTCTGTAAAGGTATATTCATCTTTATTAAAGTGATATTCTGCATATCTTCCCAAAGTTATGGGTATATAAGGGGCTAATTCAATTTCTGTAATATTGTCTTTTGTAGCGGTTGAGACCACTTCAAAATCAATTAGAGTATTTACAGTATCAAATGTAGAAGAACCCGCACTACCATGTTCGTCTTTCAAAAGACATTGAAAAGCAGAGTCTTTAGAAACAGAAGAGGGTTTATTGATTGCATAACCTACTGCTCCTTCATTCGTATTTGCGCTTGTTGAAACAAGAGTTTCATCTTCAGCACCAGTTGAAATAGTAATTTTGTTTCCCGACGTAAAAATCAAACCTTTATTTGCTGCGCCAGTTAATGAAGTCGGTTTTTCAGTAGCAAGGTGAGAAGCACCAAGGGCTTTTGAAAGAACATAATTCTTTTCAGTATCAACAAAAATTGTTTCCGAAACGGCTCTTGTTAATGCCTTTGTAAAATTAATTGTCAAAGGGTCACCCGAAGTAGAAGTAATCTCTCCAATATAACCAAAGGCTGTAAATATTTTGTCTCCTGTTGTCGGAACAATGTCAAAATCCGCTACCGCAACACCTGTTGCTAAAGTTGTTGCCCCTAAAGCAATTGAAAAATTAGTAGAATCAATTTGCGATAATTTATTATATGGACTATTTGTAGAATAAATAATATCTTCGCTAAATAAAGTATTTAAATTCACAACGGGAGAAAGTAATTTGTTAAACTTATCTCTGCCTTGAATCTCCATAATAGTTTGCCCGTTTTCTTTTTTATTTTCAATATTTTCAACTTCACCGTTAAATCTTTCTATAAAAATTTGATATTGTCCCTTAGCAAAACTTAATGCGTTGTAAGTATATGAATCATCATCAAATGACAGGGTGAGCAGACCCTTTGTGGCATCACAAGCGGTAATTGTAGCAAACCTTTCATTATGGTTTAATGATGTAAAAGCGACATACATCTTACTAAACCTGTTATTAAGTAATGACATATCAAGCATAAGCGTCTTATCTTTTGCGTTATATGCTCGTCTTTGGAGGGCGGAGTCGGCTGTTAGCGTTATCGTGTTTGCGGTGAAAATGCCTTCATCCTCGGTTCTCACATACGGATTCACGCCGTCATTCTTCACGCTCACCGTCTGCGTATTTCCCGACAAGACCCCTACGCCATTATAGATGAAAATCTTGTTATCTACCTTGAGTTCATCTCCATCATTTAAAAAGTCTGATAACTCGTATTCTGTGTTAAATATTAAATTAGAACCTGAAATAGAATTAAGGGTTGCCTTTAATGGAAAGAAATCATTTAATCCTCCACGATGAATAAGATGCCTTACACGATAAGCATCAAATTCTTTAATTTTTCTTGGCATAATTCTACCATTATCAATGATAGATGTTTCTGCAAAGCCGCCCTTTCCATCAATTGACTCAGTATTGGTGTGGTCATATACATTGTAAAGAACATTTGATTTAGTCGGTGAAAAGTCATAATGTAAATATCTTTTTGGACCAGTATATCTCATATCTAAAACAGTAGAGTTAATTAAATCAGTTCCCTCTCTTCTAGCATTTATGAACTTACCGCTATAATCATCTGTTGGCCCTGAAAGAGTATGGTTAAACGAAGCAGGGCTTCCTTCATTTGATACAGAATTTGTAGCATCATCATCCAAATCTCTTAATTTATCAGTCATTGTAATACTATAACTGAACTTACTGTAATCAATAATCTTTTTACCAAAGTCTTGAACAGTAGTAAATGGCTTTGAATCATCGGCTTTTGTTAGTGTAGCACCGTTTGCAGCAGAACCATCATTAACTTCTCTAAGAACCATATATTTTGTATTGTGGTCTAGTTGATTTGGCTTATCCAATAAACTGTTATAAAAGTAAAATAGAGGCCTAGAAACGGGCAATCTTCTAACTAATTCTCCTTCAAAATTATTAGAAGAACTCCCCAAATCATCGTCTTGTTTCATACCCATTGAAACAGCAACAACATCTGCATTTTTTGTCATTGTAAAAATGACAAATTTAGTGTCTTTTGGAATTTCATTTCCTAATCTCGGTTCAAATTCAAAAGCATCTCCGTATTCATCTTCGGTAAGCACTTCTGTAATTTTTGCTAAATGATGTTGTAATGGCTTATCGGAATATAAAAGAACAAAGTAATCATTAGCATTTAAGTCAGAAGTGCTTGGATTGAACCTAACACCTGTTGTAGTAAGAGAATCATAACACTTAATTCTGAATCCTTTTGTTGCATTTAAATTTTGGTTTTCTGTGATGGAACTGCCCGAAACCCAACCAGAAATAGAAACTGAAACTTCTCCATGTGCAGCAATAGCAGCATAAACACGGTGTCCCGTAGAAGCACCGCCTAAAGAATCAGTTAAATAGGGATTTGTTGGCGCATTAAAATCATCACCATCAATGCTGATGCTCACTCATCCACCTCCTCAAATCGTAAATATAAAACAGTATTGTTTAAATTAGGCATTAAATTATTAACTGCGCTGAACTCAGTTTTCCTAATATTCATAATACTTAACTCATGTATTTCTCCCATGAACTGTTTATTGGTAGTCGCTGAACCTGCACCTGTTGAACCACTACCATTCGCACCAACATAAAAATCTTCTGCGGCCATTGTAAATGAATCTGTTTGGGTATGAGTCCCAGTTTTAACTATGTTTCCATTAAAAAATATAAGCACTTCTTTATTTTCATTATCCCATGAACAAGCAATATGATAAGTATTATTGATATAACTTGGTTCTTGAATGTGTTTAATATATAAAACATCTCCATTGTTGATAGCAACGGGAGAGTCGGCAGATAAAGTGATAGCACTACTCGTAAATGAAGCGATTGTTCCTATTGAAACAAATTCAGTATCTTGTCTAATAAATAGTTCAGCATTATTAAAAAGCGTGGAATTTCCTGTGCTGTAATTTACGGTTGCCCCTGAAGAACCACTACCAGCAACAGAATTTTTTCTGTAGGCCAGTTTTCCGTCTGTTTTAAAACCTTCAACAGTAGAGCCAGCAACCAAATAATTGTATTGACAGCCCTCATTAGGTAAAATTACCGCATCGCTCGTAAAGTATTCCATTGAAGCAGTCCCTAATTTAATCCCTACTTTAATTTTATACCTTGCTGGATTGTTCTCATTATGTAGAGTATCATTAACTAAACTGACTTGAAAATTAGTGCTGTGAAAAATTCTCATTTCATGTGTAATTCTACTGGCTCTTGGTAAGTATAATTCACTTTGATGATTGTTTTGTGTTCCAGCAGTATAAATAGAGTTTTCTAAAGCGGGCATAATTTTCTTAGTATCAGAAACAAAACCAATTCCATCGCTATGGCTGACTTTAGTTATACTTCCTGTATAATCCGATAATCCTGTCAAAAGAAAAGAGTCTCCGCTTGTGCTATGAGTTCCAAATCCATTGATTTCATAAGGAGTCAAAACACACTCAAAGGTGAAATTATCATCTAAATCCCAAATACCATAAGGTATTCCTGATGCAGACGAAACTACATTGTCTGAATAATCAATTGTCAAAAAACCATTACACATAACTGGAAAAACAAGCGAGCGTTGTTTTCCTGTGAAAATAGCGTATGACATAATAAAACCTCAAGGAAGAACATTTGCTACAACAAATTCTAAACTAAAAGAAACTTCAATTGTTTCCCCTGTCATTTCATAAGAAAAACTCTGAATAAATCCATTAAGGCCTTTAGATGTTGAAGATGTTGGAAAAGCAAATGAACCGACAACATTCGTATTATCCTTTTCTAAGGCACTTCCTCTTGCTCTAAAGGTTAAAGGAATTTGAATGGTGCTGGCTCTTGCCGCATAGTTTTCATCAACCTTTGAATCCATAAGAACAACCAATTCATTAATTGCTTGATAAGAAGCCAGACCTGTTGAATCAACACCCGAAGCAATCATTTGAGCGACTTCTTGCGCTGTAAAAGTTAGGTTAGTAGCACTTCCGCCTGATTTAGTGTGGCTTCTTCTTATTTCTGTATCAACAATAATCCCAGTTAATGAAATTCTTTTATTAGACATTCCTAAATCTAAAGCAACGGTAGTTGATTCTCCTGTTGCTAAACCACTTAAAGGAATAGGAATAGCGGGAATCGTTTTATCAACCGAGACATTTACGCTATTTACCTTTAATGGAATAGTATCAATTGTTGCACTACTACCACTATGTTTTTGTAATTTTAGATATACATAACTCATTTAAATCACCTAAATGTACTTGAAGAAGTGCTTCTGTTAATTTTAGAATTAATCATGCGACCAATTTCATCTGCCATTCTACGCATTTCTGCCTTTGAAGAGTCTTTTGCATTAACAGTAATATTGAAGTTATTTATAACAGATTTTCCTCCAACCATCTTTTTACTATCTCGGTTAGAATTAACTCTTGCACCCCTTGGCAAATTTACCAATTCTGGGCCTTTTTCACCAACAACAGTCAGTCCTCCTTGAGAAACGCCCCCATTAGCCATAAATGGTAATTTGTCTGTAAGTAATCTTACAAGTCTATATGCAATCAAACCAAGAAGTCCTGCTAACCAAACAGGCGCACTCATAATGAAAGCACCTACAACTACAATAAAAGCAGCAACGCCCGCAATATATCCTATTTTTTCCGAAAAATTACTTCCTACGCCTCTAAGGTAGTCTGTAAATCTTATCCATCCTTGGTGGAAAAATTCTTTTACCATTCCGCCTATGAATAACAAACCTGCTCCAATAATTCCAACTGCTACACCGATAATGCCAACAGCAATTTTAATCATACCATCTATGACATCAGATAGGTTTCCATCACCGAAAAAGCCATTCCATATATCAGTAATTCCTGACCAAATCATAGAAATTGAACCCATTATTAATTGACCTGCTAATTTTATTGTTGGTAATGCTTCTTTAAATGCTGCTATCAATGTTTTTCCAACTGTCTTGTATAAGATATAAAAGACAGTCAGAGTTAGAGTCATGTATATCATGCCCTTTAAAAAGAACTTTAACGCTTTTCCAAAAAATTCACGAACTGTTTTAAAACTAGGCAAATTTTTATAAAACTTTCCTATATTTAAAACAACTCTTCCTAAAGCACTTTTCTCAAGCATTTTCTTTGTTACCTTTTCCCTGCTTTTTTCCATTTTTTCTAATAAGTTTTTTTGCTCTTTTAATCTTGTTTCCATAAAACTAACATCAACACCAGACCTTTTTCCTGTCTTTATTCGTTCCTCCAGTCTTTTTATGTCTGATTCTGTGCCTTTTATTGATTGTCTCATTCTCAATTGTTTTTTAATTGGTTTGGATAATTTCGTTACATCTTTTATTGAAAGTTTTGGTATTTTAGACAAACTCATAACTCCTGAAGCGATAGTTGTGAATAAACTACTACTCTCTTTGTTTGCACCCGACGCACTATCCCTAACTGCTCTTATTGCACTTCCCATACCGTTGAAAGCAGTTGCTACTTTATTGACTAATCTAAACATTCCAGGAGGTAAAAACCCATACATAAATCTTCTAGCAGAAGCGGCTTCAAAACCAAGTAATCTAACCTCTTCTTTTGTTGAAGTCATAAAAGTAGCAAGGTATTCTAAGGTTGTTCCTCCCGCTTTTCTATAATCACTAAGACTTTTTATGCCAAAAGTTAGCATATCATTATTTAGTTTTAAAGTAGTATTAAGAATTTTAGTTCTCTTTTTAAGACCCTCTTCATCCTGAACTGTTTCTCTCAATTCATTTTTATTTAGTTTTTTAAGTTTAACTGCTCTTTCTTGTGTTTTATTTAAATTATCATAATATGTCTTCATAGACGCTAACGCCTTGTTCATTTCATTTAATGAATCTGTTAAGGTATTAGTTTCTTGAGTCAAAATAGTGACATTACTCATAACTATCACATTCCTTTCATATTAGATTTAGATTGTTTTTCTATCTTATCCATCTCTTCTTTTTCTAATTCCATCATAACTTTATGAATTGATAATAAATCTATAACAAGAGAACTCGGCATTTTGTAGATTTCTAACGGACTTATTCCTAATGCTTTCGCTAAGGTATAAACGATAATTAAGGAAATATCTTCAGGGGAACCTTGTTTCCCTTTTAATATCCCCTTTATTCTTCGTTTTTTTCTTCATCCTCCTCTAACGCCGAAAACGGGTTTGGGAGAATTTCTTTTAACTGATTGCCGATATACGGCGTGAGTCGTAAAATGTCAATTGCAGAAAGACTTGGTTCTGTCTTTACTACGAAATTTTCAACCATGAATCTAAACATAGCGTTTAGGTCTAACTCCATGTCTTGACGCTTTGCATCAATCTTCATCATGGCGTTCATGGCCTTATCAACCTCAAGCCATGTGGGTTCTTTTACCCAGACTTTGAGGTATTCTTCTTTCTCAGGTGCTACACGAATATAGTGTAGTTTTGGCTCGGTTAGTGCAAATAGCACACTTTTATCTGATACAACTTTTTTGTTCAACATTTTATCCACCTTTTATACCAACAAACAAACAAACGGTGTTGGTGGAATATCATTCTGCTAACTTAGATTTTTTAGTAGTCTCTTTCTTAACCTTCTTTTTCTTAGATGCTTCTCTCATTAAGCGACCTTTTTCTGCTTTGGAAACCATTTAATCACCCCTGCAAAACCCAATGAGTCTTAACTGTGCATGAGTTTAGTGTTCTCGGCATAACTGTCCCTTCAACAGTAATTGGGCCTTTATCATCAGGAATAGTAAAGTTTGCAGAACTAAGGAAATAGTCTTGGAACTTCATCAAAATCTGTTCTCCATTTGCTTTATCAAATTGTAGAGTTAAGAGAGTGTCTGTTGCACTACCTACTTCTGTTTGATTTAACAATTCCTCAAATAATTTATCATCAGTTACCATAGCAGTAAAAGAAACTTCATAGTTTCTTTGTGCTGGAATAGCATCTTTGATTGATTTATTACCAATACCCACAAATCTTTTGTCTTGAAGATTATTGTTGATGGTCAAAGTAAGGTTTGTAATTTTCAAGAACTGTTGTCCAAATACGCTGAACAATCCACTTGAAAAGAAGAAAGGCTCTAACAATTCAGCATCTTTATCAGTTGTGCTGGTATCGTTGGCTTGTTCAAAGTTAAACAATTGACGATTATCAGTAATTCCACCTCTTGCTTCGTAGTCTTCATCTTGCTCTAATTTATGAACTGCTCTTGCATTCAAGTCAAGAGTCATTTTAACTTCTTCATTTTCATTAGCGGTCATTGTTAAAGTATTAACTCGGTTTCCTCTGGCAATACGAACAAAGGTAGTATCTTCCGAAGCCCCGCTTGGAGAAGTTCTAGTAGTTAATGTGCTAGACTTAGCCAAAGTTTGTTCTAAAGCAAAAGAGGGTAGTCTTTCTCCATTTGCTTCTTCAAACTTGTAAGTAATTGAATTTGCTA
>TARA_R100000329_G_scaffold139186_1_pt1 | contig 18668 bp, 22 predicted proteins | sample TARA_R100000329 | Tara Oceans TARA_R100000329 (sample SAMEA2620783) | marine metagenome | biome: marine biome (ENVO:00000447); feature: surface water layer (ENVO:00002042); material: "saline water (ENVO:00002010), including plankton (ENVO:xxxxxxxx)" | depth 5 m | reverse complement strand
AGATACTTCTTTTGCTTTTTCAATATCTTCTCTTAATTTAATTACTACAAAGAATCCAACATCATCTACATCTGTTTTCCATAGTTTACCAGTTTTATCTCGGTAATTATCTAATACTTCTCCTACTTGAACATTTGAATGATTGGTCATTACGTTTCTGAATTTCTTTTCTTGCATAAATTTCTTTACTGCTTCGTTTAATGCGTCTAATGTAATTAAGTCATTTTGTTTATCTACTATTTCTATGCTCGCATAACCCCCAATAACTAACTCTTCGGCTTTTAATATAGTAAACTCATCGTCTAAATTTCCCTTGAGTAATAGGTCTTGGTTCGACACTATCTCCATCCCCCGTTCAGTATATAAGCACTAAGTTAATCCTTTTTGGGTATGGTTAATTTCTTATACCTATCCTTTGATAAGTCCCATATTCCTTCATCACTATCCATTTCATTCATTTCTTGTTTATATCCAGACCATGTTAGCCACATTTCTTTATTATCTACTTCAATGACTCTAAAATGCAATCTAGTATCAAATTTGTTCCCATCTAATTTATATTCGTGATAACCGTCCCTTTGTATTCCTAACTCAACATCACCTTCATCAACCAATTTGGTTTTATCAACATTAGATGCAACTTCCGCAGGATATTTATTTGCTTTACCTAAGTATGCAAATATATCATCAACATTGTTAATATCAACTAACCAACCTGTTTGTTCTTTATTTAATAAAAACATAACATTAAGATTTCCGTCATCTCTAAGATATATCTTAAATTTACCCTTTCTAAACTCTTTAGGAGTTTCTGCTTTTTCAATATCCTTTTCTAAAACATTTGTATTTGCTCTAAACTTTTTGTTTGCATAGAGTATATCTTCTGCTTTATTTCTTAAAAACTGAGACAATTCTTTAGTTTTACCATTTAGTTTATCATTATATAATTCTAACATCTCAGGATTTTTCTTAATCCAATCTTCTATTTCTTCAAGGGTAGATTCTCCTTTTTCCGTCAAGAAATTTTTAATACCAACACGAAGAACACTTACCTTTTCTTTAGAAATTATTTCTAATTGGTCTTTAATTAAATCAAGATTTGCTAAAGCATTTTTTGCCATTAGATTATTTTCTTCAAATCCATAAATTGTAAAACCATCAAATTCACTTTTTAGAATAAGAGTTGCTTCACCATGTATTAAATCAGTAACAGTATAAGATTTTTCTAATGCTTCTATTTTATATTTTAAGGATTTTTTAGTTTCTTTAGAAAGCATTTCAAGAGTTATTATTTTTTCAGGACTTTCAACTTCTGGAACTTCAATAACTTTTGCAGAAAATAAACTAAAACCTTTCTTATTTTTCTTTACTTCATCAACTTTAACACGAATAATTTTTCCGACTTCTACATCAATTTTTGTATTTAATGCTTTGCCCACATTAAGATATTTTTTATTATCAAATTCAACTGATTCAAATTCTCTCATTTCTTCGGTTGTTAATGGCCCTGCTCCTAATGTATATGAATTAAGTCCCGACTTAGTTTCTTTTTTGTTTAAAACAATCATATCTAAATCAATAAACTTTTTCCATTTAACCCATTTTGGATTTTTACGAGTTCCAACATAATATGTAGAAGTTAGGTCTTTAATAACTACTCCTTCAGCAGTAGGAATTTTCATGATTTCTTTACCGTAACTCTCAACCTCTTTTAATGAATCTGCTATACGAGTATCTTTTTTAGATGGGAAAGCCAACAATTCATGTGATTTTGGTGAGTAATGATGGAATAAAATATTAATTCTATCTTGTAATTCTGTATCTAATAAATCTCTATCTTCATGTCGCATAATATCGAACACATGGATGCGAAGTGTTGCATCAGGATATTGATTTTTAAATATATGTGCTATTGTATCTGCTCTATGTAAAGCCTCTTTATCATCAAATAACATCAGTTCTGCATCTAAAATACATTCTGGCATATCCTTCTTTTTCATAAGTTTTACTTGTTCAGGGCATTTGTCTGTAATATCCTTCTCATTGTATGAAAATATCTTAATATTATTATCTATCTTATGAATTTGGATTCTCATACCGTCATACTTCTCTTGAACTAGAAACTCTCCGGTAAATCCACGAAGTTCATTCATATCATCAATATCGAATATTCTATACATAGGTTTGTTGGGAACTATAAAATTAGATTTAGATTTTTCTGCTTTCTTTAGTTCAACACCCACTAACTTAGACCATTGTTTATCTGAACCTTCTTCTTTGAATACTTTTTCTAAAAGGGCTTTAGCACCCGCATACTTACTATTTACCCGTTTAGAATCTTTTCCATCACCATAATGCTCCACAATAAACGAAGTCAAATCCTTCTCAACTAGGTCAAGACCGGGATAACCCCCTGTAATTTCATCAGGTTCTAAGCCTAAATTCTTATAACTGTCTGCATTAAGGGTTTTATTGTCGTCACGTAAAGCCCAATGGATAAATTTCGCATATACGCTCTCATTTTCAAGCAGTTCTTCCAATACTTTATCATTAAATGCCTTTAGGAAAGGGTCTTTTACAATTTCCGCATTATATCGAACCCGTTTTAGTGCTTCATACACTTGACGAGCAGAATCAGAAGATGGGTCTAATACTTCCTTATTAAATAACAATTCGTTATTTAAAATCTTTTTTAGATGCTTCGCAAAGTCATCTAAATCATCGTATGCCCCACGAATCTGTTTAACAACATTACGCCATAAATCAGAATAATCTTTAGGTGACTCTCTAGCAGAAAGATACGCCATGCGTGTCTTTTCAAATAAATCAATTACTCTACCAGAGAGAGGGTTTGTTTCTTTTTCAAACACAACACCAGAGGTAGCCACAATGTATCACCTTTACTTAGATTCATTAATTTGACCTGCTAGGCCATAACCTGTATCTTTATCAACAGGATTTTCAAAAGTTTCCTCTTTAGGATTCTTATTTGGTCTTTTTACTTTCATTGTTTCTCCAACAAGAGGTTCTTTACTAAGTAAAGTATCTGGCCCTTCTTCCTGTAATAGGGTTTTTACTTCTTTTGCTTTAGCAATCGCTAGTTCAATCAATTTTTCTTCTTTTGTTACTTTTTCTGGCATTTTAATCACCGTGTTTCCATTCTTTTGGAAGTTTTATTTCTGTTGTATTATCGTCATAATTTTTAATAAAGTTTGCTCTAGGAAGACCTATTACTCTTTTTAAATAAACAAATAATGCATCTTTATTTCCTAACGCACTAGCATTTCTCATTCTAACTCTATATTCTGCATCCTTTTTTGATTTAGATTCTTCTGCCAATTCAATTATCGCACTCTTCATTAAATCATGAAACTGTCTTCTTGAAACTCTTAATCCACCATGTTTTTTAACTACTCTTTCAAACGCTAATCTAAAAAGTTTATCACCAATACCTATTTTTGGTCTGCGAACTTTTAAGACGTTTTCCCAGTTCATTAATATCCGCCACGCTCTTGATTCTCTAATCTACCGACCATTTCAGTAATATCTGACCAATCCATTTTGGCAATATTATCAACATCAGCGTTTGCACTACCTAATTTAGGTCTTGGTGTTCCTGTTTCAACCCAACCAGATTTCATCAATAAATTATCTTTATTATAAACAGCCTTTTCTAATTCATTTACTTTTTCAACTAATGCTTTCAATAGTTCTAACATTTCATTCTTTTCTTCACTCATTTCTTAAATCCCCCTTCTTTTGTGGATAAATCATACCTCTTAAAGCACGATATGTAGTTTCATATTCTTTTCTTAATTTAGTAGCAGTAGCAACAATATCAATATTTGAATCCTCTAATGTCTTTACTCTTTTATCTAACTTATTATCAGATTTAATAAACTCTAAGGCTTTCATCATATCAATAAGTTCACCTAATTTAGTAAAATCTTGACCAAAGTATTCTGAGGGTTCTGCTGCCTGTAATGTTTTCTTTAGACGCTTTTTTTGTTTTGCTGATAAAGAATCTAATATAGCACTCTTTTCTTTAGCAATAACCTGCGGAGGTTTTCTTTTTAAAGTATTTTCCCATTCCATACTATTCCTTCCTTTTTAATTCTAACTTTCCTTTTGGTGAATTAAGTATTATTGTTCCTTCGGTCAATAATTCTTCTAATAGTTTTTCAGAACCATCTTCTTTTTCTTCTTTCTTAGGTAACATATCATTAATACCAGAATATCTTGTTGGGTATTTTCTTTTTAATTTGCCATCAGAACCCTCATATAATTGTTTTTTAAACTCTTCTCTAGAAAGTTTTTTATCAACAAATACTTCATCAAAAGCGAAATAGAAAGAATATATGAAATCTTCTAATTTAGCAATTTCTCCATCTTCACCTGTAAGTTTAGCAACAAATTTTGGTTTAAGTGGATTATCTCCTTTCTTTCTTTTCTGTATATATTCTTTAATTCTTTTATCAGTTATTTTACCATCTTGAGTGTTTTTCAAATATCTTCCGGCTTGCATATATACTGAATCTACGATTTCATCTTTACCTAAAGCAACATATGTTGCCAGTCGTGCTTTTGCTTGTCCTACTTGTTTATTAAAATTATCAGAATTTAATATATCAAACCCACTTCTTTGCTTTTGTTGTTTAGCGCGTAGTGCTATTGCTACTTTAGATTTTCTTGATTTACTTTTTCCTTCTTTTAAACCTTCTTTAAATGAAATCATTTGTTTTCTAGATTTAAATGGTGTTTTACCTGTAAACATTTTGTATAAAAATTGAAGAGCCTCATCCATATCTTTTTTTCTTGTTACTCCTCCTTCTGTAACAGGCATAGTTATTTTACCACTTAATAATTCAATAAAATCATCTTGTAGTTTTTTACCATTCAAAGGAATACCAGAGCCATCAAATCTTTTTTCAATAAATCTTTTATCTTTTATATCATCTAAACTTGCTATAATTGTTGGGCCATAATCAAAAAGTTTATCTAAATTTTCAATCATACTTCTATTAAATGTAAATGCATTATCTATTACTTGACCAGTTTGAATATAGTTTCTATCAGAATATATTTTATCTAATAACTTATATAATCCTTTATATTTATTATAATCCTTTAATGTTTTTTTTGCTCTATCAACAGTTTTTGCTCTTGTTTGAAGTTGTTTCATTTCAAATTCAATTTCATCAAGGATTTCCTTTTGTTTCTTTCCTTGAGTTGCAGGTGTTAATACTTGAACTCTTTTAATTTTCTTATCTAACGCAGAAATAATTCTATTTACAGTGCCGATTACGTTTTCATCATCTTTATTTACATTTTTAAAGCGATTTAATGCTCTTTTTATATCAAATAAATTTTCTTCATATGCAGTTCCATAAGGACTTTTTGTATCTACATAAGTAGGTTTGCCTCCTACTCCTTTTGCTCTCCTTATTCTTTTAGGTCCGGCCCTTGCTTTAGAACTAAAGAAACTTTTTAATTTTTCATTTTCCCCAATCAAATCTTTAAGTAACTGAACTAATTCTATTTTTTCTGAATCACTCTCTTCTTGAAGTGATTGTGCAAAAACTGTTCTATAAGATACATTAGACCTTGATTTCTTAATTAATTCTAATTCTTCTAACCAACACTTAAGCATTACAATAGGGTCATCCGTATTGAAAAGATAAGCCTTGAGTAGAGACATATTAATCACCATTTATTTTCAGTTCTCTTAATTGACTTAGGAGGTTTTAAAATAACATCAGGAATATCATTTGTGTGTGGAATAGCCTTTCTTTCAGAAACAGGCTCATTACCAACAGGAGCCATATCTCTTGATAGAGTTCCCCTTCTCATTTCAAATTCTTCACGCGCTTTAACGTCAATATAATCTTTTTCTATCTTTTGTCTTTCTTTACTCATTTTAACCAACTCTTCTTTCTGTTCTTCTATCTACATTATTATTTGCTGCTTCTTTTGGTAATCCAGCGTTTCTATTTGGTGGGCCTACGCTCATCGAGGCTTTATTTCTTTTGGCCGGGGGTGAATCTTTTCCACCCTGTAAAGCCTGTTCCTGCAATTGTCCCATTTGTGAAGCATCTATATTTGTTCCTGCTAATGGGTCTTTTTCAAAGGGTTTTTCTTCTTCTTCACCTTCTTTAGGAGTATCTTCCTTTGGCTTTGGTTTAGTATAAGTAAACCTACCCTTTTCATCCATATCAACTTCAAAACCTAAATTTTTCATTGAACCCGCAATATTTACTTCTAATTCTCTTTTTCTTATTCTAGCAATCTCATCTTCTTCTTCTGATGGAGGAAGTGCTAATTCCCAATCTGTAATACCAAATTGTCTTGTAATGAATGGAAATACATATTTATTGTAAACACTCTGCGCCATTTCTACTGCTCTATTTGTAACAAGTATTTGCATACCTTCATTGTTAAGTCCACCACTAGTAGTGTTATCAGCCATAAAGATTTTACTTACTCCATAAAACGCTGAAATTCTATCTCTTAAATCATCTTTAACAGATACATATTCCATTTCTTTTAGGCTATCCATGAATTTAATCCACTCAACACCACCTTTTCCACCATCTGCTTCTATTCCCATTACAGGGATAAAATGAGGGTCTTGCTCCATTCTTTCTTTAACTGCTCTCCAAAAGGTTTTCATTGAATCAATATTTCTAGTTTGAACTGCAAGTAGTCCTTTAGGCATCCTTCGTTTTGAATATGATTGATTTACATATTGTTCCATAGCAAGTAATGTAGTTACATGGTTCCATAAAGTAATAATTGGAGACATACCATATAAACGACTAGGAGCATATTTACTAAAATGAACTACCTCTCCTTCAATATAATATTGGTCTTCACCATGAACTCTATTAACATAATGAACAGGTTTAGTTTCTGCATTACATAATTCACAACTTTCGTGTGCTTCTGTATATAATTGTGTTCTATGAATAGGACATATAAAACCTTTAGTTCCTCTTTGACCAAACTCATCAGCGTAAATATGCATAGTTACAGGGTCACTTCTAAATAGTTCTTTAATCCTATGTAGTTTAATTTGTCCATCACCATCAATAAAATATTCTTTAACTAAACAAAGATATGCGTCATCCATAATATTTAAATCATCTTCTAATTCTTTTAACACATCAATAAATAATTGATTAGATGTATTAACATAATCTTCCATGAATTTTTTAGCATATTGTAATTGTTTAGGGTCAGGATTTCTTAAATTAGTGCTACCACATTCAACACATTGTTCAACGGCTCTTTCATGTTTTTTGCCACAACTTACGCATTGTTTAGTAAAAGCCTCTTTCCATAAATAACCACGCCTAAACACTTCTTGTTTTAATTGTGTAGTGCAAGTGCGAACAATTACTGATTGTTGCGCCATATGATAAATTACAGGCGCGGTCATAAAATAAGCGTGTTCACGCTCTTGGATTCCAAATTGGAATGTTTTACGGTCTGCTGGCGCAGGTGTTTGTCTTCGTAATAAACTACGAATAGAAAATCTTCTTCTTTCTGCCATAATTAAGACCCCTTTCTCCACTTTTTATTTTTCTTTTCTTTAGTTTTCTTTGGACTCCATTTTACTTTATCAGCCCAATATGCCGCACTCAATTTACCGCGTTTAATATTTTTACGATGACGAGATTTAAAGGCTTTACGTTGTCCAGCAGTTTGATTAGTTTTAACTCCTTGTTGACCAAATCTAATTGTTTTAACTTTATCTTTATCCTTTGCTACAACAATATGTGATTTTGTTTTATGAGAAGGTGTTCTTTTTGGTCTATTGAAACCAGAAACACCTGCTCTTTTTAAGCGAGGGTCAGGCTTTTTTGCCTTTAGAGTCATAAACCATTTTTCATCCATATCATTCACCTTTTTCTTGGTTTTGTTTTGAAGTTTTATCGGTATCTATCGGTCCACCGGCTGCCCATGTATAACACGTTCTATCCTTATGGCACTTAAAATGATGCATCCAACAATAACCTAAATCCCCTTCAAGTGGCATACAATCCATCATTCGTGGACTAATATCAAAAGCAACGCAATTACTACAATTAGATTGTTTAGCAACTTCAACTGATGTATTCCAATGTTTTGCTGCATCAACCCAATATTTTTCATCATTTAAATTAAGTGGGCCGTATTTAATATGGTCTTCTTTTATAGCCATATTTCTATTTTTAGTGTTAAGTTTTAAATCTTGGGTTGCTCTAGGACAACTCATTTCTTTAAGAATAATTTCCCAATTCATATAATTACCTCTTTGGTTTATGAGTATAAATGTCTCCATCACTGTGCATGAAAATTACTTTCTTTCTTTTCATAGCATCTAGAACTCTATTTAAATCTTTAGGAGGACATATTTGTTTTAAATTCTTCATACCTAATGCGCCCCCTTCTTTTTTAATTTCAGCAAGAATTTCTTTTTCTATATCAGAATCACTCTTTACTGCTTTTTTTTCATCTCTAAGCATCTTAAAATCCTTTCCAGTTATTTTACCATCTTTATCTTTATCAAGACGTTTTTGATTACCAACAAGGGTTTTTCCAAACTCTTCATCATCATCTTCTGTGTCCATTCTTTCTGTCCCACAATGGGCTTTTAATACTTCTTTCCAACTCATTTTTTCATCCTCTGTGTTTTTCTTTTACTTCTTTCTTTATAGGCTAATGCTACTTTATATGCTTTATTTAATCTCTTTTTAGTTTTAGGGTCTTTTGCATTTTTAACTGCTACTCGTAATCTTTGTTCAACTACATTTATTATTTGTGATTGTCTTAGATGTGATTTAGATTTAAACGCTGAACTTGTGAATGTATCTATTACGTCTTGAGCCGTTTTAAATTTAACAGGAACAGTATCTTTTGGGTTTTCATCTGTATATAATCTTCTAGAAGAACCTTTTGGTTTTTTACCTGTCCCTTTTTTAGGTTCTTTTTTAAGAATACTTTTCCACATTATAATCACTTTTGACTAAATTTCTTTCCTGTTTTTACGTGTTGAATACCTTTTTTACGACCCTTTCTTTTCTTTGAATCTTGATAATCTAAAGTTTTCTTAGGTGTTTTCTGATAAGTTGCTTTTGGCATATATCTTCCTTTTGTTTTAGATGGGGCTTTTTTTCCTTTTGCTTTGGCTCTATGTTGTTCTTGACTTCCCCATTCTTCTTGAGTCCATTGAGTTAAATCTTGTTGTCGCTTAGTTTTAGCCTTTAGAACTTTTTGCCATTTAGTCACGATAACCGCCACCCTTCTTTTTATACTTTTGAGCCAACATTTGTGCTTTTCTTGCAGACCATTTTCCAGCCGGACCACCTTTTGTTCCTCTTTTTATAGCATTAAATAATCTTCTACGCATTGATGGTTTAGTGTAATTACCTGCTTGATTAACAGTTGATTTTCTCTTTTTCTTTTTCTTTTTCTTTAATACTTCTTGCCATTTTTCCATATTCATTCCTCCTCATCTAACACATAATGCTCAAATATATAATCAGAAGCATCATCAACACTTGACCATTCATCTTCACTTAAATCATACTTATCAGCAATTTCTTCTAAATCATCAATAGCATCATTAACATCATCTTTTAAAATAGGTGTAGAAATACCTTCAATTTCATCCATCATACTCATCTTATTATTTTCATGTAGTTTTGCTACTGTTGTAGGGTCAATACCATACTGTGCAAAGTTATAATTTACATGGTCTTTATGGTTCTCCCATTTCATTAATTTATATATTTCTTCTACTCTATTTTTATACCAAGATTCTTTCTTATAACCCTTTTTCATTCGGATTAATTCTAATAATAATTCTGCATTTGACTTTTTCATTCTAAAATGTGGTAAACATTTTGTTAATAATTCTCTAACATCATGTTGAGAATAAAAGTTTAATCTATTTACAGGGCGAGTATTTTGTGGAGATTTTTGGTCAAGGTGTAATTTACCTATACCTAATGCTTTTTGTATTTCAATCATAAAGGCTTTACCTCTATCACCTGTTGCTACTAACCCAACTCTAGGATTAAAATTCTTATCCATTGTAATATAACCATCTGAATCAATAAAAGCAGCAGTATAAGCATAAAGGTCTTTCTTAAATTCTTTAGGCAATTTATAATAGTTACCGTCAATATTAGTTATACCTAACTCATTAGCCATCTTTGAAATCATATTTGATGAGGAACGCCTATACAAATAACCGGGCATATTATCATGAATCTGTCTTGCTGAAATACCCGGAGTTTCAATTACTTTCGCAATAATATTATCTTTTATTAATTCTTTATTTGATTTTCTAATTGATTGATGAGATATATTTTTTAATAATGTAGTAAATTCTTTTTTATATGTTTTAGATTGTTTGAATAATTTTGCATACTCTTGAGTATATTTTATATCTTTCATATCTAAATCATTTTCCCATATTTTACACAAAATATCTACTAAATTTCTTCTTTCATCTAAGGTTTTAATTGAATTAATTTTTAATAAATCTTGTTCATTAAATCTTAGTTTCTTCAAAACTTCTTTATATGGTGTAATCCAGTAAATAGATTTAATACAGTTATCTAAATGTTCAGAATATCCATCAATAATTGTTTCAATAGATTTAGTTAATCTGATTTTTTCTTCACCTTTTAGGGTTCTTCTATATTGTTTTAACTCTTTTATTAAAGTAGGTATATTTTTATCTTGAACCAAATATTCTGATGGAAACAATTCTAAATGTTTTTTAGCATCACTTAAGTTAATTTTAAAATCTTTTGATAAGTTCTTAGCAATATCTTCTTCTGATAAAACGGGTTGAGTAAGTAACCACTTACTTAACTCTATATCTTCTTTAATGCGGTCTTGTTCCTCTTGAAGTTCATCTTCTTGGTCTGCTAAAACAGCCATTTCACGAAGTTTATCTCCCTTTTCACTCATATTACCACAAACCTGTTATTCCCGGATTAATGTTAAAAGTATCTGGTTGCTTATCACCGAATATATCCATATCTTCTATTAATACAAAAGTTTCACCCATTAAATGAGTAGCCGAATTAGCCAATGCTAACGCCATAACTAAATCGTCATGTGCGCCCACACCTTCAAACCTTCCCCTGTCTGTAATTGAGAACATAGACATTTCATCAATAATGGCTTTACTTACCTTTTGACTTTCATTATTTCCATAGGGTAACTTAATTTTATTGTTCTCTAAATTCATTTGAAGGTTCAATATAATCTCTTCTTTCTTCTTTCTAGTCGTTGTAAAATCTTTTACATTTAAATCCGTCATTGTGCGTAACTCCTGAGTAAATGATTTAGCGAAAGTATTTGTCTCAAATAAAACTACTTCAGGGTCAAACATTTTTCCTAGCAGTTTAATCTTATTTATGTTTTCTCGGAACTCTACGTTCTTTGAACGGTCCACGAAGCAAATCCTTTTGTTTTTATTTTCATCCACTTCTAAGACCATAATTACATTATAGTCACCATCAGTGGAAATAGCCGGGTCTACTCCAACATAATATTTGTAGCCTTGTTCTTTACGTTGAGAAATTCTCAATATATCATCATGTGATTTAGCAGCCTCTAAATGTTCAGGTGCAAACAAACTAGTTCCTGTTGATATAGGAACACATAAATATTCTCTAGTAAACTTCAAAGAACCTATTTCCATTTTACGATGTTCTAATGCTTCTTTATTCCATCTATCCGGCCAAAGAGGTTCTCCTAATTGATTGTAACATGGGTATTTTCTTAATGTATATACTTCATTTTCTTCTAATTGAGTAAATATATCTGTATAAGTAAATGGAGTTCCAATCATTCTTAATGATGCAGTATGGTGAAGTGTTGGTATCATATCTCCAAAGAACCAATCAGTTACCTTTTGAATACCTACTAAACTAAATTCTTTTAGTGGGTCGTCAATAATAATTTCTTGAGGGTGAAGTCCACGAATCTGTGAACCAACTGAACGCTCAATAATTGAATTACCGTTAGTTAATTGAATATTACCAATAGCCCATCCTCTACTAGGCTTAAATTGTTTAAGTGCTGGATTATTAAATATTCTATCTATCTCTCTCATATGCACCATTGTCTGCTTATGGTTAGAAGATATGTAAAGCATTTGGTATGGAGGTGGTTGGAAACATAAATTCCATACTGCCCATGAATGCATAAAAACTGATTTTCCGTGGTCACGACTACAAATAATAACAGTTCTATCTGTTGTTTCCATAAGTTCTAACCATTCTTCCATATATTTAGGAAACATATTACCTAATACATTTTGAAAGAAATATGGGAAAGAATTCTTAGATAACTCTAAGTCCATTTCGGACATAAAATCTCTATCTAATAAATCCATATTATTCACCTAAATATTTTATCAAAAACATAATATAAACAAGATAATAAAAATACACAAGTCATTGTAAATATAGAAACCATTCCTATTATATCAATAGCACAATATGAACTATTATATACAACAGTGCTTTTATTCATTTAAATCACGTTCTTAATATATCAAACCAATCTTCTGTAATAAAAAATGTTTTGGCTATTCCCCACTTATCACCGTATCTTTGTTTGAACTGTTCTATTACTTCTTCGGGAATATTTTCATGAGAAGTTTCTTTAAAATGTTTTTCTTTAGTTGGTAAATTTATAGGCTTAAATCCAGCAATTTTTGGTTTTCCTCTAAGTATTTCTGCTCTTTTATTTGCTAACTTAATATAAGTAGAGCCATATTGAATATAATTTGGTGTGCCTTTTCTATAATCAGGATGAATAAAAACGCCACCAACAAGTGCAAATTTTCCTTTATCTATCCAACCAACAACACCAGATATTTTACCATTTAATATTCTAGCAAAAAATTTCATTCCAGTAGTATAAAAATCCGGTGCATTCCTTTCATAAACACCCTCTCCCCAATCTTTAGCAAATCTAGATTCAACTGCTGATTGACCATTTAAGGTGATTATTTCATCAGACATATTAATTATCTCCTTCTTACTAATCTACGAACTTCTGCCTTTAAATCTGCTAACAATGGAAATAAATCTGAAACTTCACTTTCTTTTCTATAATCTGCTTGACGTAATAATGCTCTAAATTCGTCTGCTATTGAATCAATTTTATCATAAAGGTCTTGTAATTGGTCTGATGTAATCCGTTTAATAGGTGAAGGAATAAATTTTGGAGGAAGTTCTTTCATTTTATCACCTAAAGTTACCTTTGATTTCATATACTACTTCTTCGCTTAATCCTAATTTTTCACTGATGTTTTTGATTGAATCTATATCAGATACCGCCTTTTGAATATCCATAGCAGTAATACTAATTCCTCTGTCTAATAACTTATCAATCATATTATTTACAGAATTAGCACCATTTATATCTAAATGACTGTAATATACTGGCAAACCTTTCATTTTTCTAATTGTATCGTGAGCATCTAATAGTTTATCATTGATAGATTTTTCTATTTGTCTAGAAATTTTTACTTCATCTAATGATTGAATTGTTTTGATAAGTTCATTTAAACCATCTCTAATATCTTCATCTTGAGATAAAATTCCTTTATTTTCAACAACAAATTCTGGAAGTTGCATCATTGTATATCCTCTATTTGAAGAATCTTTGTAGTTTTCATAATGCTCTTCTAAAGTTCTATCAAATATTTTTGTATCTCTAATCTTTTCAATGTCTCCATCTACAACTAAAAACAAAAGCATTCCTATATACTCTTCATTCTTCTTTTCACTTTCAGGGCCACCAATATCTGTTAAACCATCAGCAGCCGCATTTGCTTTTTGCATTAGTGCTGAATTTAATACTGGCGCACGACCAACTAACTCTTTTAAAAATGAATTTATACTTCTAAAAGTTCCCTGTGTTAAATTACCTGTTGAAAATCGCATAAGTTGTTTTTTAGGCAAACTTAATTCTTGTTCTTTAGATAAGGTTTTTAAATTATCAATTGCATTTTTTACTGAACCTCTATCAGAAGACCATTTAGGCTTAGAACTACTCCAGAAATTATTACTTTCAATTGGAGCAAGGTAATACTCATCAATTGCTTTAAGTAAATCATTATATGCATCAACCATTTCTTTTCTATCATTTTCACTTAATACTTTATCTCTTGTTGCACCTTCAATACTACTAAAAGAAAATGTTGGATAAACCGTATCTGCTAATAATTTTGCATCTAAAGTTTTTGATTTTGAATCAGGTAAACTAATAAACTTAGGATTAACTAAATCTGATTTTACTCCATAGCCACCTAATGCACCTCTAGTTTCAAACAAAACATCTGTTAAAGCATCTAAGAACTCACCAACATTTTTTGAAGTTCTATCCCACTGTGCCAATAATTTATTTTCTACGGGTATTCCAGATTCATCAATAACCTTTTTTCTAGTAGCAAATTCATCAGTTAATGGGAGCATAAATTTTTTCGTATCATCTAACTCATCAATAGTTTCCTGTAAAGATTCAACCCATTCTTGATATTCTTCAATTTGACTATCATCTAAATCAGCAAATTGATAATTTAAAATAATCTCCTTTACTTCTCCTATATCCTCCTTTGTTACTGCTTCAAAGGTTTCATTCTGAGAAATTGCTAAATTAAGTAATGGGTCTACTAATGTTTCTCTACTAAGTAAATCATCAATAATTTCTACTAATTCATCATCTTCCATTTCTTTTAATTGACTTTCAGTTAAAAATTTAGAATAATCCATTTCTGCGACTTCTCCGCTACTTGTTCCAAAAGCCAATTGTTCTTCTGCTTGTCCATCTCCATATCCTGATGATACTGATGCTTGACCTGTTGCACCCATTTCTGCTATTTCTCCTCTAGTTGCTGAATAATCAGGACTTTCATCACCTCTTTTCCTATCTAGCCCTAATTGACGTTGTTCACCGGAAAAACCTCTTGCTTCTACTTCTGTTTCATCTATTTCTGGTAATTCTTCAACAACCTTTTCTTGTTCTTCAACACCAACAGTTCCAACATCTACACTTTCAATTAATCCACGCGCTCTACCATATTCTTGAAGTAATTTAAATGCAATAACATCATTTGATTTAAGAATAATTTTAGTAGGTGAAACTGGGAAAACATATTGAAAACCACCACCAATTTTTTGTTCTTCTCCACGTTGAGAATCTACAATATTTTTTAGCCTATTATAGTTCTCTAATAATTCATCATCATCAGTTAAAGCAACAACAGGAGCAAGTTCTTCCATAAAAGTATTTAATGCTTCAGAAAACTTTTCGTAATCTTCTTCTACACCTGCCCAAAACTGATAGATTTCCTTTCTATTTTCAGCAACCTTAATGTCTTTCTTATTGAAAATATCATCAATACTAAACTTTCTACGCTTTACGGGTTTTAATTTTTGTCCCGCCATTTTTCTTCTTTCAGTATATTTTTTAATAAATTTGAGTATTTCAGTCATATTTTTTGCCATATTTGCAGTAAGTTCATTTTCAAAAATTGCTCTATATTGCCCTAAAATAGCACTAAGTTCTTTCAATAATCTAGTTCTTTCTTCAGCACTTACTCTCATTTCTTTACTAAATCGTGTTTCAAAACCTAATGTATCTTGACTCATGTTTTTTAATCTTAAATCTTCTACTGTTATTTTCTTTTGATTATTCGTAAGTTTTGTTAATGCCCTTCTTAATTGTTTTCTAGTTTCTACTTTGGTAGGGTCTTCTTCTTTACCTGTTAATTCATCCCATTTTTCTCTAAACTTCGCTCCTCTAATTCCTTGCGCCCTATAATGCCTAGAAAATATACTTTTAATTTCGTTTTTCCTATCAGGTGAAGCACCCCTATATTCATCCAAAAGTTTGTCTTCTTCTTTAAGTTTTTTTGGTTTACTCATCTTGTATCAACCCCAAATTTTTCAATCTATCTATTACCAACATTTCTACTTTAGTTTTCTTATTACCTACTCTTCTTGTAGTTGTTAAACCAAGGTATTTGTTTGGATTTTCTACGATATTATCTAGTATGTTTTGAATAGATTCTTTTAATCCTTCTTTAATTGCTGGAACTGCTTGTTTAACTAATCTAGACATTTGTTGAATTTCTCTTTTCATTGGTAGTTCATTTCGATTTGAAAAGAAATTTTCGTCATCATGTGCTTCTTTCATTTTAACAGATATATCTTTGATTAACTTATTAAAATTACTTGATATATTTCTTGGAGCAACATCTATTGAAACTAAATATAATACTTTTATAATATCTAAAAATTCTGGGGTGCTACCATTAACTCTTATTGTTGTTCCAAAATAATCTTCAAGGGTTTTTTTCTTAGATATTAAATCAAATATTGTATTTGCTATTCTCTTTTGTAAGTTATCTAAACTATTAAATTCAGAAATTGCTAAATCTGAAGTTGCCTCATCTAACTTAGAATCCAATTGTGCAGTTTTTCTAGCAGCAGGTGTAGTTTCATAATCATAATTAGGGTATTTGTTTCCTTTAAATTTTGTATAATTAGTTAAATATTTTTCATATATAATATCTATAAAACTGTTTAATTGTGAATTTAATGATGAATCACCAATAGTATATGTAACCTTTTCTCCTTGCTCCTTTTTATTCCAATCTATACTATCAAACGCTTCTGATGCGGTTTCAGCATCCTCATTTAAATCTATAATTGAATCAAGGAAATCTGCAATAAATTCATTTTTTTCCATTTTTTCCAAAGGAGCATATTCACTATCATCTCCAATAAAATATTCACCAAATAAAAACTCAATAAAATCTTTCATAGGTTCTGTGCATTTTCTAGTAACTAATTCTGCTGCGCCAATCAAAGTATTTTTATAATTTCTAAAAGCACTCTTAACAGTTTCATTTTCTCTTAAAGCAGAAACTATTTTCTTTTTTCTAGCAGTATCACTTGTTACATCATTAATCCCATCAATAGTTTCAACGACCTCTCTTATTTCTTTTAGTGATTCTGGAGTAGTTTGCTCTAATATCCCTTCTTCTAATCTAGTTGGGTCCACACCTTCTCTTACTATATTTAGTGCAACATTAATAAATTCATTACGCGCCCTTTTATCAGATATTCCTTTACTTGCATCAAGTCGGCTAATAAACCTATCAAAGAAATTTTTCATCCCAACGTCATCAAAACTCTCATCTAAAATTAAATTAATATATTGATTTAATGAAACTGTTCTTCCTCGTTGACTCTTATCCAACAGTTTAGATAGATTAGTTTTTTGTCCTTTTATATTGGAAGGAATTAATAATTTCTTATATTTAAATTGTGCAACACCCGGAGTAGATAAAAATTGATTCAAATAAACTCTTACTTCAGGTATATCTACATTTACTGCTCTAAGTTTTTCTTTTTCAGCAGTAATAGTTTCCATTTGTTTTTTGTCTGCTTTACCTAACATTTCTGCAATAGGTGGATAATCAATAGTATAATCTACTTTAGTTCCTAATTTTGTTTCACCCATCTCTGCTTTTACTAAAACAATCAATTCATCCATTTTAATATCTTCAAGAGTAGTTTTCATAAATTGACCATTTTTAAATTTCCAATCTTTAAATACCTTTTTAAATACTTTAACAAATTCAGAATCTACTTTAACAATATGAGTGGGGGTAATCTCCTTTGGCATATTATTGAAAAATAATCCAAGAAGTTTTTCTTTTTGTGTAGCGTTTAATCTTTTGGTAGCATAACTTAAGTCAGTTTCTAAGAAGTTTTTTAATTGGTTGATTAACCCTGAAACATCTTCATTAGATTCTAAACCTGTTTCTAATTGTTTTATGCGTTGGTCAAAGGTATTTCTTTTGATGTAGAAATCTTTACCTTTTGCTCTTTGTCTTTGTCTTTGGGAAACACTTTTGTATAATTCTGGCAATAAATCTTTTACTAATAAATCCATATTATTTTTAGTTCTTTCTTCATCCCTATCATAAACTAATAGAAATTTATCTTCAAGAAACTCTTCTTTCTCTAATTCATATTGTTCAAATAATCTTATTGCTTCTGGTATGCCACTAATTTTTGTTGCTTTAATTGCATCAATAGTTAATTTAAGTGCTTGAGTGTCCATTTCAAGTAATCCACCAATTACTTGCCTTGCTTCTCCCCTATTATCACTAGGAGTAAAACTAAATTCGTCCTTAGATTTAAAACCGGACTTATTAGCCTTAAGAATTAATTGCCACATGATTAACTCATCCTCTTAGCAAACTTACCACGCAAACTTTTGGCTTTATCTATGAATAAAACAAATGTTTCATCTGAAATTTTTTCTGTTTTACGATTTTCTGTCCTTGCGTTCCTTAAATCTTTAATAAACATATCCATTAGTTCTAAATTTTCTTTTGGTGTTGAATCAGGATTAAGTTTCATATCTCTATATTCACTCAAGTTAAACTCTTTACCTGCTAAACTCATTAGGGAAGCCATTTCTCTATATTGGTCCCTTTCAAAGGCTTTTAGAGTATATTCCCAACTAATTTTCTCATCTCCTTATGAATTCATCCATCCAACCAGCCGGATTTTCTGCAAAAACTTGATTAACATCATATTTTGGGTCTTTACGTCTTTGACCTATTTCTTTAG
>TARA_R100000329_G_scaffold44675_2_pt1 | contig 18869 bp, 31 predicted proteins | sample TARA_R100000329 | Tara Oceans TARA_R100000329 (sample SAMEA2620783) | marine metagenome | biome: marine biome (ENVO:00000447); feature: surface water layer (ENVO:00002042); material: "saline water (ENVO:00002010), including plankton (ENVO:xxxxxxxx)" | depth 5 m | reverse complement strand
CCTTCTTCAAGCGTAACAGCACTGCCGAACGGTTTACCTGCCAAGTCTTGTACTGTTTTTTTGAATTCCTCTAACAAAACGCTGTTGTTCAGCCGCACTATATACCGATCCCTTGTTTCTTTGGGATATTCTGGTAGGTATTTTTGTGCTTGATGCCTCATGGCTAACGTGCCGCCCATCAAAGCGTCGATGAGGTGCCACTTCTCAGCCATTTTTTTATATGCGGCATTCGGTGTGTTTACTGTTATTTGTGCCATAATCCAATTTTATCTTTTGTAGTGTTTTTTGTCAAGAACGTTCTTCTGTAGGCTTATCTACAATATTGTTATACAAAACAAGCAATTCAGTGTGCGCCTTCCATAATGCCGCAACTTCGTTTTGCAACATCTTAATTTCTGTTTGTGGCTTTTTATCTGGCTTTGGCTTCATTTTGCTCGGTATTTTTTTGCCTGTCAGTTGTGCGTATTCGTTTTTCGTAATAGTTGTTTTTGGCATTTTTTTATTTCAAGGGTAGTGGCCACCTGCTATGCGATCGCTATGTTCGTAGGCTTTCTACGAACTATACAGATGCTCCCCTGCCACTACCCTTTAATTTCTTGCATGGGGTAGTTTTTAAATTATATGAAATCCATCTCATACGACGCGATACGATTTTCCGCATCAATTGGAAATTCTTGTGCTATATAATAACCCAATGCGTCGGTCAAGTGTGTCAATCTGCTATCTTGTTTTTTGTCTATTTCACCTGCCCCACCCTCTAAAACACGCACACCTTCAAGGTCTTTGTGCAAATTGGGTGTGATTGCTGGGTTAATAGCCAAAAGATTTAAACCCAAAGCAGTTTTGAGTCTCGCATTAACAGCATTAACTCTTTGCCTTTCTCTTGGGTTACTGCGTGCGACCCTGTTGACAATACGGTCACCGAAGAAACCGCTAAGTTCTTCCTGTATTATATCCCAATCACTGCCGCGAACCTGTGCCGTCCCTTTTGCCCCTCCAGTTGCATCACCATATAAATATATCGTTCCCTCTTGTACTTTCCAATCTTCTATTAACCTATTGCACACGATCGGCGTGTTTGAGTTACGTGGGATATAAACCTCGCCAATAACAGCGGTGCCCCAATGTCCATTGCTGAGTAATTGCTCTTGCGTAATTACTGCAACGCCCGGAGACACGTTGAAATCAAAACAAAAATTTATAGGATCATCCGGATTGTAATAAATTTCGCTCGTTTGATTATCTTCGCTGTAGGCGTGATATGCTTGCCCTTGAAAATTTACAAAGGACGCTTCATACTCTTGTTGAAATGTAAGTTCATCCATCATCTGCTTGGCGGCATTTATTTCTTTTTCGGGCAAGATTAATGAACTGACCCAATGATATGCGCCCCATTCAGATTCAGAACCTTTTTCCATCATTTGGCTTTTTGCGTATGTATGCAAATCATAATAATGGTTACGGCCTTCTGGCACACCGACAAAATCACACCAACCTTGTCTATCAGAAAGTGCAGGTCGTATGTGCGCCTCCCAGACGTGCGGTTTCATGTTTGCGTATTCGTCAAGCACACCACCGTCCCAACCGACACCTTCAATCCGCTCTGGCTTATCCATACCAAGCACATGAATTTCTGCCCCATTCTTTAACCGTATAATCAGTTCGCCTTCAAGTGGTTCACCTCTGCGCCATGAAGGATGCACTAAAGATTTAAGATCAGACCAAAATATCCTTTTAGCTTGGTCGCGTGTTGGTGCGCCACAAAAAAAACGTGGGTTCGGATAAGGCGAACCGCGCAAAGCTCTGTAAACTAATCTTCTTTTCCCGATTAACTCAGTTTTGCCGCTACGCCGACCGCAAGGAAATGTATTGAATCTATGTTGCCCGTTAAACGCTTCAACTTGCTCGCGTATCGGCCGTAATGGCGTCCATCTATCTGTTAGCATTAACGTTGGCTGTCATATTTTCAATTTCAGAAAGTGCTTTACTGAATTCTTTTGCGACCGTACTTGCATCTACTGTATCGCTTTGGGCAACTTCTGCTCTTGTTTTTATAAGTTGCCCCATGCGACCCATGAATTTGTCTATTATAGCATCGTAATCTGGGCGTTTGCGTGTCATTTCTCTGCGTGTCTGAGTTGCTCCTGTTCCATTCCTATCTGAATCACCTTGCACCTGCTTGATTTCACTCGTCTCAAAACCTACTGTGATGTCCTCTGGTTGTTCCTCGACTTCTTTGCGTGCTATCATAGCCCTGCGTATTCTGAGCTTACACAGGCGTATCTCATCATCTACAGCGGTTACATCTATGTTTTTATAGATCTTTTTTTCTTCTTTTGTAAGGCCAGACTCATATATACCGTGTTTCACAGCTTTTTTGTTCCCCCACTGTTGTGTGGATTTGCCTCCGTGCATTCGGCAACGTCCGTTGGGCATTGCTCCGTTTTTACAGGGTTCTCCCCCTCTTGTTTTTGCTCCGCAGAATGCCATGTTATTTACATTGTATGTCGGACACTTTTAAGCGCATTACCTCAATTTGTTTTTCTATGTATTCTATTTTTGTGTTTTGTATCGCATCATCTGGTAATGCGCCAATCGTGCCACGTGGCCAATTTGTAGAAAAATAGCTATTTGCGTCCGTGTCTTTGCGTAACAGCATTAAATCTACTTCAATCCCTGTATTCTTCTTTTCAAGGTCAGAAAGGCGCATGCTATGGTCGTGTATCACTGATTCTTGTTTGCTTATTTCTTCTACTGCCCGTTGTAATTTCTGTTGCGATTCAAAAACGGCAGAAATCTGATCCCACCCAAACCATAATGCTACGCCTCCAGCCAATAGCATGATAAGTAAAATACCTGCTTCTTTTGAGAGCTTTTCAACTGCGCCTTCTGTATCAAGTGCGTCTGACATAAAATACCTCTTTTATAAACCTCACTTTGCCCCTAACAGGCGTTCGTATTCTGGTAATATAATAAGAGGCGCGTGTTTTTTCAGTAGGTCTTTTGCTGATTTCAAACGTTTTTTTTGCGTTTCTTTGCCTTTGCCCCTCAAGATCTCTGTCAGTTCATGTTCGTCAGAGGCGAAAAGTGCCGCATTTTTCACTGGTGTATCGGGCACATTATCAACCCATTTTTTATTTAAAATGAGGTCGGCACCTCCGTTCCAAGCCTCAAGGAACGTGTATTGAGTGCCGCCACCATCTTTGGCAATAACTGACATATCTACTACATACTCCGCTGATGCTGTTTTTTTAACTGCAGAATCCCATTCTAAAGGAAATCGCCCATAATAGTTTTCTTCCCATTGAGGGGTAGCTTCTGCTAATTTATGATAAGCGTAAAGCCTGTTCACCTCTCCGTATATGGCTACGCGATTGCTGATATCAAGCTGTTCGTTTGCTTTTGCTATTATTTCGGTGTGTTTATCAAAATCTATACGCGACAAAGCAATCGCATGGTGCTTTTTTTCCACCTTACCGATTTTAATAGGGTCATACGGATGAGGTATATACACAGAGGGAACTTGCAGTTCAGCGAGATTATCTACATTGCAAGCTCTAATTGAAATGACTTTTGTTTTATACCGCTGTACGCATTTTAATAAATTAGAATCATATTCTGTCGGGTCGTGCAAGACAAGGTGAGCATTTTGCTTGAGAAGTTGCCTAATCGGCTCGCTGTATTGCTTCCAATAAGCGGCCACTATAATAGTCGGTTGCGAACTTGCAATGTTTATAGCGTCAAGCAGGGATACATTTTGATATTTCACGTGCCCATTGAAATTTCTTTTTTTCGCTTCCGTTTTTTTCCCTATCTTGTATAGGGAAGGCACATAACCGCCGACACTGAACGTTCGGTGTAAGTGGCTTGTATAACTAACGAAACCACCAAAACGCACATTGCACAAAAAGAACAATGCTATATTCTTCAAAGCATATCATTTCTGTGAATTATTTGTTTTATTTGCATTTGCCAACCTTGCAATGCCTTTTCTTCTTTGTTCAGTGAATTTTTTTCTACCATCAGAGTTATCTTTGTACTCTGTATCAACTGCTCTTTTCTTGAGTTGACCCCTTCTATACGTACGGGCATACTTGAGTTCTTCATCTGGCGTAAGACACTGCCACATCTGTTTTAACGAGTAATAAACGAGTGTATATCTATACCCATTTTGTGCTATTTTAAAAGGCGCGACACCATGCAATATAGCTTGCCCATCAAAAATCATCAGTGAATGATTTGTAGGACTGATGCCTATATTATACTCGGGCATTAATAGTTCGCCACCTTCTAAGTCTTTAGTAAAACATAGCATACACGATAAAACGCCATTGAAGTTGCCCCGATCATAATGATACGGAAGAAAGTTATCGTAGTTGGCTATGCCAGACGTAAATACAGATTCGCCCATACGATAATCTTCGCGGACGGTTTTAACTACAGTGCTGTGATGGCTGTATTCATCAACGAAATATTTTTTGTATGTTTTTTCTATCTCATCGGCGAAATTACAAATTATTTGCGCAGGTTTTGGTTGTTTAGCGTGCAGATCGGCGTACGAACAAAATGGTCCCCGTATATGGTCTCTTGGCTTGAATCCGAATATTCTACTTGTTGATTGTATGCCCGAACCACGTGCCGCTTTGTTATATTCAATAACTTTGACCGCTTGGCGCACTGAATTCAAGTGAGGGGATTCAATGGGAATAGAGATTGCAATCCTCTTCCCATCGCATTCAATTGAACACGGTGCGCCTACTATTTGTTCGACATCAGTTTTTTCAGCGTATCGTTTATTTGCCTTTTCTACAGCAAAATCACGTTTTTTTACTTCAACCTTTTGCAGTTCCAATCGTTTCCTCTGCTTGTCTTACCAAGTATAAAAGCAAAGATGACGGATCATCTATTGACTCATCTATTTCTAATTCAATAAGATTTTCCATGCTATTTATGATTTCTGTATACTCATCTTGCTGAAAATAAAGTATGATTTGAGAAATGGCACTTGAAACTGCCGGACCAACGGTTTCCTCGTTGATATTGTCGTTTTCGTAATTTGTTTCATTGGGTTGACTATAATCATCATAAAATGCCGCCCGAAATCTATCTTCATCTATTTCGGGCATTTCCAATAAATCCCAAGAACGTAAATCTATATTAAACTTTTCTGTGAATTCATACAGACCTTGCTCTGTTTCTTTACCATATGCTGAGCTTGCTAATAAAACAAGCTCAGCCGCTTGTTTTTCTGTTTTGGCAACTATTTCAACGACAGGCACACCACCGACGATGTTGAATCTTTCGTTCTTTATGACTCTCAATCTCTGGTGGCCGTCTAAAAGATAATTTTTACCCTTCCAGATAAACATAGGAAAAGCAAACCCATACTTCATAATTGAGTTTTTTAGACGATTATATGATTTTACGTGTAGTGTTTTTAGTTCGCCTTGAAACTCTAACAACTCTTCTACGCTCAAACGCTTTGAGGCTTCGCAGGTAACATTAATGTCCATGTTAATTTGTTTTACCTTTCTTAGCGTTTTCCTCTAACCATTGCAACACTTCTGTTTTACGAAAGCGTATAGTTTTACCTATCCGCATATGCGGTATTTCTAATTGTGCGACCCATTTACGTATTGTTGACTCTTTGACGTGCAACAACTCTGCAACTGCGCGCACTGGCAATAATTGTTCTTCTATATCATTTTGCATCATTACGTCCTTTTTTTGGTTTTTAACCAGTTGTCTATGCATTCTGTCTTGATGTTTTTTGACTCTAAATACATCCTTGCCGGATTATTTTTATTTTTCAAGTAAGTAAGTGGGTCAAGGCAACTCAACAAGTAATTGTATCTAACATACGTTTTTATGTTTGCGTTCCTATCTTCGGCTTTTTCTAAAAATTCATGGTCTCTTTGCGCTTGTTCTAATATCGCCACCGATAATTTCGCATATCCGTCCATTTCAGTATTGGGTTCATATATTGCAGTTGCTTGCTTTTTTGAAAGATCCCTGTATTCCATATCAGTATGACCAAACATGCGGACGAGGAGCGTTTTCTTTGCTTTCTGCGGAGTCAAGATGTATGAAGCGGTTTTTCCCCGTTTGGCTGATCCCAAATCCTGTAAAGCCGATTTCAAGAGCTTCTTTGAGTAAAACAACTGCTTGCGCGCCCTGAATTTTTACATCAACAGCGCAACCAAGCGTATGTGTGCCTCCTTTGCTTTTTCCTTCTTCTATTTTTTTCGCTTCTATGCTATGCGTAATGTCTCTGTACGCAGACGTTATGTACAGTGGAAAACCTACGTTTTCTCTAAGTGTTTGCAATTTGTCCATAAATTCATCGTCCATTTTACAAATAAACGATTCTTTGCATCGCATTTCTGCATAAGTAAAGTTACGCCACCGATCAGTAGGCCAACTGTCCTTCGTGTATTCTTTTTGCATTGGGTTTCCTTTAGAAAGGCCGATGGGCGTCGACTTGAGTCCAAAAGTCTTGCAAGGGGAGGAAATGACCCTGCTCGCCCATCGGCCGTGAATTTTTGAGTGCAAAGCGCCAAACCATAGTGTGGGATACGCTATAGCCTATACGCTCTGCACCTTTAAATGTTATGCGTGTAGCTCAACACGGAGGATTCAGCTACACATCAGATCACCACAATCCTTGCATAACAATATCAATCTAAGGTGTTTTTGCTACTTTGTCCATTTATTTTTTACTTAAAAAGGATTCGGATAGATTCAATAAGGTTATATATATAATCTTATTACCATTATTAAGGGCACGCAACCGCTTGTCCTGCAATCGTTTAGGAAAATGACTCTTCCCCAACTCTTACCTGCCTATTTATTTACTGTTCCTAAATATAATATTTTCATTGACTTACACTTTTTTTCCTAAAAAGCGTATTTTTTACTTTACAAATTAGCGACCATAACTTATCTTTCTATTGTTGTTAAGAAACCACCACACTTTCAAACGGAGAATCAAAATGAAAAATCAACCTCTCAATCAAATCGGCCTTACTCAAGCGGATATAGCTGAGGCAAACGATAAGCGGATGGCCGAATCAATCCACGCTGTTGAAAAAGCAAAGGAAGAAAAATATCAACCGTGGAAACGCCTTCCTTCTCGCAGAGACTTCGTTACCAATGTTGCATATACGTTTGAGAAGGTCGTTGAAAGAGGGTTGGGGGCATTTATGAGGATCGATGGTTTGCAGGTCACGATGCGCGAAGGGGTGATAGAACGTGGCACGTTTTTAGACAATTTCAGTGGATACGTACTTAAGGAAGGTTCACGGATAATATTGCTAAACGTCTCTCTGGACGGCCGAACTGAAATGTATGTCCTAATAGGTAAGGATGAAAGTTTCACCGCTTACAGGCATGATCCAGCCAACAATTTGCTGAATGAGGTTCGAACCGTACGTGACTCAAAATGGCAAGCCATAAAGGTTGCGACTCGTGACGCTGTAAAGCGATACTACATGTTCGATCAAATTTAAACTGGGAGGGGAGGGGCAATAAGCCTCTCCCCTTTTTTTACGTTTTTTATAAAAAAAGCGTATTTTTTACTTTACTTTTTATCTGCCATAGCTTATCTTTCTATTGTTGTTAGGAAACCACCACACTTCACGGAGACCGAAAATGAGAATCGATCAGAATCAAATCCCCTTCACCTACACCAAAGAAGTCGCTTTTAACGCTGTAAAGATTTGCAACGAAGCGGAGGAAGGCACCTACGTGGCTGAGCCAATCGACGATTCACCAAATGCTCGCTATATCGTCAAGTGCTATGATTTAGACGGCAATTACCTCGGCAATATATAAACACCACACCTTACGGAGGAATTAAAATGATGAAGCGCGAATCAAGCATGACAACCATTAAAGCCGACCTCTACAAAACAGTTGTTGTTCCGGCATGGAACAATCGTTACGCATCTATTGAGTCTTGGCGCCAAAACGAATTCGGTGGTTTTTATTTCACCGTCTCTACTAATTATGATATCGTGGAAGGCGTTGTCGTTAATTTGAAAGAAGATCTGGTTGGTGAGTTTGCTGAAGAAGAACTGATTAGATTTTGTCTTTAAACTTTAATTAAAAAAAGTGAAAAAAAAGAGTATTTTTCACTTTACAAATTAGTCGCCATAGCTTATCTTTCTATTATCATCATTTAACACCACACTTCACGGAGGCTTTAAAATGACTACTCAGAAAAAAATCAGCTCAGACCACTACAAGAGAACGAGGTGGCAACAGTTTGATGATTTCAGTGATTTCGTTGACCGCTTACTCGACAACGATGGCATCACCGACAATATGCACCACATTGAAGAAGAGTGGGGTCGCAAGTTCGAAATCACTGCCATAGACGTCGATGAAAAACAATACAAAAGTATTGAATCGAATAGAAACATAGATATGTTCCCTCCGCACAATGTTTGCCGCCAAATTTTCGTAGCGTTCCAAATCCCGCATGACACATATAATGATACGCTGTTAACCAAAGAGGATCGGGCACGTTTTGACGCTTTTCATTTTTCAGTGCCAGTTGACGTTTTTTTTGAGCAAGAAGGAGAGTATTGCAAGATTTCATGGGGGTTCCAAAACATTAAAAACGTTGTTGGCGATTACATGGCAGTTGATTTATCTAAAACTTTTACGATGGACTTCGGTGACATTCGGCCATCCAACCATCGTTTTAAAATGGATCGCTCTATGCGTTCATTGGCCAATGCGCTATACAAAAGCATTAAACGTGCTTGCTACGTTGCTACGCATTTATGCTCTGAATATGCAATGCGTTGCGTCACCATAGCTAAGAAAAACAACCGTAATGATTTCATAAAGGAAACAATTAAAAAGGCACACGAAGAGTGTGCCTTTTTCGAAGATTTACCTTCAAACGAAAACGGCCTCAGAATTCATCCTTACAACAGTGGCTTTAAGTATCAAGCGTTCAATAATATAGTAGTTAAGGTTACAGACCATCATAATCAATGGTCAGAAGAGCGGACAGAGGTTGAACTTCGGCTTGATTGCAAAGCAGAAGACCTGCAATCAGTGCTGAGTATCTTTAAAAGGTTGGCTCGCTATAACTATTACAAAAACCAGTAACGTCCCCATACGTGCGTGTGCTATCCTCTTGCACACGCACGTTCACCATAATGAACGGAGAATAAATAATGAGTGGCGTATACGACAAAGAAATTTGGGGCGATGAGTTTTTAGTCGTGCCGACAATACTAAGAAAGAAAGCGCACCGTGCATATTTAAACAGGGATTTTGAGCTATTAAATAGTATCAAAGCTGAAGTGTATAAACTGTTTTTTGAACTTAAGTATAATCACATTAAAACGGAGGCAAATTAAATTGAACCGCGCAGAGAAGGCACAAGCCAAACACCTTATTGAATCAGCTATACGAGACAGAAAATTAGATGCCGTATTGAACGAAATGGCAACAATAGTTGGAATAGAAAAAACAGATTTAGAAACTACCCTGCGTGGTTGTTTGGGTGAGAAATACAGCACAGAACAGACCGCTAAAATAATCGGCATGTCTACACCGTGGGTTACTTATAAAGCAAGACAATTAGAAATCGGTGAGCAACTTCCGCACTACGGTCGGCAGAAGAAATATTTATTTGACTATGCTGACATCAATGTATTGGCTGAAGATGGGCAAAAGCAACGTGAGATAAAATATACGTAATTAGACTTTTTTTACGTTTTTTTAAAAAAAAGAGCATTTTTCTCTTTACAAATTATCTACCATAGCTTATATTTCTATTAACGTTGAAACAAAGGTTGAGATTTATCGTGGAAGAATTTATTGAGAAATACAGCGGACACGTATTGGTGATTTTGATCGTATCATTATTGCTATTATTTGTTCGTTCCATCTAACACCACACCGAACGGAGAACCGTTATGAATAATGAAACCATCAACAGTCGGCTTAATGCTGATCTAAATAGTCGCCACGTAAGCCAACGGCAACAAGGCACGATGAACCTATCGTATCTTGAGGCTTGGTTTGTCATTGATCAGATGAATCAGATTTTCGGCTTCACCGCATGGGACAGAGAAACGCAAACGATGTTGGAATTTGCTGAAGAGCGTGACGGTAAGTTTTACGTTACCTACACAGCAAAGTGCATTATAACAGTGAGCACAAGCTCCGCACAACTGACGAGGACCGGTCATGGCGTTGGTCACGGTAATGGCATACGCGACAAGGGATTAGCTCTTGAGTCAGCAATGAAGGAAGCAGAAAGCGATGCTATGAAACGTGCCTGTATGACGCTGGGCAACCAGTTCGGTCTTGCGTTATACGATAAAGCGCAAGCATGTGTCGTTGACGAAGGACACCAAAATAATTTTATAGAATACGTTGAGCAAGCAAATATCGACACCGAAACCTTGATATCACTGCTCGGAAGTTATGGTGCTGAGCGATTAGAAGATGTTCCGCAGAGGCACTATAAGTCATTCACTGATGCAATTAAGCGCATACAATAAAACACCACACACACGGAGAAAAATAATGGAATTTCTTACAAGCGCAGGTCAAAGAGGTTGCGGCACACGCAAGGAAGGGGGATTATACGCTTGCACTGGCCAATCAAGCACTGGTTTACCCATAGAAGCGTTTATAATTGATCCTGCTATTGAATGGACTAATGGTCCGTTTAGAGGCGTACAGTGGCTTGAGAGGCCCGACGGCATTTACGATATACTGCTTTGGGTGGGAGAGGAGCATTATCCGCATTTATCCGATTTCGTTGAAGAGGGTCGCGTAATGGGTTTTTCAAAACGCATACCGATAAACGGAAGCGACAATAATTATGAACGCCTAACGTTCGGTAGCAGTAGAATGCTATTGATTCACCCGAACGCAATTATAAACACACCGTATACATTAAATCCGCAAAACAATTTATCATCGGAACTGATTGGCGAAAATGTTATGCCGCGCATTGAGCGGCCAAGTCAAACGAACTGCGGTTGCGCTTTGAAATACGATCCACCGTTTTCGACCCATCCGTGTACGTTTGCAACATGGGATTTGTCCGGACACAGGCCAGATGCTAAAACATTGCCGAACACTGACCTCGCTATGATTAAAACACCATCCGTAATATACACGGTGAAAAAAAGTCTCAGCGGCGATAATAGCTACACCAAACACGCATCGGCAGGGATTTTTCTTGCTCTACCGCTTACGCACTGTGAATATGTTAGTAAGCAACATACGTTGCCCGAAACTGTTGCCAATAAACTTGGTGCAAACGCACAAGGGACGGCAGTAGTTTCTGAGTAGTCAGATAGAAAAAAACGTTTATATTTGTTCAAATCAACCACCACACCACACGGAGATTTAAAAATGCAACAATTAGAATCGTTACATACGCTTGATATCAAGGGTGAAATTTGTGATGCTTCGCATATAATCAAAAGCATTTCAATGATCGGGCAACGCATCCCTATCATCGTTACGCCCACTGAAGGCGAATATAAATATAAGGTGCTTGACGGAAACAGGCGTTTATGCGCATTGAAACAACTGTCTGAAGAAAAGGTTGACGCCTACGTAGTGACTAATACAGCGGAATACAATGCTATCACTACGCTTGTTGCTAACATAAGTAGAACGAGAAACGTGGCCGCTGAAAGCGATGCACTCGTCACATTGCAAGCGGAAGGTTTGACAGCGAAGGAAATATCTGAGCAAACAGGACTACCACTGCGCAACATCACAGAGCTTGTTGATTTACGGGGGCAATTAATAGCAAAAGCATTTACGATGTTGCGTGAGGGCAACATGTCGTTAAGCACGGCTAAACGTTTACAGCGTTTAGAACCAAATGCACAGGAAGAACTCATATTAAATACGGAAGGACGTTTGCGGGGCAAAGATGTTGAGAGCGCACTACGAGCAGAAAATAATAAATTGCTACAAGAAATTGCTCAGATCCCTGCTGTGACAACAGGCCATAGTATAATGGCATCCCAACTTGATCAGTTAGCTCAAAAATTGACGGGTGAAAAGCGTAAGGTAATAATTAATGCGGCCGAAATTATTAGGGGTCTATGATGACCGGATTTATCCTATTATACCGTGATTACCTTAATCATCCTATCTGGAGAACTGATGAATGGACACGTCGCACTTGGGAGTTTTTACTCCTAAGTGCGGCACACAAAGGCAACGCACAACAACGGGGGACGCTTATCGGCACGTGCGAGTTAACATACAGCCAGATAGTTGAGGGGACGTATTACATAGAAAATGGTTCAACGCTTAAAAAAATATCACGCAATAAACTGAACAAAGTAATCAAATACTTACAAGAAAACGACATGATTACTTATAAAGCACAGCAGGGAAAATCAATAACGATTACAATTACGAACTGGCATAAATGGCAACACCCGAAAGAGCACGCTTTCGTTAAAAGCGATGTTGACTTTAATAATATAAAGGAATCTAAACCCGATCCGAATTTTAGCAGTGGCGCGTTGATGGAATTATGGGGTCGTGATAATTTGCCGAACTCACCGCACTACAGCGCACATGAACTTGTGTTGCATCAACTACACGTACAACCACCGCACTATAGTTTTGATGATCTGTCTCACATTATAACCAATGTAAAAAAATATAAAAACGACGGATTGGAATTCGTTTGGAACAGCGGACCGATACGGTTAAATAAAACTATACACAAAACAGGACAATTGGTTGCAGAGTATTGTCTTAATTTTAAAGGGTTTGCTAAGAATGGAAAAGCTATCAGAAATCGCACAGAACGCATTGCCCACGGAAATGAATTACTTGACGAACTCCTCGCACCACAAGCAAACGCTCAAAGACGTATTGGGTGATAAGACAGAAGCGTTTCGCGCAATTATGAAGCGGTTGAGCGCAGAGTATAACTGGGAATTTACCAAAGAGGACGTGCATACTTGGGCTGAGTTTGCTTCGGTCTGTAGTGAAACAGAATTTTCAACTGCTGTTGGCATGCATTTTACAGATACGAGCATGACAAGCGCAGGGACACCGACCTGTACGTTTCGGCCGAAGGTCGGGCAAATAGCTATGCACATTGAAACAATACGGGAAAACAATAAACGCAAACAGAACCGCAAAGATCAAGCTGAAAAGAATAAACAATGGAAAGAGGAAAAGGCCGAAATACCGTTTGTTTCTGAGCAAATGCGTATAATTCGTGAAAAAAATCCGTTTTTATTTAAAAAACCGTAAAAAAAGCGTATTTTGTCCTTTACAAATTAGCTATGATAGCTTATCTTTCTATTAACGTTAATTCAAACCACACTTCAAGCGGAGATTAAAAAATGAATCTGACTAACAAATTTTTACCTAACAAACAAATATTTATTTTGGCATCGCATAGAATTAAAGCGTTAGATTATGAAGTTGAGACAGAAAATAATCGGTTTAGAATTTTCAAAAAAGGAACTTTATTGAAATCTCATTTTGCGATGGAAGGTTGGTATAAAACTGACAATAAAGATATATCAATGCACGACGATGAAGTTCAAAAAACTGTCAAACGAATTATAGAGGACGAATAAATTTAACTTTCGGGCAGGGTCGCGTGACCCTGCCCGCCACCACACTTCACGGAGAATAAAAAATGAACCTTACGAATTTTGAAGATATGCCAGATACGAAAGCAGGCGAGTATGCCGCTGTTATTTTGGAAATAATAAAAGATTATGGCGTTACGAGGCCAATAAAATCATATAGCATTGAAAAACGCCTGTTTGTCAATGGGGCAACGGTCAGAGGTGCGGTTTCGTTATTGCGAGAGTCGGGGTTTCCTATTTGCTCGGGTAGCCGTGGATATTATTATGATCATACGGGCCAAGAAACAGCTAAAACTATCGCGCATTTACGGCAAAGGGCCACAAGGATGTTGAACGTAGCCAATAAACTGGAGCAGGCAAATGCAAGATAAGTTTACAGAAATATATCAAAAGCAAATATGGGGTAATGGTTCGGGCGCGGGTAGCTCACTAAAATACAACAAACAGTATGTTGCTTTTTTGCACGATTTTTTCAGAACGAATAACATTACGAGCATAACCGATATCGGTTGCGGCGATTGGCAATTTAGTCAGTATATCAATTTCGATGGTATATTTTACACTGGGATAGACGTAGTCGATTCAGTGATAATGGCTAATGAAAACTACAGAAGGCCAAACGTGCGTTTCGTTTGTCGTGATATATATGATATAAATAGCATACGGGAATACACCGATGTTGATTTAATATTGATCAAAGACGTGCTACAGCACTGGAGTGACCAAGAAGTAGATACGTTTTTAGAACAAATCACGCAAACGAATGCAAAAAACATTCTAATAACAAGCGCATACAAACATTTTAGGAACAAAGAAAAAACTGTTTATCCCAGAGACATCAATAACAGATATTCATTCGCTCCGTTAGATTTGATGCACGAACGTTACGCACGTTATAACTTTAAAAAGGTTTTAAAATATAAGTTCAAAGAGGTCGTTCTATATCAAAGGTGACCAAAAATGATAACGGGGAGCAAATGACTGCTCCCCGTTATTTCACTTCTTCCCTTTTTTCTTTTTAGGTTTTTCTTTCTTTTTCTTTTTTGTAGTCATACTGCCGTATGCTTTTCCTTTGCCCATTTTTTTAATCCTTAGAAAATAGATGAAACAGTGTTTGTTATTGTTTCTATCAGTTCTGTTGATACGCCAAGAGCGGTCAGCACCGTGATTATAAGTATTATTAGTACACGCGCAATGACTTTACTTGCTATAAATGATATGACCGCTTTTTTCAATTCTTTTGTTGACCTGTTTTTTAGCTTTTCTGCATAATTTTTTATCTTCATTTTCAACTCCATTTAACCTTAGATGCCCAATAAGCGGCACTTGTTTTTCCTCGCGCTATATTTTTTGCGTGGCGTTTTTTCCAAGCCAATCGTCTCGCCCTGTATGATTCGCTTTCGTTTTTTTTGGGTGGCGAACCTTTTACGCCCTGCGAACCAAATCTTATTAATCGATCCTTACCGTTTTCTTTAATTAGCACGGCATGGCTTTTACTTTTGTGCTTGGGTGTCCGTTTCGGTTTGCTATACCCTGCGAAACGCTCTCCACGGTATTCTATAGCCATTTACGCACCTTTATCTTCCTTGAGCTTGTAGTTGCCCTTTGCGTAGTCCAGAGCACCTTGCAGTTGACAACATTGTGGGTCGTTTGCAACTAAAAATTGCGCACGCTCTTGCAAAGCTAATTCTATTTCGCTTATGAGTTTTTCAGTGTCGTTTGGTTTTTTGTTTTGATCGCTCATTTTTAACCCTTTATTTTCCGTGAAATGCTTTGTGAAACGACGCAAATGTCATTGTAGTAATAAAACATATAGCACCGTATAGTGCTTCGTGTTCCCACCATGCCGCCCATTCACGGCCTCCGGGAAACCCTACGATTCGCCATGCCTCATACAGCATTGTGACACATACTGTTGCACCTCCGCTCCAGTAACCGCATTTAGAGGCTTCTTCTGCGGCTTGCTCTTTTTTCGTTAAAGTTACAATATCTTTATTTAACTTCTTAACGGTTTTACGCCCCTCTAACGCTTCTTTCCGATTCTCTTGACTTGCATAACGTTCATTTCGAGCAGCTTGACGAAGAGTTTTTATTTCTTTCAATGCCTCGCGATAGCTATCTCGTAGCTCTGTAACTGACGCTATTCGCTCCGGTGGCAAATAACGCATTGTTTAAACCCTTTTTTACAGTTCACCTTTTGCGATTTCTCTTGATATCCCGTCAGTAGAAGTGCATGAAATACGCTCTAATGCGCGCCTATACCGTTTGATTGCCAAACTGTTACATGAAACGATGATATTAAAAAACGCTTTAGCAGAGGCATCCGCGTCACCCAAAAATGTCAATTCTCCGTAATCGTTCATCTTCAACCGCCCGATTTCATCCTGTGTCTCAGAATCCTTCGCCTGCGGGTCATGGAACCTCATCACGAAATCAGAATTGTTTGGCATTGATGTTTTATCCTCATTCACTGTTAGAACCACCAGACCACGGTGCGGCTTTCTCTTTACTGGCTACAGCCCTTGCCGCTAACTGAGCTTCCAGAACGCTCTTCTGCTCCTCACCCCACGCTTCAAGCTGTGTTTTAGCGCGTGTAGGCAATCCCGTAAGATCGTCAAACGCCACAAAGTCACTTGCCGTCAGTTCGCTAATATCAATCGTTACCCACGGATCTGTGCTTGCAACTTCATTTGTTTCATCATCCGTGCATTTAGCTATACAGACCACCGCTTCGATGACATTTACTTGTACGCTGTCATCGCCAATCGCTTTACTTGGCGCAACACGTATGCGATTAGTAATAGTGAAATCATGTACGTAAGCCATTAGTTATTCTCCGTTCGGTTGTGATGCGGCTACATGAGCGGCATACGCATCTTTGATTTCTTGTGTCCAGATCACGTTTGCAATTGCTTGTACGTCCACGCTCTCACCGCTTACGTCTGCGTCTGGTGCGAGTGCTTTGCGCTCAAATGCGCGAGTTAATTCCACGCCATCGCGCTCTACAACGGTGGCCGTTCGGACTTGTATTATTTTATACGGTCCTACGATTTCTATCTTGTCTTCGTCTGCTCGCTCTGTTAATGCCATTTTACGTTGTCCTATATGTGAAGTTTATAAAAATATCTGCGCCACCTGCGGTTGTTATATTCTCTGCCGCATCCGCCTGCAAGAGTCCTCCATCTGTAGCGTAGATGTATAAAGATTGTTGACCGTGAGCCATATATAATGTGTATTGGTCGCAGTTTAACGGATTACTACCACTGGCTACTATGCATTGGCCGACTGTAATGCCGCTGAATTGAGTTTGGTTGTTATTAACAAATGGCATTGAAAGCGTCACATAACCAACACCAGCAGTGGCAGAGTTGACTTCAATGAAACCCTGAATCAATACTAAGTCACCGACCTTTGTATATTGTATTGTGTTGCGACCAGAATTTAAACCCAAAGCTCCAGAGGTACTTGTGCCTATAGTAACAACATGTGTACCTTCCTCGTAGTCATCCAACGCATTGGCGGCGGCAGTGTCTGTCCCAAATTTCAACCCATCGCTGTCAATAGATGCCCTTGTAGCACCTGCTCCCGCACATAAATTTAAGCGATCATACTGATGGGAATACGTTATACCACCAGAGTTTGATGCGTCTGTGTCACCAAAATCTAAAACTGAAAATCCCGTAGTAGCACCCGCCATAATTGCCACACGGCTTATTGCAGAACCAGAACTCGTATTACCAACAATGGCGTGGGTGTTCGCTGTCATTGTTGGGTAACTGCCACCCTGCGAAGCGTGTATAAGTGCCAATGGCGAGGCCGTATTGACACCGACCAGACCTGCGCTCGTTATGCGAGCCCTCTCTGCGCCAGCACCCAAAAACTTAATGTCGTTTGAGCCGCCAGTAGCACCACCGATATTTATGTTGTCTGGGCTGTAAAACCACACTTCACCCGGAGCCGCTCCGTGAGCCGTATAAGTCGAACCAAGACAAGAAATATCTAACGTGCCGCCTCCGCTCGTATTGTCTATTCCAAACGTAACAGCAGTATTGTTATTACCGTCCAAATTAAGATCGCAACGTGGCGAGGGGTTATTGATGCCAACGCGACGATTGCCCTGTAATCGTAAAACCTCAGCGGTGCTTGTAGTCGTTGCGCCGGTGTGGACGTGAAACGAAAGGTAGTTGCTTGAGTCTGTCGTAGAATTATTTGCTTCTATGTAATGGTAACGAACATCTGTGCCAGTGCCATCGCCTCTGCCTAAGTAAAATTTACCCGCTGTCTCAAACCCCGACATCACACCCGCAAAAACTTCACCCATTGCTTGTAAAGGAAAGTTTGGCGAGGCCGTCTTGATGCCGACGCGCTGGGCGGAGTCGACGGTTACAGCGGCTGTTGCGGCAGTGGCAAGTTGCATTTTGTCGTTGCCGTGATCGTACAGTATTTGACCGCGATATGCCGCATTCCCAGAGGTGCCGTCCGCAAATAGAAAATAGTTGACATCCGAGGTGGCACTTGCGGCTATTGTTATGCCGTCTGCGTTCCCTGCTGATACCACGAACTTGTCAGCAAAATACCCCGATGGCGATACGCCCAATCCCACATTGCCGCCACTGTATTGATTAACGATGAGATCGTTAGCCTCTAAATTTAGCGGCACATACGACGATGACGCATCGTTTAGAGCTCCGATTCCAGCATTTGATCCCAGAGTCTGGAGTCTAATATTTTTATCTGTACCTGTACGAGCATGTACTGCGCCCTGTGGCGAGTCTACACCTATGCCCAATCCATTGGCGTCGAGAGTGGCTTTTCGCGTTGTATCGACATACCATGAATGGCCGAGATACCCACGCGATTCTAAATACGTTGACGTTGTTCCACCTGCCTCAAGTCGTATGCTGTCGCTATTGATGGAGCCGACTTTGACAGCGAGATTCGCGCTTGACGATGATGGGGTAAATACTGTGTTGCCATCGTGTTTTAGCCGCAATCTTTCAGCCCACGATGACGCACCTGTTCGCGTTTTAAACGCTAAATCTCCTAAATACGATCCTGTACGAACATTATTTATTGACCATTCTGCCTGTGTGCCAGCACCCGATATAAGGCTAAACGCAGAAAACGCGCTTGTTGTCTCGTCTACATTTCGCCCTGCTATTAACGCTCTTCCTCTCTGATCGCTCGTAGCACTGTAGGCAGTAGAGTCACTACGTTGACTGTCTACGGCAATTTCGGGTGAAGCGT
>TARA_R100000329_G_scaffold9466_1_pt1 | contig 19036 bp, 27 predicted proteins | sample TARA_R100000329 | Tara Oceans TARA_R100000329 (sample SAMEA2620783) | marine metagenome | biome: marine biome (ENVO:00000447); feature: surface water layer (ENVO:00002042); material: "saline water (ENVO:00002010), including plankton (ENVO:xxxxxxxx)" | depth 5 m | reverse complement strand
AATCATATAAACATTTATTTATATATACATACAAGATACAAAATGAACTCTAAAATGAACTCAAAACCACAATATATCAAAGATATTGAAGAGATCGGAAAAATGAATTATTCATCAAGTATCTGTTATGATAAACAAGATGAATTATTCCGTCCTTACAACTGGAATGAAAAACTCCAAGTATTTATGGATGTAGATGAGACATTATTTAATGAATGGAATAATAATGAAGGAGGATATGATTATCATTTTAATAAAGTATCTAATATGTTTGTATCAAAAAAAAGAGGAAAAAAAATAAAAAAAGTTCTACATAATGATTATTATGATTAGTTTGTAGACAAATAATTTAAAATAGATTTTAAATAAAATTGAAGTAATATAAATGTTTAACTCGATACATCATCTCATAAAAATATGGAAGAACAAAAATATAACACCACAAATAACGAAGAATGGATTGTTGTAGAAGAACCTGAGGAGGAAGAGTGGATATTCCCAGATCCAGAAAAAATTCAAGATGACTGGATCATGTTAAATGTATGGTTTAATTATTTAAAAAAAACTAAATTATAATTTTCACATGAAATATCTTTTTATATTTTTTTTTTTAAATAATTAAAATTAATTAAATAAAAAATTGATTTAAAAAAATATTATATTGTATATATATAAAATGAGTGTATCAAACCAGAATCTTGTTTTTTATAATTGTACTAACAAAAGTCCTAATGTTGTAAAATATATAATAAGAATACCTAAAGATCATGAACCAACAAATAATATTTTAAAAGAAAAATTTAAAAGTTTAGGAATTATATTTAAGACATCTCCAAAATCTACAGAAAATGATAATGATAAAAGTGACTATTACTATTTTAATGATTATATGTATTATAATAATAAAGAAGCGAAAGAATATAAAGTATCTCATACCTATTTATATGTTAATGAAGATGATAAACAAAATATTTTAGATATATTCGAAAGTTTTAATGATTATCAAATTAAAAAACAACCATCTGGATCTTTCTCTGTTTGTATAAACGATAGTTTAGTAGAAAAAATACCTACAAATTTCACTTATATTTCTCCTTCTCATCTCCATGATTATGAAAATGGAAAATATCCTATCTGTATTGTATCTTACAAAAGAGGAAATATTAAAGACGATAAAGGGAAGGATTTACCAAGAACCGCTGTTCTATTGAATAGTATGAGAATACGATGTAGATTATACTATGAACCACAAGAAAGAGAAATTTATCAAGATAATTATAGACATCTTCCTTATGTTGAATTAGTAGAATGTCCCCAGAATTTCTCAGAACTAAATGAAGGTTCTACACCTGTAAGAAATTATGTTTTAGATACAAATCAAGTTTGTAAAAGAGTTTGGATACTTGATGATAATATTAAATCATTCCTTCGATACTATAAAGGAGAAAAAATACCTATAAAATCAGGATTTATTTTTAAAAGTGTAGAAAATTATGTTGATAATCATTCATTACTTAATCTAAATAAGATAGGTGTCGTATCTTTAAATTATGCCGCCAAAATATTTGGAAAAGCGCAAAGACCAGTTATTGTAGAAAATGGAAAATCTTATAGTTGTATGTTAATACCAACTGAATCATTAAGAGAAGATGGATCACTTATAAGATTCGAAGGAAAACATCAAGAGGATAATTTCTTATCATTAGATTTCATCTGTAATGGTTATACCACATTATGTTTTAATCATATCTTCTATGATAAAAATACAAGTGGAGTGGATAAAGGTGGAAACAGAGAAAGTATCTATAAAGATGATGATAAACAAAAAGGAAGAATTGAAAGAACAGAATTCTTTATAAATAAAACAAAAAGATTATTACAACAAGGAATTATCAAACCTAATAAAAAATCATATAAATTAAATGATTTGTTAATATCATCTCCACAGAAAAATGAAGAAGTCCACATGAAATTTATTTATACTAAAATTAAATCTACTCCATTAAAACCAATAAACTATAATGATAGAACATGGGATGATCCATTATGGGATAATTATAAAATAAATGTAAATTCTATGGAGTTAGTCGAAAGTTAAAGTAGTATCTCTTTCTTCAAATGTTAATGTGTTTTTCTTTCTATGATCTTCTAATTTCTTTTTAGAACAATCCGCCAATATTTTATGAACCCAAGGTTCGAAGCCCGGGAACTTTTGTCTATAAAAGTCTTCTGTGTATTCTCCATATTCAAATTTTTCAAAATCAATATTATTATCATCAGCATAGTTCGAAAAATTTTCTACAAATTCTTCTAAATCACTATCTTTAAAATCCCTTTCACCGATTATACTAACAATATCTTTTTCATTATTTTTATTAAAGTCTATTATATTTCCACCTATATCCTCAATATAGGAATTTTTAGTTTCCAATATAGAATTTTTTTCTTGCTTCATTATATAATGGAGCAAGAAAAAAAAATTGAAGAGCCGACCAAAAAACCAAAAAGAATTTTAAGTGAAAAACAAAAGGAAGCACTAGCGAGAGGAAGACAAAAAGCACATGAAAGATTAAGACAATTTAGAAAGTCTAAAGGTTCTGTAGAAAAATCTGATGAACCAATTGAAGAAGTTGAAAAAGTAAAACCTAAAAGAGAACCAAAAAAGAAAATAACAAAAGAAGAGGTGAATTATGGTGATGAGGAAGATAAACAAGAGTTTGTAGAAGTTCATAATAAAATAGTAGAAGAAGAAGAACAAGAAGAAAAATTACAATTAAAACATTCACCTAAAGTTGTAAAGAGAAAGAAAAAACCTAAACAAGTTGTAATCGTAGAAGAAAGTAGTAGTAGTGAAAGTGAAGAAGAACAAGTTATAGTAAGGAGATCACGAAGAAAAAGCAAACCAGTCCAGCAATCTCAACCGCAACAAAATACAATAAATATCCCAAAAAAATCATCTATATTATTTTATTAGATATATATAATAATGGATTTTAAAGAAATACCTAATGAAAAATTACAAAGAGTAGGAAAGGTTAAAATGAATGTTGACGGAATACTCGCAGAAGATATACCAGAACCACTTCCAAAAAAATCAGGATTTAATATGGTTATTAATGGCCCCTCTGGTTCTGGAAAAACAAATATGTTAATTCAAATATTACATAGAAAAGCACATAAAGGACAAAGACAATCGCTGCGAAGAGTATTCGATGATGTAGTTATTGTTTCACCTTCACTAAAAAGTCTAGCGAATAATATTTTCGAGGATCTAGATGAAGGAAAAAAGTTTAATAAGTTTAGTGAGGAAATGTTAGATGGTCTAGATGAGATATTAGACAGAAACGAAGAAGAAAAAGAAGAAGATAATAAAGATAGATTTACATTACTTATATTAGATGATGTGGGATCACAATTAAAAAAGAATGGACGAAAATTAGAACAGAGATTCAGTAGTCTATTACAAAATAGAAGACATCGTAATCTATCCGTTATTACTTTAACACAGAAACATAGAGATATGCCGCTCGCAGTCAGAAACAATTTGTCTCATTATGTTTCTTTTTTACCAAAGAATCAACAAGAAAAAGATGCTATATTTTCTGAATATGTATCTGCTCCAAAAAAATTTATGAATGATTTTTTTAACTACTTTTTTCAGGAAAGATTCGACACCATGTTTATTGATATGAGTAATCCACCATTTGTCTTTTATCGTAATTTCAATAAAGTAGAGTTTTAATAAATTATATCAATATAATATATAATGGTTGATAAAAAAAAGAAAAAGTCTAAAAGGAAAACAAAAAAAAGATTATCAAGAGAAATGATTAAAATAGTTGTAAATAATTATTTAAATAATAGAGATTTAAGAAGACAAAGAAGAAGACAAGCTCAACAAAAAAGAAATCCATTACAAAGATTAGGAGGTGCTTATCCTATACAAAATAAAGCAATTGATGCCATATCATATAGTAATCAATTCAGACATACAAACGATACACGATTAATGGCACTTGAAAGAGGAATGAGTAATGCTCTAACTGCTAATATATCCATGTTGAATGATGTAGTCAGACATAATAAAAATTTACCATTATTAGATAATAAACCACATATACCACCTCCAAGTGAAGATTATAAAAATTATAACCCTAATTACCCAGATGAGGATACACAAAGTACTATATCTGGTTTTTCTGTTGATGTTGATGAATTAGATGAAGTTGGAAAATTAGAGAGAGATCTTAATATCGATTTTAGAACACCACCACCTAGATCTAAATTAAAAAAAATTTCAGAAGAAGATTTACCAGATCCTGTTAAACCACCTGCTCTTAAAAAAGATGTAGATCTACCAGATCCATTATCGAGAGCAGCAAGTGATAAAGTAGAAGAAGATTTAGAAAAAGAAAAACAACCAACAAAAACAATAAGAGTGAAAAAACAACCACGATCAGAAGAACAATCTTCACAAAAAGATTATGGAGCTAGACCATCACAACAATCTTTATTTGGTTTTATGACGGAAAATGAGATAATAGATAAAGCAAAATTTTATGATTTACCAGAAAGTGAAATAGAAAAATATACTACCTTAAATAGAAAAGGAGAAACCATTATTAGAACTGGAAAAAAAAGAGCATTTAAAGAAGCAATTTTAAAAAGGGCAAGAGAAGTTACAAAACCATCAGCAAGAGGAAGACCATTCGGTTCGTAAGTTTATTTTCGAAAATTTTTTTCTTTTGTAAATATATATGAGAAAAGGGATTATTTATAAAATTATTGATAATAGTAATAATAATTGTTATTATGGAGCAACAATACAACAATTACATGTAAGGAAGGCAGGTCATAAACGAGACTTTAAAAGATATATGAAAGGTGGTTATAAAGACAAAAAACAAGGACAATATACTTATAGTGCGATTGATATATTTAAAAATAATAATTATTCTTATGAAATTGTAGAAGAAATAGAAACAGATCGAGACAAAAAGGAATTATTAGAAAGAGAACTCTACTATATTCGAAATTTTCCATGTGTTAATAAACTTGGAAAATCTACTATATAGGAAATAAATTTTATAATATAAATTTTTTTATAAACTTATATTATATTATGTCTTCCAAAAATATAACTGGGGTCGCGAATACCGGATCTGTATTTATTACTGGATCATTAGAATTAAATGAATTAAAAGTTCCTACAATATTTAATAAAAGGATAGAACAAAATAAAATCGAATTGTATAATGAAGATGTTGTTTTGTCTTCTAAAAGTGATTATACAATAAATTATAATGATGGAAATTTAGGGACTACTCCAATATTCAATATTAAAAAAAATGGAACAGAAAAATTTATCATAAATGATAGTGGTGCTGATGTAAAATCAGGAGAAATATTTTATAACGGCACGGCATTAAAAAATGTAACAGAGACATTACAAAATAAAAGTATAGATGGAAATAATAATACTATAACAAATATTCCAAATTCTTCATTACCTTCTAATGTTGCCGTGACTGATAGTAATAATAATTTTTCAGTAGGACAAACTTTTTCTGGTGTAGCAAGTGATAGTGTGGTTGGAAAAACAAATAGTAATCATGCTCTTATTTTTACAAATGGATTAGATGCAGCATTAGAAAGTCCAGATGGTGTTTTATTAAGATATAATGCTGGTGGAGCAACAACAAATACATTAAGAATAAGAGATCATATTACAAATAAAGCAGAATTTAATAATAATGGTTTAAATATATTGGATAGCGGAGAAGTATTTTATGGAGGAACAGCACTAAAAAATTTTACGGAAACACTTGCTAATAAAACATTAACAGCTCCAGTAATCGCAACAATCCAACCAATAGTTGGTGCGACGATCACAATACCAAATGCTACTGATACGCTAGTCGGAAAAGCAACAACTGATGTGCTGACTAATAAAACTATTACGGATAATATTGCGGCATCTCTAAAGCCGAGTGCGAATAATACGATCACATTTCCTGATGAGAGTGATGAAGTAGTCCTTAGGACGAGTAGCCAGATATTAACAAATAAAACATTAAATAGTGCTGTGATGACGAGTTTTCGATTATCTTCTAATGGACCAAATATTTCGATTCCTGTTCCAGTAGGAAATGATAATATGGTGCTACGAAATCATACGGAGACGCTCACCAATAAAACTTTAACATCGCCTGTTTTAACAACACCAGTTATAGCATCACTTCAACCTTCATCTGGTGGAGGAAATACGATCACCTTCCCTGATGAGAGCGATGAAGTGGTGCTACGAACAGCTACACAGACGCTCACTAATAAAAGTTTATTACAACCGAGTATAACTCAACCCAGTATGTCCCAACTTAAACCGAATGGAAGCACGACTATTTCATTTCCGACAACTGGTGGCGCGGATACATGTGTTTATGAAGATCATACGCAGACACTAACAAATAAAACAATAGCAGCAAGTAATAATACATTACAGATAGCCTCAACAGATTTAACAGATGCTGGAAGTTTTATCGCGGCAAGTAGTAATAATACTTTTACAGGAAATAATACATTTAATAATGTAATAACTGGTGATATTACTGGAAATCCGTTGAATAGTAGTTTTCGAGGTTTTTTCGGAAGACTGAGTGGCGGCATAAACCGGCCAGTAAATAATGCCAATAAATTTACGATCGGATCGTGGAGAATTGATCCTGATACTGGTTCAACTGGGCGCCGAGACACATGGGTTGATGGAATCGCAACCTCTAGTGGAACTACAGTAAGTAGTATTTTTTCATTACCGAGCGGCTACTACCAAATTTCTGCTATGTGCCGCATCATAGATTATGAGCCAAGCAATGGCGAGTTAATCTTATTCTTTTCAACAAATGGAAATTTCAGCGGCAATGTGAATGCTTCGTATCCTCAGAGTTTTTCAACGCGTCGCGTGTTGCAGGATCAATCTATTACGATGAATTTAAATTGCTGTATTAAACTACAAAATACTTCCACTTGTTGTTTAATGATGCAACCGACCGTAGCAGATTCAAGTGGTGGATTTTCTGTAAATGAGAGATCTTGGTTGTCCGTAGTAAAAATTCGAGATATTTAAAATATAAATATATATAAATATGAATAATAATAATTGGACTAACGAAGTTGTAGACATATTAGAAAGAATCAGAAAAAATAGTATTACTTTGTCTAATCGTCACAGAAAAAACTTCTATGAATATAAATCATATTCTAAATATTTTGATTTACCTACAATTGTTTTTTCTACTTTGTCTGCTTCTTTTAGTGTAGGTGCTGGAAAATTTTTAAATCAAGAATTAGTAAGTGTCGCAACATGTGGTGTATCTATGGTGGTCGCAATATTAACATCGATAAAGTTATATTTACAATTAGAAGAAAATATTAAAATAGAATTAGAAATGAGTAAATCATTCCATACTTTGTCTCTTGAATTGTATAAAACATTAAATTTAGATAATAGTCAGAGAAATTTTGATGGATTGGAATATTTAAATAAGAAAATGTCTGAATATATAAAAATGATAGAACAATCTAATTTATTAAGAAGAAATCTAAAAAAAGATTTTTTATTAGAAATAGAAAGTGATTTAATTTCAGAGGACGAACCACCTTCATTTAGAAGAAACATTAGTAGTTTCGAATTTGAAACAAAAGAAGGTGAGATTTAAAATATTTATATAAATTATATAATGTCTTTTCAGAATAAAAGAACCGACTTGAGTTTTATCCCAAACCAATCACCACAAATGTTTTTAAATCCAAATGAAAATCAATCTGGAATGCCAGATAATATGGTGAGACCAGAAAAATTTATAGATAATTTATTACCTAAAAATATTAAATTTTTTGGAAATCAACAGAAATATTTTCCATTACATAACCACAGAGTAGTAAATAGAAGACCAGATATGATCCCTAATGTATATAGTTTAGGACAAAATGTTTATGAATACGATTTTGTGAAACCAATAATACGAGTTCCAATAAATCAAGGCGCAAAATTTATTTAAATGTATAATATATATGCCAATTCTTATACATTTTGGAAAATCAGATAGAAAAGGAAAAAGATATATTTTAAGGTTTGTTAATCCGAAGATGACTATTCACTTTGGATCTGATGTCGCAACAACATTTACAGATGGAGCAACAGAACAAAAGAAAAATGCTTATCTCGCAAGACATCGAGTAAATGAAGACTGGAGTAAAATAAATGCTGGATCTGCTAGTCGGTTTATTCTGTGGGGCGCATCTCGTAATTTAGAAACAAATTTAAAAGATTATATTAGACGATTTAAAATAAAAGATAATCGAAAATTTAAAAAATGATAATATATTTTATATATGGGATTTTTTAAAAAAGTTGGAAGTGGAATTAAAAAAGGTACTGAAACTACTGGCAATGCGATAGTAAATACTGGAAAACAAGGCGCCGTTCAAGGAGGAAAGGCGGTCGAATATGTAGGAACAAAAAATGGAATGAGTGGTGATGTAAGTGATTTTATGTTAAAAAAACACGGAGCAAAAGAAAGTTTTTCTAAAATGGGCAAAAAAGTTGGGGCTGGAATTTTCGACCCGGGCACTGATATAAGTAAATACATGTATAAAATGGGTTTGGTGGGTGCGAAAGATAAAAAAGATGTTAAACTAGGGATCGATATTGTTTATGGAGCTGGAACTCTTGGTTTTGGAACTGGTGGCGATGCTGTAATAGATAGTTCAAGACGACGAGCTGGTAAAGGAAAAAGAGCTGAGAAAAAACAAAAAACAAAAGAAAGACATGCACGAAAGGAAGAACGAACTGGAAAGAAAATAAAAAATTTTAAAAAATAAAAAGTTTATATATATAAATGCCTTCTAATGTTCTTAATGATACAAATAGATCCAGTATTAATATGTATTTACAAAGTGATAATGCTACTATTGATAATGGAGAAAGTAATAAGACTTTTTTATTTCAGAATGCGATAGAACCATTGCCAGATCAAGATATTTTAGTTGGATTAACTGATTTTGAAATGGCGAATACACTTTATAATATTAATACTGGATTTAATACTATTGTAATAGACAATCAGACAATCACATTAACACCAAAAAATTATACAATAGATTTTTTAATTTTAGAATTAAATGATTTATTTGAGACAAACACTAATTTAAAAGCAAAAAATATGGCTGTATCTTATGATATAAATTCATTTAAACTAACATTTACAGCTGATAGTAATTTTATTATTAATAGTTCTACGATGGAATTCGAATTAGGATTAGAAAATCAATTGCCTACAAATGCTGCTACGAGTTATGAGACAAATAATACAATTTTTTTAGGTGGTTTGTCTTCTGTCTACATAGAAGTAAAAAATTTATCATTAAATAATTTAGATTCTAGAGGTCCTATTGATAATACACTTGCGAAAATAAACATGAGAAAAAATAATGGTTATTATACATTTTACGATGCGCCAGAACATAATTTTTTTAAAGTGAATAATCGTGAGATACATTCTATCGATTTAGTTTTAACAGATAGTAAGAATAGAGAACTCATATTAAATGGTGGTGAATTTTCATTAACTTTAACATTTCACTTCATAAAGAAAAGACAAGATATATTTGATTTAAAATACTACTTAAAGAAAGATCTAATTATTTCAGATCGTGAAAAACGAGAAAATGAAAGAAAAAATATAATAGAAGAATAATATAAATATGGGTTTTTTATCTGGATTAAGAAAAGGTTACAAATCTACACGAAAATTTGGAAATAAAGTGGCGAAAGGTACTACTCTTGGATTGAAAAAGGCGAGTGCTGGTGCTGAATTTTTAGGCGAAGCAATCGAAAAAGCTGGAGTCGCAACAGGTCAGCCGACGCTAGTAAGTGCGGGACAAGTATTACGAGAAGGAGGACAACTCGCAGGAAGAAGTGCGGCGGCAGTAGAGAAATTACGCACCGTGAGAACATCAGATGATCTTGCAAGTGCTATTGAAGATGGATATGCTATTGGAACAGAGGCGGCAGAAATGTATGCAAAAGTTCAGTAAAACACATAAAAATATTTTCTAATATTATAGTAAAATGGATATTAAAGATTATTTAGTTTTAAGACAACGAGATGCGGAAAATTCTACATTAAATAATACTAATAATAAATTAAAATGGAATATTCCAAATACTTATTATAGTAACCAAAGATCTCAATCATGTTCTGTTTGTCTTATAAATTGTTATGGAGAAATTGAAGATAATAATGATTTTGTCTTGTCTGTAAAATGTAATTTAACTGCTGGAAATCAATATAATACTTCTAACACATCCACATATTTAGGAAGTTTTCATAAAAACACAACCGAGACATCATTATTTAATAGTGAAAAAATGATTTTACAAACAGCACCAAGACCTAATGTTGTTGAAATAGAATTTGTTAATGAAATAGGAACTTCTGGTGGATTACAAGGACAATTAACTGGAATAGTAGTAGTACTACAATTTAATTATTATAATGCTGAAACTACAAGCAATCTTTTAGGAAACGAATATGCTCCAAAATTATAGAAAAAGAAAATTAATATAAATTAACAATAAAATTTTTTTATATTGTTAATTTATATAATGGAAACCCCAGCAGAAGCTATGACTCACTTACTCGCCTTTGGGCGCAAAAAATTAAGGGCTATGAGTAGCCGCTCATATCGCGTTGTATCTCCATCAACAAACACTTCAAGTGCTCCTTTAAACTCTGTAGTGGAATTTAAGATCCCGGGCAATCAGATGGCGGCATTTTTAGATAATAATTCATGTTATTTTAAATTTAATGTAAAAAACAATAAAGCAGGACAAACATTTGATTTTGAAGGTAAATGTGGGGCATACGGCTTGATTAAAAAATTCGAAATCTTAACAGCAGGACAAACAATTGATACAATTGATGAATACGGCGTTTTGTTTTGTGCTATGGCTGATACTGATTCTTCCTCTATTTATGGTAATAATAATGGTAAATATTTATATGGTACTTCAGACAAAGCAAAATCCGGTGAGGTAAATGGACTTAGTAGAGTGACAGGACAAGGAGAACGAGTTGTATGCCTTCCTTTGGTATTAAACTCTCTAGCTAATAGCCGTAAATATATTCCTCTTTTTTCTCGCGACAGCATCGTGCTACGGCTAACTTTGAATGATATTGTAAGTGCTGGAATAACTGCGGCTGATAGTGGAACTCTTAATACAGAAGTAGTATTAGATCAACCAGAACTTGTATATAATGTTGTAGAATTGTCTGCTGATGCTTTCCAAGCTGTATCGGCATCTGTTGATAATGTATTCCAAATCGTTAGTGATACATATCGACACACCTCTAGTAATGTAGATGCTACTGCTTCACAAACGCACATAGCTAATCTCGGCTTCGCTTTTTCTTCACTAAATCGTGTTATTATATGCCAGAGACAAACTAGTCTTCTTGCTCGTGAAAACCCAGTACTTGGTAATCGATGTGTTCGAGGATTGCAACAAGCTAATCTATTGTTGAATGGAGCTTCTATTCCAGAACGACCAATAAAAATTAGTGACTCCTGTGCTACTGCTCTCGCAGAAACTCTTGTCGCAGACCGATCGTTGGTTGCTTATGATAGTTTATCTCGTATTGGTGAAACTGCTGATAGTTTATTGGGTGGATATAATGTGCAGACACCAAATGGAGCAGATAATGATAGGGTTGGTTCTTTTGTTCTACAAATTGATACTGAAAGTATGAGATCGGAAAGTGATGACCCGGGCATATATGCTGGTGTATCCACTATCGGCTCGGTTCTCCAAGCTCAACTAGAATATGGTGCGGCAAGTAATGTAGCTGTGAAATTAGATTTCTTCGCGCAATACACTCAATTACTCACACTCGATATGAATGCCTCGCAGACTTTCATCGCCTCTGTTTAATTTTGATAAAACTTTTTTTAAAAGATTATGTTAAGATATTTTATAAATGATTAAAAAACTAAATAACAAACAACAAACCATGTTAAGAAATCACTCTAAAACTCATACTGCGGCTCACATAACAGCTATGAAAAGAAAAATGATTAATGGAATGACTTTTACACAAGCACATAATGAAGTAATGAAAATGAAAATGAAACATAAAAAATAAAAAGGACATTTTGAAATACTTTTAATAAAAGTATATATAAAGATGAAAAAAGAGAAAAAAATGTTTTTACTAGTTGTCTATGGAGATTTAGAACAAAAGACAATTATTTATTTTGGAAAGTTTGATAAGATAAAACATATATTTGAATTTTGTAATAATAAATTATTTTATGCTGATGTTAATTTTAAAGAGGAAAGATGTTATAAAACATTTAAATCATTATTTAGAATTATCAAGTTGTCTCATTATGAAAAAATGAAATATTTTTATTTAAACTGATTTAAAAATATCTATTATAATATATATTAATGAGATCTGAAGCCCTTAAACGAGCACAAAGAAAATATAGACAAAAGAATCCAGAAAAGTTTAAACAATATACTTATAAATATCGAGAGGAACATAAGGAAAAAATTTTAGAAATTGCTAAGAAATCATATAACAATAACAAAGACAAATGTAGACAACGATATTTTAATAAAAGGAATTATAACGGAGATCCGATAGTTTCTATAAGAACTTTATTTAGGGAATTCTGAAATTTAAGGAAAACTTTAATTATAAAAAATTTTTTGTATAAATATATTTTTTAAAAAATTGATTTAAAAAATATATTATATATTGTATATATATATGAGTAGATTACAAGATATTCTATCTGAAAAAAAATTTACATATACTTCTTCCGAACAAAAGAAAATCAGAAAAGAGTTAAATGTTAGGTCTATAACTGGACTAATTAAACTCGCGCGAGATAATAATAAATTTAATGAAAGTGATTCAGAAAGTGTTAAAAAAAGAAAATCTTTGAATTACGGCGCGAAGTTGTATAATGAAAAAGTTAAAGTTAAAAACCAAAAAATAATAAAAGAAAGAAAAGAGAAAAAAGAAATAAATGATTTTAAAAGTAGATTATCAAGAGATCTTAGAAATAATAATAGTATAAAAAGAAAAAAATTAACAAAAGAAAAAACTACAGAGATGTTAAAAATATTAAACAAAACTAAAGGTTATTTTAAATTAATTCAAGGTGATAAAATATATACTCTTAATCAAGATACACTAGATAGATTATTAGATAAGTTAGATGAATTATTTATTGATGAAATTGATGAAGGTGATTCAGACGCTCAGATAGTTCAATTCATAAAAAATAATAGAACCTTCGAAATAAAAAGAATTAATTTTAAAGGTGGAAATAATTCTAATGGTGGAGGATTCTTTAAATATACTCATAAACTAGAAGGTGTAGATTTATCAGTATTACAAATATATGAAAATGTAAATCATAAAAATTATACTACTAATTGTTTTATTCATTCTATGATAGAAAGTAAATTATTTACAGAACAAGAAATAAATGATATGAAAACTAAAATGAAAACAAAATTCATCAGAACTAAAGATATTAAAAAATTCTGTGAAGTTTATAAATGTTCTATTGAAATAGAAACTATAAATGATGAATTAAAAAGAAGTACAAGAATGAAGGTCGGAGATAAAAATAGTGAAAGAACATTAAAATTAGGATTAATTGATAATCACTATATTTTAAAAACAAAAATTCCATATACAAGATTTTCAATAGAAAACTGGGATAAAGTAAAACATTTTGAAGACCCACATAAAGTATATAGAATCCAAAATGGTTATGGAATGAAAACAGATGATAGATTTATTGATTCATTTACATTAGTAAAATTATTAATGAAAGAAAAAGATAAATATTTAACACCTATTACAAAATGTGATGAAATATATAAAACTTGTTATTATGATGAAGTAAAAGAAATATCTAATTTAAATTATAGTGATAATAATGTAAATTTTGAAGTGAAACAAGTAAAACCAAAAGATAAAGTTCCTACTATATTTTTCGATACAGAAACAATCCCATATAAAAAACATAAACCTTTTGTAATGGTTATGAAGTATCGAGATGAGACAAATAACATTATAACTAAAATATTCTATGGTGAAGAATGTGGATTAAAAATGTTATTCTGGATTAGTGAAAATGTTGACTATGATAAAGAACTCGGTGTTAAGTTAATCGCTCATAATTTAGGATATGATTTTAGATTTATTGGAAAATATATTAAAATTAAAAATTTAATGGAAAGAGGAACTATGTTATTAGGTGGAGAGTGTAATTTTGTTATGAATAAAAAAAAAGTAGGAAATCTTAAAATAAAATTACAAGATAGTTATTCACTCATTCCAGAAAAATTATCTAAATTTCCGGATATGTTTGGACTAGAAAGTGTAAAAGAATTTATTCCATATAAATTATATACTGAACTAAATGTAAAAAGTGAATATATAAAATTAAATAAATGTTTAGAAGAATGTAAAAAACAATCTATATCTAATCATATAGAAGATGGAAAAGATACTATTGAAAAAGATAAAGAATTATTTATGGATAATTGTAAAAAATGGAATTGTTTAGATAATGATAGAGTAAATATTATTAAATACGCTGAGGAATATTGTAAGATTGATGTAGAAGTATTATTAAAAGGATATGAAAAATTTTGTAAAGATATACAGATAGTTTCAGAATTAGATTTAAATAATTACATGACTATATCACAACTATCACAGGATTTTTATAAAAATCAAGGTTGTTATAATGGTGTTTCAGAATTATCTGGAATTCCAAGAGAATATATACAGAAATGTATGGTCGGAGGTAGAGTGATGACGAGACAAAATAAAAAACAATTTGTTAAAGGAAGAATACAAGACTTTGACGCTGTGAGTTTATATCCCAGCGCTATGATACGACTAGGTGGACTACTCTGTGGATCACCAAAAGTATTAAAAAATAAAACATATCAGTTTTTAGAAAAATGTGATGGATATTTTATTCAGATAAAAATATTAAAAGTAAATAAAGAAAAAAATAAATCGTTTCCGTTAATGAGTAGGATAGATGAAAATGGTGGAAGACTCTGGACTAACGATATGGAAAATCATATTATGTATGTAGATAAAACTACATTAGAAGATTTAATTAATTTTCAAGGAGTAGAGTTTGAAATTATCGATGGATATTATTATGATGAAGGAAGAAATTATAAGTTAAAAGAAACAACAGAACATTTATTTAATGAACGATTGAAACAAAAGAAAGATAAAAATAAAATTGAAAAAATTTATAAATTAATTATGAACTCTTGTTATGGAAAAAATTTATTAAAACCTATTGAAACTGAAAGTAAATTTATTATTGGAGAAGATAATTTAGATCAACAACTTATCAGAAATTATAATAATCATAAACAAACAAAAGAATATAATTTCGGTGATGAGACAAATGATTATACTACTTATAAAATGGATATTATAAAACCTATTAACGAACACTTTAATTATTCTCCATGTGGTGTAGAAATATTATCGATGTCTAAAAGAATTATGAATGAAGTAATGTGTCTCGCTGATGAAAATAATATTCCTATTTATTATCAAGATACAGATAGTCTACACATAGATGAAAAAAATATTGAACCACTATCTAAATTATATAAAAATAAATATGATAGAGATTTGATTGGTAAGATGACCGGTCAATTTCATTCTGATTTCGATAGTGGAATATGTGATGAAAAATCAATCCATAGTAAATTATTTATTGGACTAGGTAAAAAAGTTTATATGGATTTATTGTCTGATGATAAAGGTAATATCGATTATCATATTCGTATGAAAGGTGTATCTGGAAAATCTGTGAAATATCATTCTAAAAAAGATAATATAAAAATAGAAGAACTATATGAAAAATTATATAATAATGAAACTTATGGGTTTGACCTCGCTTGTAATGGAATGAATCCATGTTTCGAAGGTAAAAATGATGGATCTATACATAGTAAAGATGAATTTTATAGAATAATATGTTTTGAACCTGATGTTGAAACAAAGAAAAGAAAGATTAAGGTAAGAAAAGAAAATTTAGAAAAATGTAAAAAAAATAAAATCATACTATAATTTATAAAGATGCCCGGCCATACTAAAATGAAAAAAAATATGAATAAACCACGATTTGAAGTAAGTCCTCCACCAGCTGTCCCTAAAATGATGAAACGACGAGGAATGAAAAATATAATGCCTAAAGCTGTTCGTAGAAATGTGAAAATTCATTAATAAATTTTTTTATTGAAATACTATATAAGATGCCCGCCCATAAAAACAAAATGAAGAAGAATGATAAAAATAAAAAAAAGAATAATAGAGACAAAAAACAATCAGTTTCTAGTGATTTCGTACAACGAGAAAAAGAAATGAATCAATCGCCCGGCGGTAGATTAGATGTAAGAGTTCATTAAATTTTTCTATGAGTGTTATACTTAAAGAAATAAACTTTACTTTTATATCGTGATTTAAAATACTTATACTTTATTCTTCTAATATCATTTCTTAATAGATATTTGGAAATATGATGTATAAGATCTTTTGGTAGTAAATCACGAAATAATCCAAACATAATTTTATATTTATTCATATTATATATATGTCTACATTTAGAGAGAAATATAATATTAAATATGGTTTTAGAAAAAATGCTTCTCATAGTATAGATGATATTGCTAAAACTACAAAAATAAAAAAATCAATATTACAACAAGCATTTAATCGTGGTGTAGGGGCAGCGAAAACTAATCCACAGAGTGTAAGAAATAGAATGACTGGTAAAAAACAAGCTGGAGGATTTAGTCCCGCGAAAAGAATGTCTAACGAGCAGTGGGGTTTCGGAAGATTATATGGATTTGTAATGAAGAATCCTAAACAAGTTGGAAACAATAAACCTGATAATGATTTATTTTTAAAGATAAAGAAGTAGAAATCGAGACAAAATAATATTTTAATATTATATAATGTTTTGTGGAGATAATGATTCTGATAATTATGAAACTGATAAAATGGGTTGGGACATGATAAAAGATTTTATTCCAAAAGACAAGACCCTATGGTGTCCTTTTTATTGTAAAGGGACTCAGTTAAAATATTTAAATGAATTAGGATTTGATGATGTAATCCATAAGGACGAAGATTTTTTTGAAAGTTATTATCCTAATACAACAATAATAGATAATCCACCTTATGGAAAAAAATTTAAAGAGGTTTGTATAAGATTAAAAGAATTAGATCTTCCTTTTATTATTATTGGTTTGTCTTCTGTATTACTTACGAAATGGTTTCAAGAATTATTTAAAGAACATTTACAAGTAATACTCCCTAGTAAAAGACCTACATTCTCTCATAAAGACAATCCTAAAAAAGGATATACACCACCATACGGAACGATGTATTATTGTTATAAAATGAATTTTCCAAGAGATTTAATTTATATATAAATAATATAATGGACGAAACAAAAAAGAAAAAAAATCTATTCTTTAAAAACTATGATTTATATAGTGATGCGAATCCTAAAGATACAATCAGAATAAAATATAAGACCTTAAATGATGTTAAAGATACTATTAAAAAATTAGAAAATTTATATTTAAAAAACAAATATAAACATAATAGAATAGTACAAGTTGTAAATGTTATGACTCAGAGACTAAGAGTAATAAATGAAAATGATAGTAGATATAAATTGTCTAAAAAATATTTTGAGTTTCTGAAAAAAAGAACAAAATTAAAAACAGATAAAGAAAGAAAAGATTTTATTTTTAATATATAATGGTAGTAAAATATAAAAAAAGACAAAATTTTTATGAAAAAAAATTTATGGAGAGATATGGAATTTTGGATATTTGTATAAAAAATATTCATTTATTTTTTAAAATTCCTATCCCTACATTAAATCAATTATTTATCGAAAGTGGATTTAATTATTTAAAAATTTATAAATTTATTTATTACTTAGAAATATGGAGGAAAGATAAAATGTTATTATCTCCATCAATAAGATTGAACTACTTTTTACAATTTAAATCTGGTGATACTAATTTTTTTCCGTTGTATTTGATTTAGTAGTTTTTAATTAAATATTCAACAAATAATTTTTTATTTTTTTTAAATTTACTTGGGACATGGAATCCTAATTTTTTTACTACTTCCTTAAGATCATCCATCGAAAAATACTTATGTAAAGGAGATCCTAATTTTTTTCTTACATTTCCATACTTATCAACATAAGTTAGGAAATATTTATTATTATGTTTTAAACCTAAATAATTTCTAAATTCACAATCGATAGGAGTAGGTATTAAATATGGAACACCATGATAATGGTCGGTTTTCTCATCATATTTAAATTTTTCTAAATCATAACCATTTAATAACTTCATATATAAACTTTCGGAACAACTATATTTATAACGATGGTAATTATATATCTTTCGTCCTTTACTTTGTTCTTTACATCTTAATTTATCACATACTAAATTTTCAACTTTATCCACACAGAATTCTTCATAAGTATAACGACTTCCATTAACCCATGATAAAGGAACATAAGTTAATCCAGTTAATACAGACTTAACACTATCTTCATGTATTTTATTATTTTTGTAATCATTCCATATTTTTTTTAATTTAAATAATGTTTCTAAATCTTCTCCAAATGGTTTATGTAGTATAAAATCACATATTATATTTATCAACTCATCTGGTAGTGAATCCACTTGAGGGATTATGTTGAGATTGAATACTTGTTTGAGGACTTTGTAATTCACCATTTTGTATCTTGTATGTATATATAAATAAATGTTTATATGATTTCAATTTTATTTAAAATATAAAAATAAATAATTTTTTAATTTAAATTAAATAAAATTGAAATAAAAAAAATGTTTTTTTTTGTTGGTCGAAAA
>TARA_R100000329_G_scaffold50992_1_pt1 | contig 19145 bp, 21 predicted proteins | sample TARA_R100000329 | Tara Oceans TARA_R100000329 (sample SAMEA2620783) | marine metagenome | biome: marine biome (ENVO:00000447); feature: surface water layer (ENVO:00002042); material: "saline water (ENVO:00002010), including plankton (ENVO:xxxxxxxx)" | depth 5 m | reverse complement strand
TTCAATTTGGAATGATTCCGACAGATATAAGGCTATAAAAAATGGATATTGGGATGCAAATAAACCATCAAAGGGGATAGCTGGTTTTCATTTATCTGGCATTTATAGTCCCTGGATTACCCTAGAGGATGCAGTAAAAGATTTTTTGGAAGCTAAAAAGTTACCTGAAACCCTCAAGGTGTGGGTGAATACCTTCCTTGGGGAGAGTTGGGAGGATGCGGGAGAAAATCTTAAACACGTTGATTTGCGTTCTAATTCTTTTGAAGATTCCGATGAAATCGATGATAGGATTGTCGCGGTTACAGCGGGAATCGATACTCAGGATGATCGTTTAGAATATGAAATAGTTGGCTGGGGTAGAGATGAAGAAAGCTGGTCTATCGGATACGGTCAAATTTACGGAGACTTATCAACCCCCGCGCCTTGGCAAGATTTAGATGAAGTACTAAAGCAAAAATTTATAACTTATACAGGAAGAGAACTTCCAATTCGATCAGCGTGCATAGACTCAGGTGGTCATTACACTCAAGCAGTTTATAATTTTGTAAGACCAAGAGAATCAAGACGAGTTTTTGCCATCAAGGGTATGGGTGGGGAACAGCGTCCACTGGTATCGAGGCCCACTAGAAATAACATCGGAAAAATCCGATTATTTACAATAGGAACATTCCCCATAAAAGAATTGCTTTTTTCGCGTTTTCGGATTACAAAGGAGGGGCCAGGGTTTTGTCATTTTCCAGAATCGCGTGATGATGAATATTTTGCACAACTTACAGACTCAGAAAAGATAGTAACAAAATATTCAAAAGGGTATCCAAGGCGGGAATTTGTCAAGACTAGAAATAGAAATGAGGCGTTAGATTTACGAGTGTATGCTTATTCGGCACTCTGTATTTTAAACGTCAATTTAAACGCGGTTGCAGATCGGATCGTTAATGAAAATCCTGCTGAAAAAAAACCGAAAGCACCGCGCCCCATTCGGAAAAAACAAAGTTTTGTGAATTCTTGGCGGTAGAATATGGCTAATTTATTCGATACCGATAATGCACCAACACTTGAGCCAGATAAAATAGTTATCGGTGATCGAGTAACGTGGAGGAAAAAAAACCTCGCAGTCGATTATCCATCATCAGCATATAGTACCGAGTATGTTTCAAAGTTATCGACATCACCTACAAGTGAATTTAAGGTTTCTGGTTCTGCGGACGGTAATGACTATTTATTCACAATAGCATCAACTGCGTCTGTAAATTTCGATAACGGTCATCACCATTGGCAACTAGAGATTGTTAGAACTTCTGATTCTGAAAGGATCGTAATCCAGACGGGTTCCTGGGATGTAATAACGGACCTGGATAATAATGTTGATCCTAGAGATCATGCCGAAATCATGGTTGATAAGATTGAAAGTCTGCTGGAAGGTAAAGCAGATGGAGATGTTCAGTCGTATTCAATAGCGGGACGATCATTAACAAAATTTTCTCCAGAGGAACTGTTGCATTGGAGGGAATACTACCGTCGCGAGGTAGTTAATAAACATCGTTTGGAAGATATTAAAAATGGACGAGCCACAAGCGGCACAATTAAGGTGCGTTTCTAATGGGGTTACTAGATATTTTTAAACGTAAGGAACAACCGAAAATTCGTAAAAGAAATTATGCTGGTGCGAGAGGTGGGCGTTTATTTGGTGACTTCATCCAATCAAGTAACTCAGCAGATGCAGAACTTAGATTTACCCTGGAGGTCATGCGAAACAGATCGCGTGAACTTATCAGAGATAATGAATTTGCCAGGAGATACATTCACTTACTTAAAACAAATGTGATTGGAGATCACGGTTTTCATCTGCAAGTCAAAGCCAGAAATGATGATGGATCATTAGATGGTTTCGGAAATACCGTTATTGAAAATTCATGGAAACGCTGGGGTCGGCTTGGGAATCCTACCTCTGACGGACGGATGAGTTGGTTTGATTGTCAGCGGTTAGCGATTGAAAGCCTTGCTAGAGACGGTGAAGTTTTCATTAAAAAGGTTTCTGGATCAAGATATAAAGATGGGTTTGCTCTGCAATTTATTGAAGCGGATCTTGTTGACGAGAAGAAAAACGAAACTCTGCCAAATGGCAACGAAATTCGAATGGGCATTGAGATTGATAGATTTCATAAGCCTGTTGCTTATCATGTTCTATCTTCTCATCCAGGTGACAAGTATTTTCATTCTGCGAAATCAAGAAAACATTCACGAGTGCCAGCCGATGAAATAATTCACGTTTATATGCCCAATCGAACCCATCAAACTCGTGGTGAGCCGTTTATGGTTTCTGCGATGTCTGCTTTGAAAATGCTAGGGGCATATCGTGAGGCTGAAGTCATTGCGGCTAGAATTTCAGCATCAAAGATGGGAGTTATTACGACACCGACAGGGGATGAATTTGTTGGGGAGGGATTAGAGAACGAACACACTCCCGTGATAGATGTGGAGCCTGGGTCTTTCTACCAATTAAACGCAGGTCAGAAACTAGATCCGATTGATTTTGATCATCCGAATAGTTCTTACCCAGAGTTTGAGTCTGCGATGCTGCGAGGTATTTCATCAGGCTTAAACGTAAGCTATGCAGCCCTATCGAGTGATCTATCTAGCGTTAATTATTCCAGTATTAGACAGGGTGCGCTAGACGAACGTGACGGATACAGAACTTTGCAGATGTTTATGATTCAACATTTTGTAGAGCCAATTTTTAGAGAGTGGTTAACATCCGCACTTAGTTTCGGAGATATGAATCTGCCTATCACAAAATTTGATAAGTTTTCGGACAATGCGTATTTCCGCGGAAGAGGATGGAATTGGGTTGATCCCTTAAAAGAAATAAATGCTGCGGTGATCGGATTACAGAATGGTATCTTGTCAATGCAAGATGTAAGCGCAGCGTACGGTAGAGATGTTGAAGAGACCTTTGCGCAAATTTCACGCGATAAAGAGACGGCTGCACAATATGGCCTAAATATGGCGTTTGAGCCGTTTGGCCAGAAGTTACCCGCAGAGCCAATAGTTGAGGGTGGCGATGGCGACTGACTTTCCCAATAAAGGTGATGATAAAAAAATCAGTTTGCGCAATAGCGAATATCCGCAATTTGATTATGATTTTTCTGCGAATATAAAAAGGTATAATCCAGAAGTTTGGCGTTTAGGTGGCAACATTCGGGGGAATGAGGCTTTTAATTTCTGGACAAAAGCACGGAATGAGGAGTTCACGGAGGGAACTTTAGATTGGATTAAAGAGCGTGAGGCGTGGGCAGCACGTCATTTTGGGGATGGGTCACAGTTTAAAAGTGGGGGTTTGGAGCCTAACAAATCAAACGTAGGCGGCGTGGTTGCACAAATGAAATGGGGAGTGATTGGGACTCTGGGTGAGCAGGGAATGAAGGATGTGATTCTTGAATTGATAAAAAAACTTGAAGGCAAAAAAGACGATGAAAGAGGTTTTTCTGATTTAAGTTCATCTATTCAAGAGGGATTAAGGAACAAAGTAAAAGAACACAACGAAGAATATGGGGATGACCCAAATAAAAGAACTAACGTCAGAACTCTTGCAGCGGTATTCGAAAGAGGTGTAGGAGCATATCAAAACAACCCTGGAAGCGTTCGACCAGGGGTAACAGGTCCAGATCAGTGGGCATATGCTCGCGTAAATTCTTTTTTGTTTGCTTTGAGGAATGGAAGATTCCAAGGGGGCAAACATGACACAGACCTACTTCCAGCGGGTCATCCAGAAAGCACAAAGGAAAGGAATCAGGTTCAAGATATGGAAGAAAGACACGTTCAAGAAGTAGTAGAAGATGATGAGACAGTAACCATCGTTTTCAAAAAAGCGCATGACGAAACAGAAGAGATGGAAGAGGGTGGTATGGATGAACCCGATGAGGAGCGTATTGATCGGGATGATCTTACTTATCGTTATTCTCATATGCACGAAAAAGCCATCGATGAAGATAAACGAACAGTCAGGGTTGGAGTATCTTCAGAGGAGCCAGTAAAAAGGGCTTCTGGAATGGAAATAATTGATCATACTAAAGAGAGTATGAATTTAGAATTTTTAAACAGCGGTCGCGCCCCACTGCTCATGGATCATGATATGGAGCGTCAAATCGGTGTAGTAGAATCTGTGGAGCTAGATGAGGATGCGCGGCGTCTCCGTGCTTTAGTTCGTTTCGGAAGAAGCGAAACGGCCTCTGAGGTTTTCACTGATGTTGTCGATGGTATTCGACAAAACATAAGCGTAGGCTATCGGGTTGATGGTCGCGTGGAGCGGGACCACGAGGAAGATCATGAAGATTATTACCGCGTGGCCACCACTCCCATGGAGATAAGCCTTGTTTCAATTCCTGCTGATCAGTCAAATCAAGTAGGGGTAGGCAGGTCTGTTTCTGAACCTTTAAAAACCGTAGAAGTTATCTCAGAAAGGAGTAATGAAATGTCTGAGGAACAAAATGTAGATCTGGAAGCGGTAAAGGCAGAAGCTGCCAAAACTGCCCAGCGAAACGCCAAAGAAATTATGACTTTGGCTAGAAGACACAACAAAGCTGACTTAGGTGAGGATGCGCTTGGTCGTGGTATTTCTGCTGATCAATTCCGTGGTGAACTTTTGGACGCGATTGGTAATGAACCTTTAGAAACTCCAGCCCATGTTGTTGATGCACCTGTAAAGGACCAGCGGGAGTATAGCCTTGGAAGAATGATCAGAGCGCAAGCCTCTGGTGATTGGTCTGATGCGGGTTTCGAGCGAGAAATGCACGATGAAATTCGGCAGCGAACAGGTAAAGCGGCTAGAGGCTATTATGTGCCTGATTTCGCATGGAGATCAGGAGCAATGTCAACGGCTGCAACTGGAGCGACAGGCAGTGAAAATGTAACTGACAGTTTCGTGCCAACCATTCACAGAGGCGATATGTTCATCGAGGCACTTAGAGCAAATGCTGTGATGGCAAATCTCGGTGTGATGTTTATGAGTGGTTTGACTAATCGAATTCAAATCCCAAAATTTAGCACGGGTGCAACGGCTGGATTTGTTGAGGAACTTGGCAACGTAGCTGATCAATCTCAAACAGATGCTTCAGTGAATTTACAACCCCGTACGATGGGGGCGTTTGCTGATATATCGAGACTTTTATTGAAAGAGTCAATTCCAGCTATTGACCAGGTTGTTCAGGATGATTTAATTCGGTCACTTGCCTCCAAACTTGAAGCGGTTGGTATTAACGGATCTGGTTCATCGGGTGAGCCTACAGGCATTCTTAATGCTGCTGGAGTTGGTGACGTTGATATTTCCGCTGATACTGATGTCGCTGCTTTAACTTGGGCTGATTTAACTAATTTGGTCAAAACTGTTGAAGATGCTGATGGTATTGTAAATGCGAATACCCTTGGGTGGTTAAGTAATCCAAAGGTCAAAGCAAAGATGGCCAATACTGTAAAGGTATCTAGCACGGATAGCATCATGCTTTTGAATGACCCCTGGAATTCAATTTATGGGTATCCTGCTGAGTTTACGACAAACGTACCATCAAACCTGAACCCAGGTGATGGTGGAACGGATGCAAGTGCGCTCATTTACGGAGATTTCTCTCAGTTGATGGTCGGGTTATTTGGTGCGCCAGATATCTTAATTGATGAAACAACTGGTGGCCTTGCGGGAACCGTGAGGATCATTGTTCACCAAGACGTGGATATCGCACTGCGTAATGCTGCATCGTTTGCTAAAACTGATGAAGTATCAACTGCTTGATGTTAGATTGGGAGGGGCTTTGGCCTCTCCCCTTTCTTTGAGGTGAAATATGAAAATCAAAGTTTTTGAAAAGTGTTACACTGGAACAATCGGGAATATGTTCCCTGGTCAAGAATACGAAGTTGATGACGCGATTGGTCAGAAGTTGATTGATAGAAATTTTGCGGAGCCAGCGAAAAAAACTCGTAAAAAGAAACAAGCGAACCGTGCTGTAAAAGCAGAAGAGATATCCACACCAGAGGATGAATAATGCCTGTCGAAACCGCATCAGATCGTGCAATATTTTTTGACACTGATGATTTTGGGAGTGCTGCAACTTTCACCCCTAGTGGGGGTTCTGCGTCAACTGTAAATGGAATTTTTGACAGAGAATTTTTTGCAGCTGACTCAGGTGGAACGGTAGAATTTGCTATTGAGCAACCAAGATTTGTTTGCAGAACTTCTGATGTTTCTGCGGCTGCGGAAGGCGATGCTCTTAGGGTAAATTCAACGAATTATATTATTAAAGTTGTTGAGGCTGATGGGACAGGCGTTACAACCTTGGTCCTTGAGCAAGTGTAATGGCTCACGTTAGACAAAGCATTAGAAACGATATAACAACGGCGTTAACTGGTTTGACAACAACAGGCTCTAACGTCTTTAAAACAAGATTTTATCCGTTAGCGCAAGCAAAACTTCCATGCTTAACCATTTATTGTAAATCTGATGCGAGTGAGTATAATACCATAGGCTTGCCTCGCACGGTAATGCATGAAGCAGAATTCGTTGTGGAGGCATACGCAAAGGCTACTTCTGGAGTTGAGGATACTTTAGATACGATATGCGTCCAAGTTAGGGAGGCTCTATTTACGGACATTACGAGAGGTGGGAATGCGAAAGATACAAGAGTGGTCGATTTTAATTTCGATTTTAACTCTGAAGGAGATCAACCCGTGGCAGTGGGGGTAATCACTGTGATGGTTGATTATGTGACGTTGGAAAACGATTTGGAAACTGCTGTCTAAAAAGGAGATTGTACGATGGCTACCTTTAAAGGAAACGATGGTGTTTTAAAGATAGGATCAAACCAGATTGGTGAGATTATTAGTTATAGTATTGAAGAAACAACTGAGGTGATAGACGATACCTCCATGGGCGATACTAGCAGAACTTTTTTCTCTTCTCTAAAAAGTTTTAGTGGATCTTGTGAAGTTCATTTTGATGACACAAACGCAGGGCAACTAGATATTCAGAACGGTGAATCTGGTGCTTTGTCGGTACAGATGGAAGGTGATACTTCTGGGGATCATAAGCTAAGTGGCAACATAATAGTCACAGGGCGAACAATCACAGGAACAATTGACGATACTGTAAAAGCGTCAATAACTTTCCAAGGCAGTGGGGCATTGACTGAAGGAACCGTTTAATAATGTCTTTAGGTCAAGCGATTGCTAGACGCAATCAAGAAAACCGTGAAGATCGTTTAAAAATTTTAGTTCCTGGTTATGGTGAAGATGGTGGGGACCTCGTCATATTTTCAACGCCAGTTTCAGCGCGGGATTTAAGACGGATTCAGTCAAAGCATAAGAACTTTCTTCAGGATATGCAGATCGAGGGTATGGTTGATCTGATCATTTTAAAGGCACTGGATCAAAACGGAGAAAAGGCTTTTACTCTGGAAGATAAACAAACTTTGCTGGATTGTGAAATCGGGATTGTTTCTGAAATTGCTGGCAAGATGTTCGGAACTGATAATGATCTTGAAAGTATTGAAAAAAACTAAGAGACGATCCGTTTAGGTATAATCTCCTTGCCCTTGCGGATCGTTTACATAAGACGCAACCAGAGATTGAAGATTTAACCCTAGAACAAATCAATGAATGGTTTGCTTATTTTAAAATAGAGGCTGAGAAAAATGGCAGTTAGACCACTACAATTCCCGATAATTGCTGTCGATAAAACTGCCAAAGCCTTTAATCAAATCAGAAATAAATTAAGTGGGATTCGTAAAGCGGCGGTAGGTCTCGGCGCGGCGATCAATAGAAACTTAGCAACAGTTGAAAAAGCATTTACGAGAGTAGCAGTTGTAAGTGCTGGTCTTGCTACATTTTTCGGCGGCGTATTTATTCGCAGAGTAGTGCAAACCAACAAAAGTTTTGAATCATTACAGGCATCGTTGATTACCTTTACTGGGTCAGCACAGAAAGCTAGAGGGGCTTTTTTAATTCTGCAAGAATTCGCTAAGACAACACCATTTTCATTGCAGGAGGTAGTTGAGGGCTTCAATGTTATGGTCGCTAGAGGCATTAGACCAACAGAAAAGCAATTAAGAAAATTCGCGGATATTGCTGGAGGTATGTCAAAACCATTCATCCAGTTCGCGGAAGCTATTGCAGATGCTACCACAGGAGAATTTGAAAGACTTAAAGAGTTTGGAATCAAAGCTAGTAAAGAGGGAGAAAAAATTACTCTTAGTTTTGATGACCTGACAATGACAGTACAAAATAATGCTGAAGAGATAACAGGTGCATTAGAAAAAATAGCCCAAATAAAATTTGCTGGTGGCGCGGAAAGACAAGCTAAAACATTAGGTGGTTCTTTTACAAACCTAACAGACAATATTGATTCTTTTATGATGAAAGTTGGAGAGGCAGGTTTAAACAAAGAATTATCAAATGCTGCAAAAGCAATTGCTAGACTTACTCAAGGCAATAATGCTCTCGCCACAGCTTTTTCAAATACACTGATCAACGCGATGAGAGTTACTGTAGCAGTTGTCAGGTTTTTAATTGATAATCTGCAAACTCTTGGAATTGCGTTAGGAGTAATAATAGGGGCAAAAGTTGTCAGAGGACTTCTGACTTTGGCAAAAGCAATGGGAACTTTCGCAAAGGTTTCAATATTAGCTGCGGCTGCTATTGGGAAAGGGGCGGCAAAGTTTGCATTATTTGGAACTCTTATTGCTGCAACTGCGGCAGGAATAGCTATAGCAACAGGAAAATTTGAAGAATTATTGCATGCCATTAAAAGTGTTACCCAGGAATTGGGAATTACAAATTTTGTTCAAGAAAAATTTAAACAGGTAATGGGTTTGTTGGATATTGAGGTTGGCAGTGTGGAATCTCAATTACTTGCACTTACTCAAACAGGCAATCAATTTAATGAGACTATTACTAACAATAATAAATCTTTATCAGACTTTATAGGAAAAACGGCTAGCGCAAGAAATGAAATAGATTTGACAAAAACATCACTGGCACAATTTATAGAAGAAAATAGCAATCTTGCTAATAATCTTGATAAAGTTGGTGTGACATCAGTTAATAATCTTACAGATGCGCTTGCGGGGGTTGTTAATGGGACTATATCAGCTAAAGACGCATTTAAAAATATGGCGTCAAGTATTATCAATGACATTATGAAAATGGTTATTAGAATGCAAATCGCTGTTCCAATTGCGAATGCATTAAACAGAGCATTAGGTGGTTTATTTTCTGGTGCAACGGCATCTGCTCCTACAATTCCGACAATTCAATCTGGTGCGCTTCAGATGGGTACGCTGGCAAGTGGTGGTCCCGCGATGGCTGGAAGGCCCTACCTTGTAGGTGAAAAAGGACCAGAAATAATGGTTCCTAATAGATCAGGAACCGTAATTCCAAATCACGCAATGGGCGGTGGGGTTGTCGTCAATCAAACCTTAAACATAGAAACAGGTGTTTCCCAAACAGTTAGGGCAGAGATTGCACAGCTAATGCCTCAGATTGCCGATAATACGAAAGCGGCGGTTCTGGACGCTAGACGGCGTGGCGGAACATTTGCTAATGGATTTGCTTGATGGCTATTTCGTATCCACTTACTCTTCCAACCGTTTCAGGGATAGCAACCGTCACATTCAGGGCAACTAATGTAACTGCTATATCGATGTCACCATTTACGTTTAAGCAACAGGTTGTTTCTCATGCAGGGCAAAGATGGGAGGCAGAGGTCAGCATGCCTCCGATGAGCAGAGCGGATGCGGAAGAATGGATTTCATTTCTTGTATCATTGAGAGGTCAATTAGGTACTTTTACCCTTGGTGATCCCTCTGGTGCTACGGCTCGCGGAAGTGCATCAAGTGCGCCAGGAACTCCGTTGGTGAACGGAGCAAGCCAAACTGGAGGCTCTTTAGCCATCGACGGCTGTCCCGCTAGTGCAACAGGATATTTAAAAGCTGGTGACTATATTCAACTCGGGAGCGGGTCTAGTGCGACTCTTCACAAAATATTACAAGATGTTAACACACTTTCGGGGGGAGATGTCACTGTGGATCTCTGGCCGCATATCCGTACTGCGCCAGCGGATAATTCAACGGTTGTCGTTTCAAACGCTGAAGGTTTATTTAGGCTATCACAAAATCAGACTTCATGGTCGATTGATGAAGCGACGATTTTCGGCGTTACTTTCGCGTGTGTGGAGGCGGTGATATGAGTCGCTCTCTTACTACAGGGATTATAGGTGCATTGACAGCGGAGGAAATATTTCCGTTTTTTGCCACACGAATTTTTTTTGATACTCAAACCTTAAATTTCTGGACAGGGCTAGGTGATTTAGTAAACAACTCCATTACCTACACGGGAACAGGTCAACTTTTGCAGATTTCAGAGATTGCTGAAACAGCAGAAATTAGTGCTAAAGGTGCAACCCTTACTCTGTCAGGCATACCTTCGAACCTAATATCATTAGCTTTATCAGAACCTTATCAAGGTAGAGAATGCGAAATTTACTTTGGCGCAGTAGATGTAAACAGACATTTTTTGAAAACGGAGGATGGTTCCCTGCTTTTGTTGGAAAACAGCAGTAGGATAGTTTTAGAAAGTCCAGGCGATGCGGATGAAATCGTTAAGGTTTTTTCTGGGTACATGGATCAGATGAACATTGATGAAGGTCCAGAGACATCAACGATAGCTTTGAGTGTAGAAAGTAAATTGATTGATTTAGAACGTCCAAAGGTTTTTAGGTTTACTAACTCTAGTCAAAAATCAAGATTTCCAAACGACAAGGGTTTTGAATTTGTTGAGGATCTTCAAGACAAACGATTTAACTGGGGCAGGGCATGAAGTGTCAGGGTTGGGAAAATGCTCTTATGGATTACGTCAATTCAGTCAGAGATGAGCCTTGCAACTGGAACGGTTTTGATTGTTTAACTTTCAGCAATCAAGCGATAAAAATTCAAACTGGAAAAGGCTTTGCTGAGGATTGGATTGGTAATTATACATCTCCAGAAAGTGCTTTAAAATTTTATTTAAAGTTAAGAAAACAGCACGATAATCAAAATATCATTTGGGGTATTGATCAAATCTTTGAAAGAAGAGATAGCAAGATACCTTTTCGTGGTGATCTAGTCGCGAGGCCACAAGAAAAATCAGTATTAGATTATTCTTTCGGAATAGCCATAAGTGATCTTATCGCATTTTCTGCTGATCATGGTCTAATGTTTTTAAAACCCCAAAATCAAGATATTTACTGGCAGATACAATGAAATGGTTTCTTGGGATATTATTAGCTTTAGTCGCAACCCCAGCGGCGGCTGATCCCATTTCAATTGCAATTTCAGCGGTCACGGCTGCTGTTGGTGCGGGTGTGAGTACGGGATTCGCTGCTATAGGTACATCTTTTTTTTCAGCGTTTGCCACAAAATTTGCAATTTCAGTTGGATTGTCATTTCTATCATCAGCACTTTCACCGAAGCCAAAAAGATCAAGCGGATCAACCCAAGCTGGATATCAAGTTGCTGGAATAGGACCAGCACAGGATCATCAGATCATTTACGGACAAACAAGAGTTGGTGGTGTAATCGTTTTCAAAGAAACAACGGATAGCAATAAATATTTGCATCTGGTTGTTGCTATCGCTGGTCACGAGTGTCAGGAAATTACAAGCGTATTTTTTAATGATGAGGTTTTGACATTAGACGGTTCGGGCAATGCAACGGCTCCTGCGAAGTACAATGGGAAAGCCAGGGTTATTAAACATCTTGGAACTACAACCCAAGCAGCAGATAACACTTTAATCAACGAGTCAAACGGAAAGTGGACAAGTAATCATAGGCTCCAAGGGATTTGTTATTCTTACATTCGATTAGAGTTTGATGGTGATGCTTACCCCAACGGAGAGCCAGCTATTAGCTTCTTAATCAAAGGTAAAAAAGTCTATAACCCAAATACCACTTCTACTGCCTGGTCTGATAATGCGGCTCTTTGCTTGAGGGATTATTTAACCTCAGACTATGGGCTAAACACGGATGACATTGACGATACTCTTTTCGGAGCAGCGGCAAATATTTGTGACGAAAATGTCAATCTAGCGGCTGGAGGGACAGAAAAAAGATATACTTGTAATGGAGCATTCACGACTGCTGAAAAACCTGCTGATGTCATTGATGATCTTTTGACTGCATTAGGAGGTACGATCTGGTATGCACAAGGAAAATGGCGAGTAAAGGCTGGAGCTTACACCAGCCCTGTATTGTCTTTGAATGAAGATGATTTGAGATCATCAGTTAAGATAATTACCAGACACTCAAGGCGGGATAATTTCAATACTGTAAAAGGTGTTTTCAAGGGATCAGAAACTAATTTTATGCCATCTGATTATCCTGCGGTGACATCTCAAACATTCATTAATGTCGACAATGGTGAAGAGAGTGTTTTGGATTTTGAATTGCCATTTACGGATACCAATACGAGAGCGCAGCGTATTGCAAAGATGGCTTTATTCAGAAATAGAGAACAACTGACGGTTAGCGCGGTATTCGGGTTGAAGGCTTTTCAAGTTCAAGTTGGTGATATCGTACAATTTACGAATACTAGGGCGGGGTTTTCTGACAAGACGTTTGAGGTGGTTAACTGGAGTTTCAAACCTGAAACTGATCAAACCTTAAACGTAGAAATGGATCTCAGAGAGATATCCTCAAGCGTATTTGATTGGAATGCAGAGGAAAGTGTATTTGAACAAAACAACACAACTCTGTTAGATCCTTTTGTAGTGCCTCCGATTGGTTTAACGGTTGAGTCAACCGCTAGAATCATCAATGAACATCTTACTAACGTTATAATCGTTACTACCACAGCAGACTCTCCAGAACAGATTGATCAGGTAGAAGTACAGTTTAAAAAGAGTTCATCAACAATTTTTAAAAATGCTGGTTTTGGAGAGGTGGGAATCGTTGAAATATTAGACGTTGAAGATGATACCTTTGACGTAAGAGTGCGGGGAATAAACACGTTTGGTATAAAAGGTGATTTTGTAAGTCAAACGAATTTTAAAGTTGAAAACTTAGCTGATCCCCCAGCGAATGTAACTGATTTAAGTTTCAATGTTTCTTCTGGTGGTATCTTATTAGAGTGGGAGCCTGTGCCTGATCTGGATTTAAGTTTTTACCGAATCAGACACTCGTTTGTGGAAACATCAGCAACTTTCGGTAGTGCGATTACTATCGTTGATAAAGTAGCAAGGCCAGCGAATAGCGTTATAGTTCCTCCGCAATCTGGAACCTACTTAATAAAGGCATATGACAAAGGAGGTAATCAATCGGTTGCGGCAACCTCCGTGGTTGTTCGTGCTGTTGATCTTGATACGTTTGGTACAACTCAAAGACAAACTGAGCATCCAGGTTTTAGCGGTTCCAAAACAGGTTGCTCTGTCGCAAGTAATCGTCTCCGAATAACTGATCCTTCATCAGCACCATCAACAGCAAGTTATGAGTTTTCTAACTACATAGATACTGGAGCTGTTAGAGTTGCAAAAGTACAAATGGAGATAGAAAACATTCGATTGGATGATAATCCAGCGGTAACTTTTGATACTCTTTCTGGGAATTTTGATGATCTGCCTGGGTTATTTGATGATCTTACAGGTGGTTCATCTTTCAGTGACACTAATGTGATTCAATTTGTTGCTACGACGAATGATGACCCTGCGGGTACTCCATCGTGGAGTGCTTTCAAAAGATTTAGAGCGGGTGATTTTAGTGGTAGAGCCTTCAAATTTAAAGTAGAATTACAAAGCACTGCGGATGATATTACACCAGCACTAAATCAACTAGCAGCAACGGTAAGATTCTGATGGCAACTCATGATTATGTTATAGGCGATGCAACAACCCCAGTGGTTAGAGCGGATATTAATAACGCTCTAAGTGCTATTGTCACCAATAATTCCAGTGCAACAGCACCCTCTCCAACTTTCGCGGGGATGTTATGGTTTGATACTACAAACAACCAGCTAAAAATGCGGGATGGGGCAAATGCAAATTTCATAATTATTGGTGAATTAGATGTTTCAAATTCGCGATTTAAGTTACAAAGCAATGAGTTAAAAGCAGCATCCGCAGCGGGCATTGATATTTTAAATTCCAGCGGAACAAAGATTATTGATCTTGAAATTGCTTCAGAGGCAACAGCAAAAACAGGAACAAATAACACAGAACTGATGACACCTTTGAGAGTGCGGCAAGCGTCTCCGATACTCCCAGGTATGATTTTCCCTTACGCTGGTCTTTCAGCACCTTCTGATTATCTTTTTTGTCATGGTCAATCATTGAATACAGGCACTTACAATGATTTATTTCAAGCACTTCAATATACTTATGGAGGTTCAGGATCTTCATTTTCACTACCTGATTTGCGCGGAAGAGTTATTGCGGGTAAAGATAACATGGGTGGCAGTTCCGCTGATAGACTTACCTCCCCCATAAATGGTGATACACTGGGGGCTGCGGGAGGAACTGAAAGTCATACTTTGACAGAAGCAGAACTTGCCTCACATACTCATTTTATAGCTAGTAACACTGGTGATACATCTACTGCCCTTAGTGCATCAAATTTTTTATCAAATAAAGGTAATTTTGGTTCGTCAAATAATTACATTTTAGCTGGTGTTTCTGGTGGGGCGCAGCACGGAAAGACTTCAAGCACAGGAAGCGGTACAGCACATAACAACGTCCAACCCACATTTATTCTTAACTATATCATAAAGACCTGAATCATGGCTGACAAAAAGGTTTCTGAATTAGACGCGATTACTGGAGCAAACACAGCAGCAGATGATTTTTTTCTGATCGTAGACAGCAGCGGCTCTGTTAGCAAAAAGATAAGTAAAGATGAGTTGAGTAATGCGGTTGGAATCGGTGCAACCGTTGACATTAATGGTGGGACCATTGACGGCACTACAATCGGCGGGTCCAGTGCCGCTGTGGGTACGTTCACTACTGCGAATGCTACTACCTTAGACACAACAAATATTGAAGTGACAAATATCAAGGCGAAAGATGGAACCTCAGCTGGATCAATAGCAAATTCAACTGGTGTAGTTACACTTTCATCCTCAGTTTTAACAACTACTGACATAAACGCTGGAACTATAGATGGAACTACGATTGGCGGGTCCAGCGCGGCTGTTGGAACTTTCACTACTTTGAATTCCACCACATTAGATTCAACAAATATTGAAGTCACAAATATAAAAGCTAAAGATGGAACTGCTGCTGGTTCTATTGCTGACTCCACAGGAGTTGTGACTTTAGCTAGTTCAGTTCTTACGGATACCGATATTAACGGTGGAACTATTGATAATGTAACTTTAGGTGCTGCAACTGCTGGCGCGGGAACATTTACCAGTTTAAACGCTACAACTGCTGATATTAATGGGGGAACTGTCGACGGTGCGGATATCACTGTTGGCTCTGGAAAGACACTGAACGTATCAGCGGGAACTCTTACCCTCGCAGACAATCAAATTTCAGGAAATAAAATTGATGGAGGTACGATTTCATCATTTGCGTCAACTGGGATAGATGACAATGCTTCTAGCACAGCCATAACAATCGATTCAAGTCAAAGGGTTGGAATTGGAGCAACAAGCGCAACAAATGATGCTCTGCTAACTATCAGAGATAGTGGAACCACTAACCCAATGGCGCGAATCTCATTTGATAGTGGGGACTCAGGGGTCACCAATGGCGTGAAGCTGGGATACACCGCTGCTACCTTCGCCCCCGATTTTGAAATCAGCAATGGTGATGCGGGTATTATTAGATTTTCAACTAATAATACTGAAAGAATTCGTATAATGAGCGGAGGTAATGTCGGTTTAGGAACTACTGCACCAGATGTACCACTTCATGTAAAAGGTGGGAGTAGTGTAGAATCAGCAATTATAGTTGACAGTACAGGCGTCGGTGGTGGACACAAGTACGGCATTCGTCCTGGATCGCCAGGAACTAGCAATGGACATTTTACTATTCATGATGAAGTAAATAATGCAACGAGACTAGCTATTACAGATGGCGGACTCGTGTTAATTAACACAACTGCGGCTATTGCTAATCATCAATTAAGAGTTCACGGTGGAAGTTCTACTGGTGCTATTGCAATTACAGCGGCCACCAACATGAATAGCACAATTAGTTTTGGAGACCCAGCAAATAGCTTAATAGGTCGAATTGAGTACGCCCATAATGGCGATCAAATGCGGTTTTTTACAAACGGTAGTCAACGTATGGTTCTTGACCAGTTCGGTCGCCTATTCATACGAAAAACAACTGCAGGTCTTACGCTTTCAGGGGTTGAAAATAACTTTTCGGCTGACAATGGCTATTTCGCGGTAACCAGCACGGGAGCATCATTTCACTTAAACAGACAAAGTTCAGACGGTGCTCTTGCAACCTTTAGGCATAATAATGTGACAGAAGGTAGCATATCTGTATCTGGCACTACTGTATCCTTTAATGGTGGACACCTTTCACGTTGGTCACAAGCCTCAGACGGCAACCGCATCGATGGCTTGCTCAAAGGGACGGTCATGACCAATCTGGATCAGATGGCTGTTTGGACCAGTGAGGATGGCAGCACAACTAAAGATAACGAGCAATTAAACTGCATGGCTGTGTCATCTGAAGAAGGCGATAAAAATGTGGCTGGGGTGTTTGTAAATTGGAATGAAGATAGAAATGAAGACCTGAACGACATTTACGCAAGTAGTGCGCAAAACGATATGAATATTGCAATGACAGGCGATATGGTTATTCGCATCGCTAGTGGCACAACAATAGCCCGAGGTGACTTGCTGATGAGTGCGGGCGATGGCACAGCCAAGCCGCAGGGTGATGACATTGTTCGTAGCAAGACTATTGCAAAGGTCACCAGCACAAATGTTTCATATACTTATAGCGATGGGTCATACCTTGTGCCGTGTGTACTAATGGCGTGTTAGAAAGAGGGGAAAACAATGTCAGTAACGTGGACAGTCAATAATCTTGATTTTCATAAAAGTTTGAGCGGAAAAAGCAACGTGGTTTTTAACATACATTGGAGTTGTCAAGATCAAGATTCAGATGGAAACACTGGAAGAGTATATGGGACTGTTGCTATTCCCACTGATGACCTGTCTGGTTTTACTGCATATGCAGATATCAAAGAAACGCTTGCGGTCAAATGGGCAAAAGATGCACTGGGTTCTGAAAGAGTGTCAGAATTAGAAAGTTTGGTTGCTGCTGAGATTGCAGAAAAAGCAACTCCCAAGCAAGGCACAGGAGTTCCGTGGTAAATTAAGGAGATTGAAATGGGAAAAAATGAAAAGACACCCATCTCGATTGAAAACATAGACTATAATTTTGAAGATTTAACAGAAGAACAACAGCGGATGATTAATCACGTTGTTGATCTGGATCGCAAGTTAAACAGTGCTAGATTTAATCTAGATCAATTACAAGAAGGAAGAAACGCTTTTTTTAATAAGTTAAAAGCGTCTTTGGAGAATAAAGATGAGTCAGGAGTTAAAGACAGCGGTTGATGTTTCGGCTGCAACCACTGGTGGATTGGTCTGGTTTGAATGGATACATCCGATAGCTGGCTTGTTTACAATCGTATGGCTCGGAATCTCAATATGGCAATCTCCAACTGTTCAAAAATTATTGAAGAAAGACGATGCTGGCTGAACTTGCAGCTTGCAACGCTGCCTTTGCTGTCATCAAGCAGTGCGTTCAAAACGGTGGTGAGATTGTTAACGCTGGAAAGGCGATTGCTAAATTTGTTTCTGGTAAAGAGGAACTTCAAAGAAAGGTTGCTGGCAAAGACAGGTCCAAAGCAAGTTCTTCAGATCTTGAGGCTTTTATGGCCTTGGAGAAAATCAGACAGGAGGAAGAACAACTAAAACAGTTGATGATTTATACTGGACGCCCAGGTCTTTGGTCAGATTATCAAAAATTTTGCGCTCAGGCGAGGAGAGCAAGGCGCGAAGAAGAAGCAAATAGAGTTAAGAAACGAAAGAAAAAATTATATTTATTGGCGATTTGTGGGTTAGTATTTTTAGGCTTTGTAGCAATCGCTGGCTTTGTTGGTTTGCTATATTTAAACTCTCAAAGATGAAGCTCGTATTCATGTTGACTGTCATAACGTCATTTAATCATACTATCTCAGAAATTCCATATTCTAGTATGTCTGCTTGCAGAGATGTTCAAAGGCAGATTATGCTTCCATACCTCGCGTCCTGTATTCCCAGAATAGTCCCTCAATCAACTAAAGTTTATTAAGGAGGTTTTCAAATGACTGCTAAAAAACCAATTCAAAAAAAGTTTCAAAAGAAAACTAAGTATCAAGGTTATGACCTAGATGGTGATGGTACAATCACCGATGAAGAGTTGGCAATGGCGACTGCGATGAAGGAAGAAGAAAGCGCACTTCGCAAATCACGCACTCAAAGAAACATGGCTTTATGGACTTTGATTGCAATGGGTGTTTTTACGCTTGCTATGTTTTTTATCCCAACCAATCGAGTGACGGTATTGAGTGATATTTCAAATCTGTTTTATCTGAGCGGTGCGGGTATCGTTGGTGCTTATATGGGCATGAGCGCATGGATGTCCAGAAAATGAATAGTGCTGATATAAACACCGCAGACATTCTTGAGCGAGAGATAGAGTTGCTGAGAGCTAGGGCTGATTCGGAACAAGGAGGAATGGGTAATTATTACACCACGATATCTATACTTGAGCAAAGACTCAGAGAACTGCGAGAAGAAGAATAATGCTTGCCTTACTAGGATCAGCCCTTGGTTTTGGAACGTCAATTATCCCAGAGATCTTAGGTTTTTTTAAGCAAAAGCAAGCCGATGCACAAGAAATAAAGATGTTAGAGGCTAAGGCAGCATACGCCGAAAAACTCAATGAATTAGATTTAAAAAAGCTAGATGCCAAAGCAGACATTAGCGAATCGGAGAACATATATAAACATGATCAATCCCTTGACGCTGGAACTTTTGTCAACGCTCTTAGGGGGAGTGTGCGCCCTGTTATTACTTACCTCTTCGTCTTGATGTATATCGGGGTTAAGTGCGTGATGATTTACGCT
>TARA_R100000329_G_scaffold31568_1_pt1 | contig 19469 bp, 28 predicted proteins | sample TARA_R100000329 | Tara Oceans TARA_R100000329 (sample SAMEA2620783) | marine metagenome | biome: marine biome (ENVO:00000447); feature: surface water layer (ENVO:00002042); material: "saline water (ENVO:00002010), including plankton (ENVO:xxxxxxxx)" | depth 5 m | reverse complement strand
TTGTGGTATATTACCATATAATTGAGAATCAACTCCTATTCATGTCTCCCAACTCATACTGGTGCGATTGCGAAGGATGCCAAAAAGAAGTTGAAATCAATGTTTATGGGTTTATTGGGATCATTGAAAATGTTTGGTGCGATGAATGCGGATATGAAGGCGATTCATCCTAAAAGCCTTCGGGCCTAATAACAAAGAACAAGCCCATATGGTTGTAAAGTTGTTAATAACTACTATATAGGTTTGTTTAACTGGTGTAATTATTCATCATAGATGGCTGTAAACAATGTTTAAACAGTTGCGTAATGCGTTCTATAGAAAAGCGTTAGAATGAATCTAACGAAACAAATAAAAAGAAATGGTAGTTATTAACAACTTTTTGCGCTTAACAAAAACATACAACCATATGGCTTTGTTCAAATTTTTTAAATTGTCTCGTTTTAAAGAATTATCGTTTAAAACACCTATTTTTAATGAAAAAGCATTAATTATGCAGCCTTAAAGCATTAATTTTAAATGCCCAAAGACAAAACCGCCACTATTATAGGGTATGGCGTTCACCCAGTAAATGATACAGAATGTCTGCCGAACAAGAGGCAATAGACAGATTAACCGAAGTATTCACAATAATCAAAGATACTCTGGAAGATGCAAATAAGAGTAAGCGAGAATTAAGGAAACTTACTGATGCAGAGAAAGCCGCAATATCAGAAATAACGAATAAATTAAAACAAGTTAGAACTAATTTATCCAATTATTTAAAAACATTTAGAGTACAAACAAGCCTACAAGATTTTAACACGGGCCAAAATTGATAATCTTTAAAACATATGCTTTTTATCCTGGGAATACATTGTTTATCATTTAAATGAGGGCGCAAGTGGCAAAAAAATTCCGAGCCAAATTTTGAGAAAAACGAGTTGATTAAGATGAATTGGAAAGATTTACTGAAAGCAGAATATAACCCCAAAGCCCACACAATATACGAAGATTCCAGAGGTTATAAAACCGAAATGGATTCGAAAAATGTTAATTATTTAGAACCATTAGATACGGCCATAACGAATGCAGACGGAACACCGAAAACTTTGATGCAAGCAGAAAAAGAGGGTGTGAGTTTGGCTACTAATTTAACCGTCAGGGGAACAGACTTAGAAAATAAGACTGTTGAAGAATACAATAATGATAAAAATCTCCGAAATCCCTTCTTATTGGCTAAAAAATAAAACTGAAAAAATTCCGCCACAAATTTTTGGAGAAATTAAGATGAGTTGGAAAGATATTCTAAAAGAAGAACCTATGGAGATTAATCCTCCTAAAAGAATTGAAATGGTTCCTATTGATAGAGAGGGGATAGCCGATGTTGAGAATAATTTTGATGTTGATGGTTGGCCTAAATATGTTCTTTATGGAAATAGAATACAACGCATGAATATTATCTACGCTTTATATGAATATGTTAGTTCAGGAAAATACAAAATCATTCCTTACAGAAACTTTCAATTACTTCCTAATCTTGAAACTGAACTTGATTTGGATAAAGACGAAGCGTGGAGTTTCTTCTCTGATATTAGGGCTAAACCGAATATTGTTGAACTTCGCTACAAAGGAATGCCTGTGTATAGAGAATTAGATATGGGTGGCGCACTAACCGTGTATAGAAGAAAACGGTGATATTATGTGGGAAGACATACTAAAAAAGGACTCAGACTTAACTGATGAACAAAAGAAAACACTTGAAGAGATTACAAAAGAATTAACTGAAGCATTTAAAAAGTATGATTTAAATGCACTTAATTTGATGTTTTTCCCTGGTGGAACTAGTAAATATTCTTCTAAAGAAGAACTGATGAGTCATATGGTAAAAAGAGTTAAAACTGCTATGAAAGCAGGATTGCTCAAGAAATCCGACAAAATTTTTTGAGAAATTAAGGTGTTATTATGTGGAAAGATGAAATTAAAAAACAAAGGATAAAAACGACAGGAGATGCTTTTTCTTCTAGAACAGATGAACAGCAACTTAGAATGGATGCTTTAGATTTTGCAGATTCGATTATTGCTAGAATTGTAACAAAATTAAGAACTATGCTTAAAGATGATACCGTAGGCTCAACTGATAATGATATACGAGAATTAAGACAACCGCTAAGAGAAATTTTCTTAGACCGAGCAGGGCTAAATTAAAAAGAGGTGATATTATGTGGAAAGACAGTATTAAGAAACAAAATCAACTACAGAAGAATATTGAAGGATTTATTAGGGATATTGATAGTATTCAAAGTAGATTAGGAGAAATGACTAGATTTGTTCCTATTCCTCCGATGGCGGCTAAAGAACTTAGAAAAGTGTTTAAGGCTTTAGATATGGCAGAAGAAGCATTAAGAGATATGCACGACGAATCTTTCTGAAGAGTGATATTATGGTAGATTTTAGAAATATCTTAGAACGAGGTAAATCAAACTATACTGTAGTTTTTAATAAACTATCACCAAGAAACAAAGGTGTTTTCAAAGCAGCCTATAATTACATTAATGATGCTTTTCCTAAATTAGAAAAAGAAGGTATTTCTGCTGATGATGTAGATACCATTCTTTCTACTACTATTGGAGGAATGTTGTTTGGGGTAAATGAAACCTATAAACAGTTTGATTTCAAAACAGACCCCGAAGAAACAGATGAACAAATTGATTTGGATGATGAAAATAATCCTTTTGAAGTGCCAGATAATATTCTCTCTAAAATAAAAGACTTAGCAGAAGATGTCATCAAAGAAGAACTTTCCGAAATGGCTGAAAAAATAGCCGAGCAATTAGGAATTAGTTCTGATGAAATCATGGAAAGTTTTGGTGAAGTATTATCCTTACCAAGTGCTACAAATCTTATGGGATATTTACTTGGTCTAACTGCCTCATTTTATTACGATAAGGCACAAGAAATGGAAGAGGCTGATGAAAGAAAAGAACCTCTTCCCCGTATTAAATTTGACGAAAGTGGATTCAGTTCTGCTTTCCAAGACGAATACAAGATGGAAAAATGGTTTGACAATCTAAGGAAGTGATTTCTTGGATTGGTTCTCTATTCTGAAGAATCAAGTGGCTTCCACCAAAGGGAAGCAATTTCAACTTGATTTTACTCAGCCTATGGTTGAGGAAGAAGAAGAGAACTGTAAAGAAAAATTAATTAAATTAGCAAGTTCTTTAGAGAAAACTAATTCTATTGAGGGATTTCCTATAGTAAGCGAGAAAATTATACCAGAAAGGAAGGCTATCTATTTTATGGCTATTCCTAATAGGACAAGACCAAACATACATCTCGTTGTACAGCAAAACCTAAAAGAAGTTCCTGAAGAAGTTTGCTGCGAAGCAATACAAGAATATAATAATTTAGGTAATAATGATATAATTTTTAGTAAACGAAGTGTTGCGGATAATTTCTATAACATTACAGTCATTAAAGGATTTTCGCCCGATTCAGACAGCAGCCTTTCATCAACTCTTACTGATGCTATTCGGATTGCTTCTCAAGGTAAATTTTATTATATTGCTCAAATACGAGGATTCTTTGACGAAATTGAAGAAGTAGAATCCACGCATGAAAAATTAGCAAGGAGGTATTTTAACCTATGAATTGGTTTAATATTCTCAAAAATCAAATTGCTTCTACAAAAGGCAAAACATTTCAATTAGATTTTAATCAGCCTATGATTGAAGAAGAGGAATGCAAAGAAAAATTAAGAGCAGTATTGAAACAGGTTGAAAGTATAAACTCTATTGAAGGCTTTGACAAAATAATAGATAAAAAAACAGTTCAAAGACATAGAAAAGTATTTCAATCTAAAGAAGACAAAAAATTTAGAGTCCGAATAAGAACGTCAGATAGATTATTTGATAGAGTTCCCGAAGAAGTTTGTTGTGCATTAATAGAATTATATAAGTCTCTTTCTAAGAATACAGAAGGGCCAGGAACACCACAAATTATTCAAGGTTTTTTGATTGACGCATCAAGAAGTTTTGATTATCACAAAGACGGAGCCGATGTAGAAACACTTCTTAATATATATTCTAAGGGCAATTATGAAGGATTTTACTTTGTTAAAATAAATTGCACATATAGAATAGAGGATGATAGAAACAGAGATAGCGTAAAAGAAACCATAGAACTTTGTGAAGAATTAACTAAGGAGTATGTGAAACTATGAATTGGTTTGACCTTCTCAAAAACCAAATTGCCTCAACCAAAGGCAAAACATTTCAATTAGATTTCAATCAACCTATGGTTGAGGATAGTGATTGTAGAGATGAATTTACACAATTAACCAAGAAAGCGTCAAAACTTTCTTTTGGGATAGAAGAGGATTCTGGTAAATCGGGGCCTAATAAATTTTACAAAGTATTCAATAACGGAGTTAGATATGAAAAAAGTCATTATATACCAATTATTACTGAATATGCTTTTCCAACAGAGCCAGTTCCAGAAGAAGTATATTGTAGGGCCTTAGAACTCTACAAAACAAAAGAGAAATATTATGACGAAATGTTTAATGGATATTACATCAGAGTAGGATTAAAAACACACAAAGAGACCTCTAATGGAAAAACATATCCTAGAATTCTACGAAAGAATTGTATGATTATGAAGGGAAGTTTTTTTGATGGAAACTATGCACACGGTTTTGTGTTTGATATGGATGCTCTTGGAAATACTCCTCAAGAGGCGATTGATGAATTTTTAAAGAAGGCGGGTTCTATATGAATTGGTGGAGCATAATCAAAAACCAAATTGCCTCCACTAAAGGCAAGACTTTTCAATTAGACTTTTCAGAACCAATGGTAGAAGATGAAGAAACCTGTAAAGAAAAATTCCTTGCTATTGTTAAGAAATTTTGGGAATTAGATTTTAAACAGTTTTTGTTGAAAGATATTGATTTTGGTCAAGGAGGATATGCTTCAAATACCTATAAAGTAGATGATGGTAATTCATATGAGACTTCTGTCTCTGTAACTTTTGCTAGAAGTAGTCCTGAAGTTCCTGGACTTAATCAAATGCCAGAAGAAGTAGCCTGTTGGTTTTTAGAGAACCTGAAACAAACTGCACGAAAAAGTTTCACAATAGATGGTGTAGTTTCAGTCGCAGAGGTAAGGATTGAAGAAATTAAAAAAGACAAAAGATTCGTATATTCTTTATTTTATGATTCAATGAGACAAGTGGGTGGGCCTTTGGCTTTTCATACAAGTATAAGAGTTGAAAAGAGTCCGTTTAGAACCGAAGAACAATTTATGAAAAATGTTGGAAGCCTTGTAAATTTTGAAAAATTACATCAAGCAATTAGAAATATTGTAGGTTGATACTATGTGGTGGGAAATTCTAAAACGACAGGTTGCCTCTACAAAAGGCAAACAGTTTCAATTAGATTTTAATAAGCCTATGATAGAAGAGGAAGAAGACGAGTGTAAAAGAAAACTAATTGCGTTCTTAAAAAAGGTAGAAACTATGGCTAGTTTTAGATATGAAAAAATAGACAAAGAAACAGTTGATTTTGGTGTTCCATACGATATAGAAGAAAAAGAATTACTTGGAAATTTTAATATAAATCGTGGCAGTTCTATTGAAGAGATTGAAAAAGAATTAGATGAAGAAAAAGCGTGTAGCGCAATTAAAGTTATTTTAGAGGCAGAGAAATATTATAGCCTTTTATCATTTAAACCTCATAATAGCGTTATTAATATAAAAGATACTGATTATATGATTGATGGGATTCATGGCTATGCTTATTTTTCAAATGTTCCGCTAATTAGGGGTCGTCAAGACCCCTATTCAACATTTTATATTGATTTAGATATTTATAGAAATATGACAACATTTAATGTATCTTTCGCAAGTGGTTCACATAAAACAATTTTTGATTACATTAGGAGAGAATTGTCATGAATTGGTGGAGTATTATTAAAAATCAAATTGCCTCAACAAAGGGTAAGCAGTTCCAATTAGATTTTAACCAGCCTATGATTGAAGAGGAAGATAATTGTAAAGAAAGACTGATAAATATTTTGAATAAGTTAGAAACTTTTCTTTTGAATAAAAAAGGAAGTAGTAAAGTTCTACTTTTACAGGTTTCAAAACCAGGAAATCTTGAAGATATTTCTAATGAAGACTGTTGTAAAATTTTAGATATTTTAGGAGCAAATGGCTCAGATGCTAAAATTAAAATAATAAAAGAAGCAACTGTTTCTTCTGGCGGCGAAAAGCATGCTTCTGCTCAATATGATTTTCAAACTGCTTATGTAGAAAAATACGCATATTTTGAAAAAGATAGAGTGTATGATTTTTTGAATATTCATGCAAGAAAAGGAGATAATTATGGACTACAATACGAGCATTCAGTAAAAATGAAAGCAGATAGCCCAGAAAGACAAAAACTACTTGATGAAATATTTGATTATGGAATTTACCGTATTTATGATGAGGGTTGATTATGTGGTGGGAAATTATCAAGAACCAAATCGCTTCAACAAAGGGCAAAACCTTTCAGTTGGACTTCAATCAGCCTATGATAGAAGAGGAAGACAATTGTAAGGAACGCCTAATTAAAATGATAGATGCTCTTAGTAAGATTGATGTGAGAGATTATTTTAGATATCCTTATTTAGATAAAAAAATGCCTGTTGAAGATTTTCAAAAATTTTCAAACCTTGCTCAAGAATATAAATTTGAATCTGGTTCTGTTCAACGGGGAGATTATATAAGGTATGTAATTATGAATAATATAATGGAACCGTTTGATAATATAACTGAAGACGCTGCTTGTCATATATTAGAGGTAGTAAAGAAAGAAAAGCCCGGTAATTTTTCTTTTGTTTATGATGAAAACAAAGAATATTATTCCTTGCATATTATGATAACTACAGAAAAACTTCCTGAACCTTTAATAGATACTGGGGGACTATATATTCTTTATTTAAGTATTGATTTAACTGACCACTATGACCATTTTTATGATGAGGTCTGTGAAATTGAAAGACTGGAAGGCGATATTGGTAGAATCTTTGCCAACGCTTGAACCTGAAATGAGCAAGGTTGATAAGGTCAAGAAGCATCGCTTGGTGTGAGGTCGTATTTATGAGTTGGAGAGACATTGTTCGTAAAGGTAGTTGTGGCTCGGAAAGAGAAAAGCAACAATTTGAAAAGAAACTATTTGATAAGTCAGGCGCAAAGCCAGATTTCCTAGATTTAGATAAAGACGGGAACAAAGAAGAATCCATGAAAGATGCCGCAAAACAGGCAAAAGAAAAAGAGGAATGAACATGACCCGATGTTCATATCTTGATTCTTGGTTTGATTGTCAATCTAAAAAGATTGACGAAGAAGAAAAGAAAACCAAGAAGTGCTTCGCAACGGGAGAGAAAAAGAAATGAGTTGGAAAGAGATTATTCGAAAGGAAGAAGAAGAGGAAAAGATGGCGGGAGCCGTAACGACCACTTCTTCTCCTGCTATGTTTAATCCTAAAGCAATCCGGCGAAAAAAGAAAGAAGAGGATGAGGAATATGCCTGAAGACAAGAAGAAGGCTCCTAAAAAGTTCAAAGGAAACTCATTAGACCAAACTCTTGGCAATCAAAGATTTGTAGAAGAATTTAACGAATGGAGAGACAATTGTCTTTCTATCAGCGCAGGTGATATGAAAGTTCAAAGAGTTCCATCACTATACGCCTTTCTTAAACAACACATCAAAAACGCAAGAAGTAAAAGTAGAAATAAAGAAGTTGAGGGACAGGGCGTTGCAGATATTTTAACAGCAGTCGAAGGTTTCGTTGATAATGAATTATTGACTGTTGGTAATATTAAAACCATCAAAGCCCTTGCTAGTACTTTAAAGGGAATGAAAGATACTGGTCAAGATATTGGTGGTAAGTCTCCAGCATTTGACCCTGCGTTCATTTTATTCACAGACAAACCTGTTGGTGAAGGTGGGCAGAAAAGAAAGGAAAGAAAAGTCCAAGGACACTATGCCACCGAAAGTTATGCAAAAAAGAATAAAGTTCCGAAAGCAAATGATGAATGGTTTGCTGGAAAAAATCCACCGCATCAGGCTCTCTTTTCAGAAAATTCAACTAAGTTCGCAAGACCAAGAGGGCTTCTTTATATTCTAGAAGATATTGATAAGCCAGAAATTGACGACTTGGGTATTGAAAACTTATCAGGTGTTGATGCAGAAGAGTTAGAAGACCTTAGTTCAATCCAAAGTTATTTTAATAAAGTAGTTCGCAATAATGCGTTTTGGAACGCTGGCGGAAGACTATTAACTAATAAGGTTAGAACAGACTTTAAAAGCAAAAAGTTTAGGCTAACTAATAAAGACCAGAATATCGCAAGAGGTCTGGCTAAACTTGGGCCAGCAGATGAAGATAAATCTATTGCTGGTGATATTTCTGTAGTTTCTTTTCCAAAAGCAGTAGGTAAAGAAGTCTTTATTGAATTAGTTGATAGAGCCTTAAAAAGAAAAGGCACAAATAAAGCACCCAATGGTTTTCGTGCGTGGCAAAATGATACAAGGGGCGGCTTTGATTACAGAAAGACAGCCAAAGAAAAATATCCAGATACATACCAAGATGATGACTTTAAGTTAAATCCTAACCAAAAAGTTATTTCTAAAATGTGGCAACAAGTTTTATGGAGACGATAATATGACTGAACTAACAAAATGTGATGCTATTCAATGCGCTTCTAATAAAAATAGAACTTGCGTTAGAAGAGTAATTAGTATTGATGAAAAGGGAAGATGTAGGCAATATGACCCAAGAGCAGAAGGAGACAGACCATTGATGCGAAATCCAACAAATATGCTATCAAACTATCAAGAGATTCAAAGAGAAATGGATAAGTATAGACTTAAATGAAAGTGATAATATGGCAGTTAATCGTAAGCGTTGTGGTCTTTGTCAAGCAGACAACCGAGAAGAGTTGGAATCCCTTCTTGAGATGGGTTCAATGACTTGTGATGATATGGATGCACAACATGGATGGAGAAGCGGAACTGCCGCACAACATCAAAGAAACCACATGGGAAATTATGAAATGTCATCAAATCCTCGTTGTGTTCTATGCACAGACCCAATGAGGAAACACTACGAACTTGCGATTAAAGAAGGCAATATTACCATTGAGGCTGTTTCTTCTGCGCTGGACACCACAAAAGAGCAGGTGCGTAGGCACATTAAACACCACTTAACGCCAATCGTGCAGGAGTCTGCGGCCATGATGCTGGCAAAAAAGGAAGTAAATGAAGTTGATTTGCTATCAAACAATGTGCAGAAGTTAGATATGCGTTTAGAGCAAGTGTTCAACGATTTAGGGAATGACCTTGACCCTAAGATGATTGATGCTCTTACCAAGTTAGCAAGAGAAATTAGAGAATCTTTGAAGTATCTTATGGAGTTTAAAGGTAAATTGATTCACAAGAGACAGGACACAATTATTGTTGCACAAATGCAAATTGTTCAAGAAGTGTTGGCACAGAACAATCCTGAGATTTGGCTGGATATTAAACAGAAAATGCAGGAGAGATTACAATGAGTTGGGAAGAATTATTAAAAGATAAAACTGAATTAAAGCGAAGAAACATTCAACGCGCTAATAGTTTGTTTAACCAAAAAGGCCGACAGTATGCTGATAAATTCGGAGGGCAAAGTAATGCTAAATATGATGCTATGGCTCGGATGGTTAAAGAATTAGAATTTCCTAGAACTTTTGATGATGATGAGAAATTTTTTAAACTATTTGATAAAATAACTTTTTTATTAGCATAAGTAGGAGAGATTACAATGAGTTGGGAAGATATTCTAAAAAGACCTCAATTGTATTTAACTGAATCTAAATATGAAAAGTTTAAGACAAGTCAAGCATTAGATTCTTTGAATCGTATTTTAAGAAAAGACCCAGCAAAGACACTAAATAGTGATGTTGGTTTTAGAGATAAGGGAATTAAAGGAGGAAGAAGTAGAAGGCCCTTTATTGATTTAACTACCGATAAACCACTTCAATCAGAGACAATAAAAGAATTGAGAGATTCTGGTTTTTATGTTACCGTTAATAGAGATAAAGACGGAACAGGAACCAAATACTTTATCAGGGGAGAATCGTTTAGTGGAACTGAAAATGTTGAACCCACAGAAGAAGAAAGAAGGGCCATCACTTCTCCCCTACCTCAATCAGCAAGAGATGAATTAGCACGAAGAGAAGCAAATAGGACTCCTGAAAGAAAACCCATGCCAAGAAAACAAATTGATTCGGAAGAAATAAAAAGACAAAAACGGACAATTATGGTTATGGAAAATATGCTTGAAGAAGCAAAAAAGCGAAATCCTCAAAGGGCTGAAGCAATAAGCCGCAATCTTGAAAAAGAAAAAGAAAAACTAAGAAATATGAGATGATTGGAATGAACTGGTTTTCTGTTATTAAAAAACCTCTTCCGTTTATTCCAGAAGATAACATGCCATCTTATTTTCTGTTCCCTGCATTAATGGACGAAGGTAATTTTAATACCATCTTAGATAGAATTAAGACTTCAAAGAAGTTTGTAAAGAGTTTGAGAGGAACTCTTTCTGCTCTAAAGGATTCTCCTGAGAAATATTATGAGGAATATGATACGGGTGAAGCAACATTAGAACAATTTACTGAAAGATTTAATAAATTGAAAGAACTTATTTCAGAAATTGAACCAGAAAAGAAATATTTATCGGAAAATGAAGCAATTTCTCAACTAAATATGATGAGAGATTTAATAAATAATGGAAAAAATAATGAAGCCAAGCAAAAATTTGCTGAATTTAGTAAAAATACTCCAAAATATAGCACAGATTCACAATATTGGAAAGCAAAACCAAAACTTCAACAAAAATATTTGTTCGTGAGCAACACATTAGGTGCAAAAAACTATATTACCTTCAAAAATCCACCAGAAAATAAAAATTTACTAAGAATTTTTGCCGAACTCATTGGTGGAGAACTAAGTGAAGGCATTATTTTAACAGATTTTGACAATTTTAAACAATTACAAGAGAAAATTCGTGGAGATTCTGGAGTTTCACAGTTTTATAGCGAACATTTTGCTCCTATTCTTGGAAAAAGAAAGTCGGCTGGGTTAAATTTTGTTGAAGGAGGCAAATCTTCAAAAATTCCAGATAATTTTCTTATATCTGATAAAAAGTTCACAGCCAAAGCAACATTTGATGCAAATGATGTGTTTAAATTTATAGATGTTCTCAATTCTGGTAAATTTGCTGGAAAAAAGGATAGATTTCTTCCAAAAGAGTTCCCAGATAGCGATGAAACTGTCCCAGATATGCTATTTTTAACAAAAAGCGGTAGTGGTGCTAAGTCAGTCGTTCTTAATCCAATGGCCTCTTTGATTCTTAAAACTGAATTTAAAGACGATTGGTTTTCTAATTTCTTCAATGAATTTAGAATAAATGAAACGCAAAGTGATGAAGAAGCAGAATTAGAAGTAATTGATGATATTACAGAATCTATTTTTCTAGGACAGGAAAATTCTCGCAAATTTAATGTAAGTGTTAGGCCCTTTATTAATGAATTAGTTGAAAACAAAAGCAGAACCGATACTAAAGCAGCAAGAACCGCAGTCAGAAAAGAAATTAGAAACCAAATGCGACTCTCTAGAAATATTAAAAATGCAGTAACTACTGCAAAAGATACCTCAAGAAGACAGCAATTAACCTTTTTGAAGGATTATTTTACTATTTCTGAATTCAAACAATTAAAACCCACTATTGAAAAAATATATGGCGCTGAGGACTTAGAATATCAATACATCGATTATTCAGGAGAAAATGTTGAAGAAGATGAGATGGGCGACCTTGCTTTCTATGTTCAAGTGACATTTGATGATGGAATAAGAGAACTTAATTTAACCCCCAATACCATTATTGAAAAAATACCTGAAGATGTATTACAACTTGTATTTAGTAATATTCCTAAGGTAAGGGATTTAATCACGGGTTCTTCTTTCCCTGAATTTGTAAAACAAAAGGCAGATGAAATGGATGAACTAATTAATTCTAAAGACGTTGGTGCAAGTCCTCTTGAACAGTTAAACCCAAAGAATTTTATTTCTTTTCTCTCAAGGATGGCTGACCACGCATTAAATGACATGACACCAAAGGAAGTATTTAAGTCCGTGAAGGCCAACCCGCAAAGCGAAGAGGTCGCTTCACGGCTTCAAGACTTGGATAAAAAGATTCCTGATTATTTGAAAAGGATTAGAAATGCAATTATTAAGGCGTTTGAAGTTCAAATGAAAGATATTGCTGAAAATTATGAAAAATACATGACGAGTAAAAATATACAGAACACAACAAAGGCACTTAACGCATTTAAAGAAGAGGGACTACTGGAGGACTAAAAATGGTCGTTGTTGCTGGTATTGAAATTGAAGACAGTTTTCTTAGTGAATTGAGACAACTTCCTAATGATAAACAGGACGCATTTAGGGTCAAATATACCGAAGAAAATATTTTACCTAAAGTTAAAGAAAAGACAGATAATAAACAAGTCTCAAGGGCAATGCTAAAAGAAATTAGACAATATATTACCGAATATCTAAATAGAGAAGGAACAAGCGAGCCAGCAAAACTTGAAAACAAACTAAAAAGAGTATTAGATATGCGTATTACTTACGGTGGAACGAGAGTTGATGCTCAATATTTAAATAAACAAAACTTTAGTGATTTATCTCAATTAAAAATTGGAAACCCTGATGAGAGCGTTCTTGAATTGAATAATGCTCAGTTTATTGATTCGTTAAATCTTACTGAGCGTGGAGAGTCCAATGTTAGGGCAGTTATGACTAAACTAAGAACTATTTTTGCAGAAACAGAAGTTTTTCAATTAGATGTTGGCTCAAGACTAAAAATGTATTTAGGCGCACTTGATATTTCAAAGAAAGAAAATAGAGAGTCCGTTTATGAATACTTTGAGAATCTTAACGAATCAGCACTTGACAAATTTATTGAAGATGGACAAAAATTCTTTGAAGCGGTAAAGTCAATGCCAAATCCATTTGATGAAGAGGGCTCAGAAGAGAAACATAAAGAACTTCTTGAAGATTTTGAAACGCTTTCAGAATTACTAAATAAGACACAATTAGATTATATTGCTGAATTTAAAACGGTAGAGCAGAATGTTATTCCTCCTAATTTGAGATGGTATACTCAAATTGCTAAATTGGCTTCACTTAAAAGATTAGTTGATTTAAGACCACCTGAAGAGGGAGGTAGAACATTAGACGACCCTCCCGAAGAATATTCTGAAGGCATGGATGAAGATGAAAATTGGAAAGAAAATGCAATTGTTGATGCTATTGAATCTTCAAGAGCAATTGATAGTCAATGGGAAAGTTCCTCTACTCTTGACTTGAGAGCAGAAGATAGTGCTCAAAAAGAATTAGATGCTGTAATTTCGCAAGCAGAAGAGGATTTACAGAACCTTGACCCTCTTCTTGCCCTTGAATACTCAAGAAATGATAGATTATTAGCGATTACTGAAGAAGGAGATGAGGCTCTGTATAGTCTTCTTACTGGAGCAAGAGAGGCTTTAGAAAGTGATGAGATTGTTTTAGACATTGACTTTGATACTGATATTGACGATTGGATAGAAGAATTTAGCGATACTACTGTCATTGATGATAGAGAAACCTTTCATTTACCTATTTCTGTTTTAGAAGACACGGATATGGCTAACCTTTACGATGAAAAAGATATTAGAGGAGCAACCTTAGAGAATATTGAAAATATTAATTTCTTCTTTGAAGAATTGGCTAAATTAGTGAGTGAGGAACTTCCGCAGTTCCTAAACTTCTATCGTAGGGGTGGGCGGGCTTCTGCTGGAACAGATATGAGAGAAACTTTTAGAGGCTTTAGAGGAGAATTATCAGCAAGAGTAAAGGAAAGTGAATATGCCAGACAAAAGGGAAGAGATGCTCCTTTAATCGGTTTAAGCGAAGAAGTGAAGTCTGCTCTTGTTCAAATGTTGGAGTCTGCAAATGAATATTTCTTTGAACCTGCCTTTACAGGAAGAATGGTTGTTGTAGTTCCTGACTTTGTTTCCAATGTTGGTGGCCGAGTTATGCAAATGCAGGGTGCTAAATTGGGATTAGAAACTGTAATGAGTGGGGCTTATTCTGTTATGGCGAATGCAAGAGTAGAAGATTTAACTGGAGATATGTTAAGTCCTATTTCAGATTTCTTAGAAATGGCTTTCCTTAAAAGTATTTCTATTGATGGAAAGTTAATTGATACTGGTGAAAAGGCAGCAAAAGCATTAACAGATATTTTTGAAAACAAAGAGAGAAACTATGATTATGTCGCCGCTTTGATTTATTATTTGATGCAATCTACAGGCGATTACCAAATGCAAGATGTTAGCCTAGAGGGTAAAACGATTGATAATAGAACCAAATCATTCTACGATTCTTATCAGGCGGGTAAAGCGTTCCCTATTTTTGCTTTACCTTATTGGCTTGATGCAAATACTGGTGCTTTTACTGCGAAGAAAAGAGACAAAAGAACAAAGGAAGAATATGATAGGCTTTTAAGAATCTTCCAAGAGGTTCAACAGGACTTGCCTATTCTTTTGAGAAAGATGCTCAAAGCCCACGATGTTGTAAGAGAGCAATTAGGCAAGCCGATTGTCTATGGATTTATGCCATTTAATGAAGTTGGTTTCGATACAATTATTAAGAAAATGCAAGTGGAAGAAAATCTTGATTTATCTTCCTTTGAAGTAGAGAATATTGTTAAGGAAATGGACTCCCATGAAAATATTTCTAAAGAGTTTGGTATTAGCGCAGAACAAGTATATTTGATTAAGGCACACTTTAGGTGATGTTTGTGTCATGGTTTAATTTGCTTAAAGTTGATATTGATTTTGCTAGATTACCTAAAAATATGGAAGGTGCTTATTATTCTGGCCCAAACAAACGAATAGAAATAGATGAAAAAAATATTTATGAATATCTTAAATCCAAAAACCAGACAACAGACGAAGAAGTAATTGATTACTTAGTTAGGGTTATAAATCACGAAGCAGCACACGCAGCACATGATATAACAGATGATAAGTTTCACAGAAGATTTAAAAGTCAAGGAGAATATATTGCTTATGCTTTAGAAAATATTGCTGACCCTATACATTTAAGATTAGTTAATTTTGTAAATCATCCAGATGTTTTTAACACAGCAAGAGGAAGAAAAATTAAAGAAATACTACAAGAAGCAGCAGACCAAGAATCAATGCCCCCTGAAGATTATGTCAAACAAAAAATTAAAATTTCGGGAATGTCAAAGGTGAAGTGAAATGGTTTCAAAATTTTCTGCCTCTGATATTTCCTTTAGAGAAATGTCTGAAGATGAAGCAGTAAAAGTTTTTCAAGACGACGGCTACTTTGATTATCAAAAAAGAAGAATGCGCTATCGTTCAATGTCCCGTGATTCTTCTTGGGCTACTGCTCCCGCAACTATGTTTGTTGCTTATTATGAAAATAAGCCAGTCGGTGTGATTGGATTTTCAAATTACAAAGGAAGACTTCTTGGTGCAGGTATTCATGTAAGAAATGAGTTTAGAGGTCGGGGTCTTGCTGGATTGCTTGTTGATAAAATTATTTCAGAGAAAGGCTCCAAAACATTGTATGTTAATATTGCTAATGATAAAATTGCTAATACCTATAGAAGTAGGGGGTTCAATGATATGAATATTAGTGAACTTCCAGAAGATTCTCAAAGAGATTTAGAAGGGCTAACATATGTAGACCAAGTTCAAAAATGGATGTGTTATAACCAACCAAAATGGAAAGAAGTATTAAAATTTTATCCTACAGGAGACTTTGCTAATTTAGGGCAGTATCAAGATATTCAAGATGACCATATAACTCATCCTGCAAAGGCAGACGATAGGGGAGAAGTTCTCGTTATCTTTAGTTCACATTATCTTAAAAGACACGACAATAAAAATGTTCGTAGAAAAATTATAACTGATGAAGAAATACAAAGAATGATTAGTTTAGGAAAACCAAGATTCTGGGCATATATTTATCCAGAATTAGATAACTTTGAATATGTTATAGGCCAGTTCGCTTTAGGTAGTCAGAAAATAAATAGATATAAGAAGAAGAAGCGTGATGATAAAGGAACAGTTAAAGATTTCTTAGATGCCTTAAATAGAGCAAACAATACAAATTACACTAGAATTCTAAACCTTTATCATATTTCGGGTGGCAATAGAAAGGGAGGCTACCCAACAGATGCAGGAAAACAATTACCTGTTGTTTATGAAAATACTGAAACAAGATATGGAGAAAAGCCCGGACATAGAGTAAAGAGAGGTAAAGGTGATGTTAGACCTGATATTAATCCATTTACCATAAATAGGGGCTGATATTATGGAAATGGAGGAGTTTAACTTTGAGCATGAAATGGATATGCGCCTTTCCAAAAACTCTTTTCCATATTTTTTCCAAAATGTGCTTGGTTTTGACTTTCCTTCTTATATTCAAGAATGGCATCAGTTGATGAATGAGACACAAAGAACTGTTATTATTTGTAGTCGTGACCACGGTAAATCTGTATTTATGCACTCATGGGTTGTATGGAAACTCATTTTCGAAGAACCGCCATATCAAATGCTTTACATTTCTTCTAACCAAAAGCAGACTCTCGTTCACATGAGAGATATTGATAAGATGTTCACCCATCCAATGCTCAAGAAATTTAAACCCGCAAGAGGTTGGGCTATTGGAAACATTACCCTCACTAACGGGAATCAAATCCTTGAGCGTTCAGTTGGTTCGCAGATTCGTGGTCTGCACCCTCAAGAAATTATCATTGACGACCCTTTAAAAGAGTTTAGTATGACAGGTATTCAAAAAGTTACTGATTGGTTTTATGGTGATATGATTCCCACACTTCACCATACTGCATCTTTGCGTGTCATTGGGACACCGTTTAGTTATACAGATATTTATCAACAGTTATCAGAAAATGCAGCATACACGGTTAGAACATATCCTTGTTTAAATGCACTAAATGAACCATTGTGGCCTGACCGATGGAATTATGAAGCATTAATGGCTCGTAAAGCAGAAGTCGGCTCATTAATGTTTACACGGGAATATATGTGTGTTCCTATTTCAACAGGAACTTCTCTCTTTAATCCTGAACATTTAGACAACGCTAAGAATAAAGATTTAGTCTTAAAACCTTTGAGAAGAGACGGATATAAATATTTTGTTGGCGTGGACCCTGCTATTTCAACAGACGGCGACTACAATGTGATTACTGTTATTGAAATGGATGAAGATGAAAATAAATCCATTGTCTATGTTGATAGGTCTAAAAATGTTCAGTTCCGAGAGAACATACAGAAGGTAAAATTAATCGGTCAATTGTTCCGACCCGAAGTTATCTTATTTGAAACAAATACATTTGCAAAATCATTTACTCAAGAACTCCGTCAAGTTGCAGATTTAAATGTTCATGACTTTGATACAACCCGAAGAAAGAAACAAGAGATTATTCTCAATTTACAAATGACTCTTGAAAATGGGAAGATTAACTTTCCATACGGCAACGAGGAAAGTAGAAGGGTTTCATCTGTATTGATTGAAGAAATGTCAATGTTTGCGATTACTGAACGAGGAAAGTTTGAGGGAATCGGAGCGCATGACGACATGGTGATGAGTCTTGCGTTAGCAAATGCGGCCACTTACCAGTCCTCCGAAGCGTTTATTCTCTTGGATGATTTGGGGTTATTTGACGATGGCGGCGGAGGCCAAAATCCACGAAGAATGAACTCCATAGGCTTGAACTTTTGAGGTATTTATATGACAGAACAGGCTGATAAATACCGTCAAGCGGCTCAACAAATGAACCGTTTAGCCGATTTAGATGAAGAAGAGGAAGAAATGAAAGATAACATAGAGCAGGAACTTGATATTGAAATCAAGTCTTTCTTTAGTAATTCTCATATTATGTCAGAATATGATGAGATTAATAAAATTTCAACAACATATAATCTAAATGCTACTGATGCTAAGAAGTATATTCCTGTTTTTCCAGATACTTATGTTATCCAAGATAAAAGCATTCCAGAACTAATTAAAAAGATGAGAATGTCAAGAAGAAAATTAAAAGGAGAACAACGAGATAAAATGTCAAAAGCAATTGATACTATGATTGATGCTTATACTGACCATTTGAATAAGTGCATTGGTTCAATTACATGGCTATCGGAATACACGGCTCCTCTTAGAAAGATGAGATACAACGAAAAAGATTTACATAAACTATATAAAATGAAAACTATTGATGAAAGAAGAGAGGTAGTGGATTCTCTTTGTAAATACTGGGAAGCAGAATTAGAACAGAATGGTATGGCTTACTCAAAAGAATATAGTGAACTATCAAAGGAAATGAAATTAGCAAAAAAGCAATTTAGAGAAGCGTTGTCAAAAATTACTCAGCAATCATTAACTAAATCAAAAAAGGAAAGACAGGAAGATTTTATTCTTAAAACAGTTTGTGAAAACCCAGGAATTAGTGCTCAAGTTATCCATGAAAGAATGCCTACATCATTAGCAAAAATTTCAAGTGCTAATTCTATTTCAAAGATGGTAAAGAAATTAGATATTTCATCTGTCGGTGGAAAATATTATAAAGTTCCATCTATGATTAAGAAAAATATTTGGGCTTATACTGCTGCATTTATTGACTCCGATGGTTATATTACTCTTGACCGCAATATGAATCCAAGAGTAGGGTTAGTCGCAACAGGGGAAAGAGGTAAGGCTTTTATGCAAGAAATGCACAAGTCAATTGGTTTTGGTCGTATGCACTTAGACCAGAAATCACCGCAAGATACTCGACTTATTAATAGATTAAACTTCTATTCTCAGGATGATGTATCTAATCTTTTAACAAAGTGTCTACCACATTTTAGATTAAAGAAAGGGAACGCTGAACTATTACTCGAATTAATTCGCATGAAGAAGTCATATAAGAAAGCCGATTGGTATAAAGGCCGTTGCGACGAAATCTTCAAACTTATGAAGTGGGAAAACCATAAAGACCATGTGGGCTTTGACTGGGCTAAGGAGGGTATCGTCCTTGACGATATTCAAAAGTATAAGGATAATTGTAAGATTTCTGTAATGGATTCTCTTGAGCAGGTTGGAACAATTATTAAGTCAAGGCAGGTTAAAATTAGAAATATTCGTCTTGATGATAAAAAAGAAACTATGAAAGAAGATTTCACCGTATCTTTAGAAAGCCTACAAAGTCAAGGAATTCCTATTGATGAAGAGCAAAACTCTTGGTCGCAAAACTATGATGTTATTCAAGATTACTTAGAGAATAAATATAAAAGTTTAGTTTTTAGTTTTGATTATGATATAGAGTGATAATATGCC